>Ga0116230_10001701_pt1 | contig 21054 bp, 17 predicted proteins | sample S1TSphfallax_3_FD_88678 | JGI IMG/M metagenome (GOLD analysis project Ga0116230, IMG submission 88678) | Host-associated microbial communities from peat moss isolated from Minnesota, USA - S1T2_Fd - Sphagnum fallax MG | ecosystem: Host-associated > Plants > Peat moss > Unclassified | place... | reverse complement strand
GCGGCGCCCGTATGCGCGGTGCCCGTATGTGCGGTGCCGCTATGCACGGCCCCCGGGGCGCCGGCAAATGCGCGTTTCAGCTGCTCGCCGGCAAACTGTACGGCTTCCTGCGCCTTCGGTATCACTGCGGCCATGCCGAAGAATTCGTGGGTAACCCCGGTGTAGACCTTGCGCGTGACCTCGACGCCGGCTTCTTTGAGCGCCGTCTCGAGCATCTCACCGTCGCTGCGCAGCGGGTCGATTTCGGCATTGATGATGGTCACAGGCGGCAGCCCGACCAGATCCGCATTGATCAAATCCAAACGAGTGTCCGCCCTGTCCGTGGGACTCGTGACCACTTTGTCGAGGAACCAGCCCATCATCGCTTTGTTGAGTGGTTTGGCATTCGCGCTGTCATCATAGGACTGCGTTTCCGTATTGCCCATTTGAGCGACCGGATAGATCGCGAGAATCCCAACAGCTTTGTTCGCGCCGCGGTTTCGCGCCGCGATGGCGGTGGCGACGGCGAGATTGCCGCCGGCGCTCTCACCGGCGAGTGCGATGCGGCTTGCATCGCCGTTGAGCGCATTCGCATTGGCGGTGACCCAGTCATAGGCGGCAATCGCATCGTTCCATGCGGTGGGAAATTTGTGTTCCGGGGCGCGCCGATAATCCACGGAGACCACGACCGCACCCGCGGCCTCGCTCAAAGCTCGCGCGCCCGCATCATATGAATCCTTGTCTGCGATCACCCAGCCACCACCGTGGAAGTACACGACCAGCGGGAAGGGCCCACTACCGGCGGGTGTATAGATTCGCGCCGAGAGCGCGGCAGCGCCTGCCGGTATGTTCCGGTCTTCGGACGTGACGCTGGTGATCAGCGCCGTCGGCGTCGGGTCTCTGCCTTCGGCCCGCAACAGGGCGGCCACCGCGTCGCTGGGACTCGGCTGCGCGCGCGCCTGGCTTGCGTCCAAGTTTTCGATCGCCTGACCATGCAGCGCTGCTAGCTGATCGAGCACCCGTTGCATGTGCGTATCGACGGAGTGCGACGTATCGCCTTCGCCGCGGACGGTGTTGATGAAATCACGGACGAGGCTGGTCATTGAAACACCTATCGGGAGATGCGGCATCGGCGATGCCGGGGGCGATGAAGGTGAGCCATCGGCGACTCCGACAGCAGCGGTGGCAGGCCCCGTCAACACGTCAGGAAATGCCTACGCACGCGCTGCGCGACTATGTGCGGTGTCAGACGGTGACCGCTGGGTGATCAGCACAGTCTAGGACCTCGATTCAATATCCAAGGACTGAGGCTGGGTAGAGGAGGAGCCATCCACGCCGAGAACCATTTGATCGCTCGTTTGCCACGCCAGCAGCGCCGCGACCTGCTCGAGCTCTGCGAGCCCATCGAACTCGCGCTCGAAGCGGTCCTCTGCGACCCGGGAGAAAAAACGCGCTATGTCTATTTCCCGACACAGAGCTTCGTTTCGCTCGTGAGCATCGTCGATCGCAAGCCGTTCCTGGAGGTTGGCATGATCGGTAGCGAGGGCATGCTCGGGATGCAGCTCGCGCTGGGCGTGGTGACGGTGCCGTTGCGCGCCCTCGTGCAGGGCGCCGGCGCGGCCTGGCGTATCAACGCGCGTGTCTTCACCCGGGAGCTGGACAACAATCTGCCGCTGCGCCGCGTCTTGAACCTCTATACCTACGTTTTGATGGCGCAATTTGCGGGCGCGGCTGCGTGTCTGCGGTTTCATTTGATCGAGCAGCGCCTGGCCCGCTGGCTGCTGATGACCCAGGATCGCGCACAAGCGGATCGTTTCCACGTCACGCACGAATTCCTGTCGTACATGCTCGGCGTACGCCGTGTTGGGGTCACCGCGGCCGCAGGGGATTTGCAGCGCCGCGGACTGATCGAGTACCACCGTGGCGACCTGCAAGTGACCAACCGTGCCGGGCTCGAAAAGGCGGCCTGCAGCTGCTATACAACGGACTTGACCGTTTATCGCGAGCAACTGCGCTAGAATTCCCTGCGGCACACCGATGCCGCGTTGGGCGTGAGTCGCCGCTGCGGCTCGCCTACGGCATCGACGCTGCGTCGAATGATGCGATAATCAGACCATGACGCTCCGGAATTGGATCTTGCTCGGTGTGTTACTCCTCTTCGGGAGCCAGGCGATGGCCGTCGATGAACCACCCTATCGCGCGAGCGCAACCGAAGGCGCGTTCGAGGTCCGCGATTATTCTCGCTTGGTCGTTGCCGAAGTCACGGTTGCTGGCGACCAAGACGAGGCGGGTAATCGCGGCTTCCGGCTGCTGGCCGCCTACATTTTCGGCGGTAATACGCGCAAGCAGAGCATCGCGATGACCGCGCCGGTCGTGCAAAACCAGAACACCGGGGAGAAGATCGCCATGACGGCTCCGGTCGTCCAGTCGCAGCAGGCGGGCTCATGGACGGTGCGCTTCATCATGCCGCAAGGCGCGACCGTCGAATCGCTGCCGACGCCCAACGACGCGCGCGTGCATTTGCTCGAGCTCGCGCCGACGCGGGTGGCCGTCGTGCGCTTTTCCGGGCTTGCATTTGCCGGCGACGTGGCGGCAAGGACCGAGGAGCTGCGTGCCTACATCGTGCGGCACCATTGGTCCGCGATCGGACCGCCCATGCTCGCCCGCTACAATCCACCGTGGACGCCCTGGTTCATGCGCCGCAATGAAGTGATGATTCCCATCGCGACGGGCGCGACGCCTTGAGAACCGCGCGTCGCAGGGTTCGAACTCTGCGCGGCTGTCTCTGGGTCTACCTGCTGTTGGGCACCCCAGCGGCCGCCTGGGCCGTCGCCGATCCCGAGTTGGCGCCGGTGATCGTCAGCAGCGAAAGAGCCGGGCCGGGACTGTGGCAGGTCAGCGGCGAACAGGCTCGGCTCTGGATCTTGGGCACGGTTTCCCCGCTGCCGGTCGGCATGACCTGGCGGGCCCGCGAAGTCACGCATGTGCTCGGTAAGGTCGACACCGTATTGGTGTCCAAGCCCGTGGAGCTTTCGCTGCCGCGCGTCTTCTGGATGTTGATTGCGCAGCGCGACCTGCTCTTGTTGCCGTCCGGGCGCAAGCTCCGCGATATTCTGCCTTCTGATCTGTACGGCCGATTTTCCGCCCAACGGGCGAACTCGGGCGAGGGCGGCGATAAATGGGAGCGCTATCGCCCGATCATCGCAGGCGCTTTGCTCGAGGACCGCGCGCTCGCGGGCCGGGGCCTTTCTGACCGTCTCGATGTGTCGCTGACGGTGCGCAGACTCGCCCGCGAGAGGCATATTGCCGTCATGGAGTTGAACACACCGGGGGCCGCGGACCTGCTCAAGGCGCTGCAGTCCGTTCCGCCTGCGGCTGAACTCGCGTGTCTCACGACCCTCGTCCAGACCGTCGCGACCGGTATTCCCGCGCTCGCCGCGCGGGCTGACGCTTGGGCGAGCGGAGATCTCACGCGCCTGCGCGCGCTGCCGCCGTCCGCGGTGACGGCGTGCGCCGCGGCGTTGGATGGGGAGGGCGTCGCGGACGCGCCCTGGCAGCGGACTCGGGATGCCTGGCTCGCCGCGCTCGAGGCGCGCCTGCGCGGCGCCGACGCGACGCTCGCCGTCATCGATCTCGACTTGCTCTTGGGGCCGCGCGGCTTGCTGCAGGACTTGGGCGAAGCGGGCTATCGCGTCGAGGATCCATGAAGTTTGCCTATGACAAACGCCGGCGCAGCGCCCTGCTTGTCGCGCTCAGCTTATCGCTCGGCGCCTGCGTCTCCTCGCACATCCTCGTCGGCACCGCACGCAAGCCCATTGCGGTGGCGCAGGTGCAGGTCTATGTGAAACCGCCGGGGACCGATTTCGAAGAGATTGCCTATCTGGAGACGAGCAGCGCGCATTCATGGTCCTTCACGGACGACGCGCGCACGCGCGTCGTGATCGAGCGTCTCAAGGCGCAAGCGGCCAAACTCGGCGCGAACGGTCTCTTGTTAAAAGCGGTCAGCGATCGAACCGTCGACGCAACCGGCGCGGGCGTGGGCGCCGCCTTGGTCGGCACGCACGGTTCCGTCGGAGTAGGCTATGGAGTAGCCGGCTCGAAGACCGACAAGATCGGCCGCGCCACGGCGATCTATCTGCCGGCCAGTTCCGTGCCGCATTGACGGGCCGCGATGACGGGCTGCATCGAGGGGGAGCGCATGGAGGGGCCGATTCTCACCCGGCCCTGCGTGCTTGCTGCGCCTCAGACCACGTGGAGCGCGCGCAGCGCCACGAGACGCTCCTGCAGAGTCGGTAAGGTCTCGAGCGCAAATTCCTTGAGGTCGGTATTCACGCCATGATCCGCTTCTTCTTGATACATGGCGATCGTCGCCGTGAGAGCGGCGACGCGAGCTTCGACCCAATCGCGATCCGAATAGGTCGACCCGCTGGCAGTGCCCGCGAGCACGGGTGAGGGCCAGCCGTTCTCGACGGCGAGCGTCGCGAGACGTTCAATCTCCGTCGCACCGTCGCCCTGCAGCAGGCCGGCGATTTTTCGCACCTCGCCCGCCTGCGATTGCTGCAAGGCCAGCTTCGCGGCCTCAACCTGGCCATGAGCGATATTTTCCGCCCGGCCCACGAAGTCCGCGTCCGCCGGCAAGCCATCGTCGGCGTCGCATGGGCAAGCGAGCAGCAGCCATCCCACCGCCACGCTCAGGCTGAATTTTGCGAACATGTCGCCACCTCCGCGCCGCGCTCCGAGGCATGCACGCCGCGCGGCCGCTCGTCGCGCTTGCGACGCGTTACAATAGCGAGCTTGTTCTGCGGTCCGCAGGCCGTCTGTGCGCAGGCGAACATCCGGCGCGACAAAGGCCCGGCATGATCGGATCGCGAGACGAGGAGTTTTATGGACGATGCAAGCGCATTGCTCGATGTGCGGCGTATGGCCGAGGCGGATCGCCGCAGCGTTGCCGGCGGTACGACGATCGCCGCACTCATGGAGAATGCCGGTCGCAGCGTCGCGCAGGAGATCGAGCGCCGCTGGTCGCCGCGTCCGCTGCTCGTCTTGTGCGGCCCCGGCAACAACGGCGGCGATGGTTTCGTCGCGGCGCGCTATCTTGCCGTGGCGGGCTGGCCGGTACGGGTCGCGCTGCTCGGTACACGCGAGGCCCTGCGTGGCGCGGCGCTGGAGAATGCCGCGCGCTGGACCGGTCCCCTCGAAGCATTGGACCCCGACCAACTCGGTCCGGCCGACTTGGTCATCGATGCTTTGTTCGGCGCAGGGCTGAGTCGCGCGCTTTCGGGCGCGGCGCGGGCTGCGCTCGGTGCCGTCGCCGCGCGCCGGATTCCGATCGTTGCGATCGACGTGCCCAGCGGCTTGATGGGCGACACCGGCGCCGACCTCGGCGCGGTGCCGGCCACGCTGACCGTGACCTTCTTGCGCAAGAAGCCGGGCCATGTGCTCTTGCCGGGTCGGGATCTGTGCGGACAGATCGTCGTTACGGACATCGGCACACCGGCCGGCATCGTCGCGAGCCTCGCGCCGGATACCTTCGAGAATCAACCGGGTTTGTGGCTTGCCGACCTTCCCAGGCCGCAGCAGGATGGCAACAAATTCACGCGCGGTCACGCCTTGTTGTACGGCGGCTATCCGATCACCGGCGCGTCCCGCCTGGCCGCGCGCGCGGCCGCACGTGCCGGTTCCGGCTTGACGAGCATCGCCGTGCCGCAGGTCGCGCTGCCGATTTATGCGACCGCGCTGACTTCGATCATGGTGGCGGCGTTCGCGAGCGATGAAGATTTCCGCAAACAACTCGACGATAGTCGCGTCACGGCCTACTTGATCGGACCCGGGGCCGGCGTCAACGAGGAAACGCGCCGTCGTGCGCTCGCGATGTTGGGGACCGGTCGAGCCACGCTGATCGATGCCGACGCGATCAGCGCGTTCGCCGGCGATCCCGGGGCACTCGCCCGCGCAATCCATGGTGCCTGCGTATTGACGCCGCACGAGGGCGAGTTCAAACGGCTGTTCGATTTCGGCGGCGACAAGCTGGCGCGCGCGCGGGCCGCGGCCGCGCACGCCGGTGTGGTGATCGTCCTCAAAGGGCGCGACACCGTGATCGCCGCACGCGATGGACGCGCGATCATCAATTCGAACGCGCCGCCGACGCTCGCGACCGCGGGATCCGGCGATGTGCTCGGTGGCATCACCCTCGGCTTGCTCGCCCAGGGCATGGACCCCTTCCTGGCCGCAGCCGCCGCGGTCTGGTTGCACGGCGCCGCCGCGGCATCGTTCGGACCCGGATTGCTCGCCGAAGACCTGCCTGATCTGCTCCCCGCGGTGTTGCGCGAACTCGAACAGCAATGGCAAGCACGCCAGCGTGCTTGAGCACCCGCGGCGCGGGTCAGGATTAGCGCGCCCCAGCATCTCCCCCTCCGCGCCGAGGTAGCGGTTGAGCGCCCTGGCGCAGCCCATCTCTCGGCTCCGACCGCAGCAGCTGACGGTCGGCTCGTGTGAAGAAATGTCGACGAGTGTTTGTAATAAATGCATCTTGCTAACATGGGGGAATAGCAACCAAGAGCCCGCCCACCTATGTCGTTTCGCCCGACCCGGCATCGCCGCGGCAACGCGATTCACCGGTAGACCCCTATGATCACACCCGCCGCACAATCCCACCCGCTGCAGAAGGACGCGCAGCACAACCGCCGTCGGCTCCTGTGGGCGCTTGCGTTCATCGTCGTCCTGGTTGCAATCGGGCTGTTGATAAAATCGCTGACGGCGGCAAAACCGCAGCCGCGAGCCGTACCGACGATTCCGGTCAACGCGACGTCGGTGACGCGCGGCGACATCGACGTCTACCTCGACGAACTCGGCACCGTCACGGCCACGTATACGGTCACGGTCGCAAGCCGAGTCGCCGGCGAGCTCACGCAGGTGCGCTACAAGGAAGGTCAACTCGTCAAGAAGGGCGAGCTGCTCGCGGTGGTCGACCCGCGGCCCTACCAGGCCGCCGTCACCCAGGCCCAAGGTCAGTTGGCGCGGGATCAGGCCTTGCTCGATAACGCACGCATCGATCTCGTTCGCTACCAAAATTCTTTCAAGGCCCATGCGATCCCCGAGCAGCAGCTGGCGACGCAACAAGCGCTCGTCGATCAGGACGCCGGCACCGTCAAACTCGACCAGGGCAATCTCGACGCCGCCCAGGTCAACCTCGATTACACGCGCATCGTGTCGCCGATCGACGGGCGCATCGGTCTGCGCACGGTCGATCCCGGCAACATCGTGCCGGCCAATGGCACGTCCGGCATCGCGACGATCACCCAACTGCAGCCGATCACGGTGATCTTCACGATCGCCGAGGACGATCTCGATGCGGTCGTCGATGCCATGCACTCAGGGCGGGTGCTGCAGGTCGACGCCTTGAACCGCACGCAGAAGAAGCAGCTGGCGCAGGGCACGCTGCTCACGATCGACAATCAGATCAATACGAGCAGCGGCACGGTGCGCGCGCGGGCGAGCTTTGCGAACGAACACAACGAGCTCTTTCCGAACGAGTTCGTCAACGCCCGATTGCTCGTCAAGACCTTGACCCAGGTGACTCTCGTGCCGGGCGCGGCAATTCAGCGCAACAACGATGTCGCCTATGTTTATGTGATCCAGGCCGACGACACGGTGAAGCCGGTGAACATCAAGATCATCGCAACCAACGGCAACATCTCGGCCGTCACCGGCGTCGAGCCGGATCAGCAGCTCGTGACCGACGGCTTCGACAAGCTGCAAGCCGGCACCAAGGTCTCGATCAAGCCGCCACCGCCCGCGACGAATGCACCGGCCTCCGCGCCGGAAAAAGCCGGATGAATCCGTCCCGACCGTTCATCCAGCGGCCCATCGCGACTTCGCTGCTGATGGCCGCGGTGCTGCTCGTCGGCATCATCGGCTTCCGCCAGTTGCCGATCGCGGCATTGCCCGAAGTCGATTATCCGACGATGCAGGTGCTCACCTTTTATCCGGGCGCCAGCGCCGATGTCGTCGCGACCGCGATCACCGCACCCCTCGAGCGGCAGCTCGGCGAGGTACCCGGCCTCAATCAGATGCTGTCCTCCAGTTCGGACGGCGCTTCGGTGATCACGCTGCAGTTCAATCTCGCGCTGAGCATCGACGTCGCGGAGCAGGACGTGCAGGAGGCGATCAATGCCGCACAGAGTTATCTGCCGGCTCAGCTGCCTATGCCGCCGGTCTACAACAAGGTCAATCCCGCCGATGCGCCCATCTTGACGCTCGCGCTCACCTCCGATTCCATCCCGCTCGCCCAAGTCGAAGACTACGCGGACACACGTCTCGCGGAGAAGATCTCGCAGCTGCCGGGCGTCGGCGCCGTCACGATCAGCGGCGGCCAGAAGCCTGCGGTCCGGATTCAGATCAACCCAATGCAGCTCGCCCACTATGGTCTGCAGATGGAGGACGTACGCTCTGCGCTGACGGCCGCGAGCCTCGACACGGCCAAGGGCAGCTTCGATGGGCCGGCGCAGAGCTTTCAAATCGGGGCCAATGACCAACTGGTCAGCAGTGCGGAATACCGCGAGCTCGTGCTCGGCTTCTACGGCGGCAATCCGGTCATGCTCAAGGACGTCGCCAAGATCGTCGACGGGGTCGAGAACAACAACCAAGCGGCCTGGATGAACAAGGTGCCGGCGGTCATCGTCAACATCCAACGGCAGCCCGGGGCCAACATCATCGATGTCGTCGACGGCATCAAAGCCCTGTTACCCCGTTTGCGCGCGACGATTCCCGCCGTGATCAAGATCACCGCCTTGACGGATCGGACCACCACGGTGCGCGCGTCGGTCGCTGACGTCGAGTTCGAGTTGCTGCTTTGCATTGCGCTGGTCGTCGCCGTGATCTTCGTTTTCCTGCGCACGTTCGCGGCGACGATCATCCCGGGAATTGCCGTGCCGCTGTCGCTCGTCGGGACATTCGGTGCGATGTACGCACTCGGCTACAGTCTGAACAATCTCACGCTCATGGCCCTGACGATCTCGACGGGGTTCGTCGTCGACGATGCGATCGTGATGATCGAGAATATCACGCGCTATGTCGAGCAGGGCGCAAAGCCGCTCGCCGCCGCGCTCAAGGGTGCAGAGCAAATCGGCTTCACGATCATGTCCCTGACCGTCTCCTTGATTGCGGTGCTGATTCCCTTGCTGTTCATGGGCGACATCACCGGACGCCTGTTCCGCGAGTTCGCGGTCACCCTGAGCGCCACGATCCTGATCTCGGCGTTCGTATCCCTGACCCTCACGCCGATGCTTTGTTCGCGCCTCTTACAGCATACCGACGAATCGCGGCGCGGGAAGTTCTATCGCTGGTCCGAGCACGTGTTCGAAGCGATCATCGGCTTCTACACGCGCACGCTAGACTGGGTGCTCGGGCGGCGCACTCTGACCCTGCTCGTCGCCGTGGCAACGCTGCTGGTGACGATGATGTTGTTCCTGATCGTGCCGAAAGGCTTCTTCCCGGTTCAGGATACGGGGGAAATTCAAGGTGTTTCCGAGGCCGCACAAGGCGTTTCCTTCCCCCGGATGGCCGACCTGCAGCAACAGTTGGCCGCGCGCATTCTGGAGAACCCGGCGGTCGAGAGCTTGTCCTCGTTCATCGGTGTCGACGGGACCAATACGACGCTCAATTCCGGCCGCATCCAGATCAATCTGAAGCCCCTGGCCGATCGCAAGAACGCCACGGCGGTGATCGCGGAGCTGCGTGACTCGCTGGCGGGCCTGGACGGAATCAGTCTCTACATGCAGCCGATCCAGGACATTTCCGTCGAGGACATCGTCAGCCGGACGGAATACCAGTACAGCCTGCAGGACCCCAATGCCGCAGAACTCGCCGCCTACGTGCAGAAATTCCTCGCCCGGCTGCAGCGTTTGCCGCAACTCGTCGACGTCGCGAGCGATCAGCAAAACGCCGGCCGACAGGCCGCCTTGAACTTCGATCGCGCCACCGCTGCGCGCCTCGGCATCACGACCCAGAACCTCGACGACGCGCTCTACGACAGCTTCGGTCAGCGTCAGATCTCGACGATGTTCACCCAGCTGAACCAATATCACGTGATTCTCGAGCTCGACCCGGACTTTCAGCGGACGCCGAACGATCTGAACAATGTCTATTTGCGCTCGACCGGCGGCGGTGTCGTACCGCTGGGTGCGCTCACCCAGACGGACGAAGTCTCGGCGCCGCTGCTGATCAGCCACATGGGCCAGTTTCCGGCCACGACGATCTCGTTCAACCTCGCGCCAGGTGCCTCGCTCGGCGCCGCGGTCGCGGCGATCGAAAAGGTCCGCGACGATCCGCAGTTGCCTTCGCCGGCCGCGTTGCAAGGGTCTTTTCAAGGCACGGCACAAGCCTTCGTCGGTTCGCTCGCGAACGAGGCGATTCTCGTCCTGAGCGCGCTGCTCACCGTGTACATCGTGCTCGGCGTTCTCTACGAGAGCTACATTCACCCGATCACGATACTCTCGACGCTGCCTTCCGCCGCGGTCGGCGCCTTGCTCGCGCTGCTGCTGTTCGGCGAGGAACTCACCGTCGTGGCGATCATCGGCATCGTGCTGCTGATCGGCATCGTGCAGAAGAACGCGATCATGATGATCGACTTCGCGCTGGAAGCGGAACGCAAGGAAGGCAAGAGCGCCTTCGCCGCGATCCGGGAAGCCTGTTTGCTGCGCTTTCGACCGATCCTCATGACGACGATGGCGGCGATGCTCGGCGCGATGCCGCTGGCGTTCGGCCATGGGGTCGGCTCCGAACTGCGCCGACCTCTCGGCATCGCCATCGTCGGCGGCCTGATCTTCAGCCAGCTGCTGACGCTCTACACGACACCCGTCGTGTATCTGTTCTTCGATGAGCTCGCCGACAAGTTCGCGGCGTGGCGGGGCATTGCCCGTGGCACGGGCGAAGCCGAGCCGCCGGCGCCGCCGCCGCCCGACGCCTCCGACACCGAACCGCAGGGTTCCCTGTGAGCCTGTCCGCGCCGTTCATCCAGCGTCCGATCGCGACGACTTTGCTGACCGTCGCGGTCGCACTCGCGGGCATCGCCGGCTATCGTGTGCTGCCGGTATCGCCGCTGCCGCAGGTGGACTTTCCGACGATATCCGTGTCCGCATCCCTACCGGGCGCGAGTCCCGAGATCATGGCTTCATCGGTCTCCACACCGCTGGAACGCGAGTTCGGGCGGATTTCCTCGGTGACCGAGATGACCGCGCAAAGTACGCTCGGCCAAACCAGCATCACCTTGCAGTTCGACCTGTCGCGGCCCATCGATGCCGCGACCCGTGACGTGGAATCGGCGATCAACGCGGCGCGCAGCTATCTGCCCACGGACTTGCCGAGCAACCCGACCTATCGCAAGGTCAACCCGGCCGACGCGCCTATCATGATCATTGCACTGACTTCGGACAAGTTGCCGCCGCCCTCGCTGTACGATGCCGCCTCCACGGTACTCGAGCAGAAACTTTCGCAGATCTCCGGCGTCGGACAGGTCATCGTCGGCGGTAGTTCAGCGCCCGCCGTGCGCATCGATTTGAATCCCAGCCAGTTGCACGCCTACGGTTTGCAGCTCGAGGACGTCCGGACCGCGGTCGCGGCCCAGACCGCGAACGAGGCGAAGGGCAGTCTCTCAACGGCGACGAGCCGGGTCGGACTGGCGGCGAACGATCAGTTGATGAAGGCGAAGGATTATCGGCCGCTGATCGTGAGCTACCGGGCCGGCGCGCCCGTCGTCCTCTCGGAGGTGGCCAGCGTCCAGGATTCGGTCCAAACGCTTCGCTCGCTCGGACTCGCCAACGGCAAGCCCGCGGCGCTGATCATCATCTTCCGCCAGCCGGGAGCGAACATCATTTCCACCGTCGATGCCATCAAGGCGTCTCTGCCGCAACTACATGCGAGCATCGATGCGACGATCGATTTGACGATCATTCTCGATCAAACACAGACCATACGGGCATCGGTCAGCGACATCGAGCGAACGCTGCTTTTATCGGTCGTGCTGGTCGTGCTCGTGGTATTCCTGTTCCTGCGCGAATGGCATTCCACGCTGATCCCGATGGTCGCCGTGCCGGTATCGATCATCGGCACGCTCGCGGTCATGTATCTGTGCGGTTACAGCATCGACAACCTCTCGCTGATGGCGCTCACGATCTCGACGGGCTTCGTCGTCGATGACGCCATCGTGGTCCTCGAGAACATCACCCGATACAAGGAACAGAGCATGAGCGCCGTGCAGGCGGCCTACCGGGGCGCCGCGGAAATCGGCTTCACGGTGCTCTCGATGAGCATCTCGCTGGTCGCCGTGTTCATTCCGATCCTGCTCATGGGCGGGATCATCGGCCGCTTGTTTCGCGAATTCGCCGTGACGCTCTCGGTGACGATCCTGGTCTCTTTGGTCGTCTCGCTGACCACGACGCCGATGATGTGCTCCCTGCTGCTGACCGAGAAGAAACAGCACGGCAGGTTCTATCTTGCGAGCGAGCGGGGCTTCAATTGGATTCTTTCAAGATATGAAAAAAGTCTGCGCGTCGTGCTCGAGCGTTCCCTGCTCGTCTTGTTCGTCGCGATCGCGACCGTGTTCCTGACCGTTTACCTGTACATCATCATTCCGAAGGGATTCTTCCCGCAGCAGGATACGGGCAGGCTCAATGGCACGATCATCGCCGACCAGGACATTTCGTTCCAGCTGATGCAACGCAAGGTTCATCGACTCGCGGAAATCGCCCTGACCGATCCTGCCGTCGCGACCGTCGCCATTTTCACGGGCGGCGGCGGCGGCACGACGACCAATACGGGCCGGACCTTCATCTCCCTGAAACCACTCGAGCAACGGCATGTCACGGCCGACCAAGTCATCAACCGACTGAGGCCGAAACTCGGCACGGTCACCGGAGCGACCTTGTTCCTGCAGGCGGTCCAAGATGTGCGCATCGGCGGCCGGCAAAGCGCCGCCCAGTACCAATACACGATCCAGAGCGACAATCTACCCGAGGTCAACCACTGGGGTCCGATACTGCTCGGGGAGATGAAGAAGATCCATCAGCTCACCGACGTCAACAGCGATCAACAGAACAAAGGACTCGCCGCCAACATCGCGATCGACCGCGCCACGGCCGCCCGGCTCGGAATCACCGCGGAGGCGATCGACAGCGCGCTCTACGACGCCTTCGGCGAGCGCGAGATCGCCACTACGTATACCCAGCTCAATCAATATTACGTCGTCATGGAAGTCGCGCCCGAGTTCTGGCAGACCCCGCGCTCGCTCGACAATGTCTATATTTCCTCGACAGCGGGCGGCGTCGTACCCCTGTCGGCTTTCGCGCATTTCGAGGATTCGACCGCACCGCTCGCCGTCAATCACACCGGCGTGTTTCCGTCGGTCACGTTTTCCTTCAATCTCGCGCCCGGCGTCGCACTCGGCGATGCCGTCAATCTGATCAACGCGGCCGAGCGCAAGGTCGGCATGCCGAGTTCGATGAGCGGAGCCTTCGGGGGTACCGCTCAGGCATTCACCGCCTCGCTCGCGAATGAGCCGCTGCTGATTGCGGCGGCGATCGCGGCGGTCTACGTCGTGCTCGGCATTCTCTACGAGAGCTACATTCATCCGATCACGATCCTCTCGACCTTGCCATCGGCCGGTGTCGGGGCCTTGCTCGCGCTGTTGCTCACGCATACGGAACTCAGCGTGATCGCCCTGATCGGCATGATCCTGCTGATCGGCATCGTCAAGAAGAATGCGATCATGATGATCGATTTTGCGCTCGAGGTGGAGCGCAACGAGCATGTCAGTCCCAAGGAGGCGGTATTCAAGGCCAGTCTGCTGCGTTTCCGGCCGATCATGATGACGACCATGGCGGCGCTGCTCGGCGGTCTGCCGCTCGCGCTCGGCACCGGGATGGGTTCGGAGTTGCGCCGTCCGCTCGGTATCGCGATCGTCGGCGGACTGATCCTCAGTCAGGTGCTGACTCTTTATACGACACCCGTCATTTATCTTTACATGGACCGACTCAATAATTGGATCTCGCAATTTGGTTTGGGACCCCGGCAGGGTCCCACGGAGGCGGCCGCCGCGCCGACCAGCTCATGACCCAGCCGATTCGTTTGCTCAACCTGCTGATCGTCGCCGCATCACTGAGCGCCTGCAACTTTGCGCCGCACTACGATGCGCCCAAGACGCAGATCCAGACCGCTTTCAAGGAGGCGGCACCGGGGGCCAAACCGGGGGATGGCTGGCAGCCCGCCGACCCCCAGGACGGCGAGATCCCCGAGCATTGGTGGGAGGTTTATCAAGATCCGGATCTTGACGACTTGGAGAGTCGTGTTGCTATTTCGAACCAAACCGTGGCGGCCGCGGCGGCGAACTATCGTGCGGCACGCGCCCTGGTCGCCGAAGCGCAGGCGGCCTTCTTCCCGACCTTGAGCCTCGACCCTTCCGTGACACGGTCGCGCACGAGTGCCGCGGTCGCGAATTTGGGCGGCGGTGCAAGCACGAGCGCGACCGGCACCGCGACCACGCCCACGACGCCGGTGACGACTACGACGACCTCGTCCAGCACAGGGACGACGGCCACGAGCAGCACGACCTCGACGGCTCCGCATACGCTTTACACTTTGCCGCTCGAGTTGTCCTACCAGGTCGATCTCTGGGGCAGCGTTCGCAACACCGTTGCGCAAGACCGTTTTTCGGCGCAAGCGACGGCCGCACAACTCGTGACCGCGCTATTGAGCACGCAAAGCACGCTCGCGCAGGATTATTTTCAGCTGCGGGCCTTGGACGAGCAGCGCCGCATCCTCGACGCGACGCTCGCCGACTACCAGGCCAGCATCCATCTGATCGATACGCTCAAACAAACCGGCATCGATTCGGACGAGGACATGGCAGAGGCGCAGACCCAGCTCTACACCGCGCAGGCGCAGGCCACCGACCTCGGCATCGCCCGCGCCCAATACGAGCATGCGATTGCGGTGCTGATCGGCGTGCCGCCAGCCAATTTCTCCCTGCCGCTCAAGGCCTACACCCCGAGCCTGCCGCGCGTGCCGCTCGCGGTGCCCTCCGCTTTGCTCGAACGGCGCGCCGACATCGCAGCCGCCGAGCGCCAAGTTGCGGCGTCGAACGCGCAGATCGGCGTCGCGCGCGCGGCGTTCTTCCCGAGCCTGACCTTGTCGGCGAGCGGCGGCTATGAATCGACGGCGCTCGGCAAACTCTTCAATTGGCCCGACCGGTTCTGGTCCATCGGGCCGGACCTCGCACAGGCCCTGTTCGACGGCGGCCAGCGGCGCGCAGCCGTCGCCCAGGCGCATGCGCAGAACGACGCGGCTGCGGCGAACTATCGCCAGACCGTGCTCGCCGCATTTCAATCCGTCGAGGACAACCTCGCGAGCCTGCGAGTGCTCGCCCAGGAATTGAAGGAGCGGCATCGTGCCACGGTCGCGGCCCAGCGCGCCGTCGAGCTGTCCGTCGTGCGCTTCCAAAATGGCGTCGACAGTTACATCAATGTGATCACCAATCAGGACACCTTTCTCAGCAGCCGTGAATCCGAATTGCAGGTCCAGCTCGAACAACAAATCGCGAGCGTCAATTTGATCAACAACCTCGGCGGCGGCTGGCGCACGACCGATTGGACGCGCACGGAGTCGCTGACGCGGCAGATTCAAGGCAAGCCGGGGGAGGCGCCGGCCGCCGATGCCGCCAGCATCCCGAATCCTCCGCCGACCCCCACCGAGGGCATCAACCCTCAGGAATTGCTGAAGCAAAATAGCGAGGCGATGGCACCCGAACCGCCCGGCGAGCAGAAGTAGTCGGCCCGCGCGGCATGTGAGGCAGCGAACAGACGCTGACGTAGGCGGCGCGCATCGTGGAGCTCTCGTCAGGCAAGGACACTCACATGTTGCGCAGTAACACAGACCTCGAACGATACGTCATCGGCGCGAGCGACGGCGCGATCGGCCGGGTCAAGGATTTCTATTTCGACGATCGCCAATGGGTCATCCGCTATCTCGTCGTCGATACGAGCACCTGGCTCACCGGGCGCAAGGTGCTGATCTCGCCATACTCGGTGGGCGCCGCCGACGATGCCGCGCGCGTGCTGCCGGTCGGCATCACGAAGCAGCAGATCCGTGACAGCCCCAACATCGACTGGGAAAAGCCCGTGTCGCGCCAGCATGAGATTGAATATTTAGGGTACTACGGCTATCCCTATTATTGGGGTGGCGCCGGTCTCTGGGGTGAGGGGGCCTATCCCGGCATGATGATGACCGGCATCGGCTATGGGGGCGGCGATCTGCCGTACCGCGATGTCGCCGCGACGCCGGATCGCGATGCCGACCCGCACCTGCGCAGTTGTGCGGCTCTCGCGAAGTACCATGTCCACGCGAGCGACGGCGACATCGGCCACGTCCATGCCTTTCTGATCGACGAGCAGTCGTGGGCGATTCGTTACGTCGTCGTCAACACGAGCAATTGGTGGGTCGGTCACGACGTACTCATCTCGCCGGAATGGATTGAGGACGTGAGCTGGTCGCAAGGCAAAGTCACGGTGAACCTGACGCGTCTCGCCGTGCAGGAGGCCCCTCTTTACGACAGGAATATCCTCTTGGACCGCGACGCCGAAATCGGCATCTACAAGCACTACGGGCAGACCGGCTATTGGACCCCGGCGCAGACGCATCGCGTCGCCTGATCATTTGGCGAGTTTGTCGCGCAACTCGAGCAGTTCGCGCCGGCGCGTCGGCGTCACTTTCGGATACGCGAGGGCCAGGGCCTCGACGGTTTCGAGCACGATCTGGGAGACGATCAAGCGGGCGTTGCGTTTATCGTCGGCGGGCACGACATACCAGGGAGCCTCTTTGCTGCTCGTGGCCGTGAGGCACTTCGCATAAGCCTTCATGTATTGCTTCCAGTAGCGCCGCTCTTCGACGTCGGCCAGACTGAATTTCCAATTCTTGTCCGGGTCATCGATGCGTTGCAGAAAACGCTTCCTCTGCTCATCCTTGGAGAGATGTAAAAAGAACTTCACGATGCGGGTGCCGTTGAGGCTCAAGTGCCGCTCCAGATCGCGGATCGAGCGGAAGCGGTCGTGCCACAGACGTTTCGTGTCCGCGATGCCTTGCGGCAAACCTTCGCTCTGCAGGATCTTGGGATGCACCCTGACGATCAGGACCTCCTCGTAATAGGAACGATTGAAAATGCCGATCTTGCCGCGCTCCGGTAGATCACGTGTCGTGCGCCACAGAAAATCATGCTTCAGTTCGGCGGCGCTCGGGTGCTTGTAACTGAACACCTGGCATCCCTGCGGGTTCACGCCCGACATCACGTGTTCGATTGCGCCGTCCTTGCCGGCGGCATCCATGGCCTGGAAGATCAGCAGCACCGCATAACGGTCGCTGGCGTAAAGCAGTTCTTGTTGCTCCGCGAGGCGCTTGACGTGATCCTGGAGCAGTTGCGCGTAGTCCGCATCGGAATGGTAGGCCGCGCCGACCTTGGTCGGCCACTGCGCGAGATCGACGATCCCGCCGGGACGTACGCGAAAATGCTTGGCCGTGATCTTCATCGCTGCAAGGGCTCCTGCAAAACCGGGGACAGGATGCCATAGTGCGCGGCTTCGCAGCGCCCGGATGCTTTTTTTCGTTGGTGCGGTAGCGCACCTGCTGCAACCCGGCCAGCGGTTTCTCGACGTGTACGCAGGCGTACAGACCCGCTGCATCCGCTCGCCGATCATCGCGGACCGTCTACCGCCGCCGTCTCGACAATCCTTTGGAGAGCACTCGATGATCAGTTCTTTGAATCGCATTGCCACAACTGTCGCGCTCTGTGCCACGGCATTGCTCACCGGTCTCGGGTCGGCGGTCGCCGAACCGATGGATTTTCCGCCTTTGACGGACGGCGCCACGCCCGCACATTTGCCCGGCAAGGTCGTGTGGGGCGATTTGGTCACGCCGAACTTGGCCGGTGCGGAGGCCTTCTATACCGGCCTGTTCGGCTGGAGCTTCCGTAAAATCCATGTCGGCGACACGGATTACGCCATCGCCTCCGCGGATGGCAGGCCCATCGCAGGGTTGGTGCAGAGAATTGTTCCTGCCGGCGAGCACAAACAATCGCACTGGTTGACCTTCATCGCGGTCCACGATGCCGACGCAGCGGTACGCACGGCCGCGGCGGACGGTGCCAAAGTTCTCGCCAAGCCGACAACGTATGGCGGCCGCGGCCGGCAGGCGGTGTTGGCCGGACCCGATGGGGCGGTATTCGCCGTACTCGCCTCGAAGAGCGGTGACCCCGAAGATTTCCTCGCGGCACCGGGCGAATGGATCTGGAGCGCCCTGCTGACCGAGGATCCGGACGGTGCCGCCAAGTTCTACAAGCGCGTCTTCGGGTACGACGTTTTCGATCTGCCGAGCGACGACGGCTTGGAACATGTGGTGTTGTCGAGCCAAAATTACGCGCGCGCCGGCATCAATTCCCTGCCGCAGGACACGAATCATCGCCATCCGCATTGGCTGAATTTCATTCGCGTCAAAGATACGCCCGAGGCGGCCGCCAAGGCGGAGGCGCTGGGCGGCAAGATACTCGTGCAACCTCGTGTCGACCGCCATGGCGGGCGCATCGCACTGCTGGCCGATCCCTATGGCGCACCCTTCGGTGTCATGGAGTGGACCGATACCGATACGAAGACGGAGCCGAAATGAAACGCGCCAGGCTATCCGACGTTCACCGCCAAGCTCGCCTGGCGAGCCACTGGGGTCCCGCGCTGGTCGCCACGGGCGCGCTCGCGCTTGCCGCCTGCGCGGTGGGGCCCGGCTACGGCTATGACGACGGCGCCTACTACGGCGGATTCTACGAGCCCTATGGCTACGAGTACGGCGGCTGGCGCGATGGCTATCGCGTCGGCCCCCCGCGGGGCGGAGATGGCCACGCCGGCGGTGATCGCGGCGGAGGCGGCCATGGCGGAGGCGGCCATGGCGGTGGGGGCGCGCCCTCGATTCCGAGCGGCGCACGCGGCGGTGGCGGCGGCCACGGTGGCGGCGGTCATCATTGAGGGCTATCGTGGCTGCATTCGCGGCCTGTCTGCAGGGCTGCGGCGCCGCAGCACGCGCTGAGTTCCCACGGCCGGGCACGCATTTGGCCTGTGTGCGGTACCGAACATACCATCCCTCGACCGCATCTTATAATTTCTTGCCGGGATGCGTCCAAGTACGGCAGGAGTTTCACATTCGAATAGAAGGGAAGCGGTGATGGCCGGCGACGCGAGGAAAAATCATCTGCTGGCCGCATTGCCCGAGGCAGATTTCGAGCGCTGGAAGTCGATGCTCGAGCCGGTCAATCTGCCGCTAGGCCAGGTCGTTTACGAGTCGGGTTCGACGATGACCCACGCGTATTTCCCAACCACGGCTATCGTCTCGCTGCTCTACGTGCTGCAAGACGGCGCATCCGCCGAGATCGCGGTTTGCGGCAACGAGGGCATGGTGGGTGTCGTCTTGTTCATGGGCGGCGAATCCACACCGAGCCGCGCGGTCGTGCAGAGCTCCGGCAAGGGCTACCGGCTCAAGGGAAATTTCGTCAAGGCGGAATTCGACAAGTCGGGTCCCGTTCTGCATCTGCTGCTGCGCTATACCCAGGCGCTGATTACCCAGATGGCGCAAACCGCGGTCTGCAACCGGCATCATTCGCTCGATCAGCAACTGTGCCGCTGGTTGCTGCTGAGCTTGGATCGTTTGAACGGTAATGACCTCGTGATGACCCAGGAGTTGATCGCCAACATGCTCGGCGTCCGGCGCGAGGGCGTTACCGAGGGCGCACTCAAGTTGCAGGAGGCGAAGCTCATTCGCTATGCGCGTGGCCACATCACGGTGTTGAACCGCAAGGGTCTCGAAGATCGTACCTGCGAATGCTACTCCGTCGTGAAAAAAGAGTACGAGCGGCTGTTGCCGGCGACGACCGCGAGTTGAGGTTCGCGGCCTAGGCGTTCGCGGTAGTGACCGGCGCGATCTGCGCCAGCACGCCCTCCAACCACTGGCGCAGCGCCGCTGCGCCCATCGCGCCCGATTGCCGCGCGACTTCGCGGCCACGCTCGAAGACGATCAGGGTCGGAATGCTGCGGATCTGGTAGCGCTCGGCGATTCCGGTCGCCTCATCGGTATTGAGCTTGGCGAAGCGCAGGCGTGGCTCGAGTTGCCGTGCCGTCGCCTCGAAGAATGGCGCCATCGCCTTGCAGGGTCCACACCAGGGGGCCCAAAAATCCACCACCAAGGCCAAATCGTTGCGACTCGCGTGACGGTCGAAGTTACTCGTCGTGAGCGGTACCGGCCGGCCTTCGAACAACTCGAAATGGCATTGCGGACAGCGCGGATGGTCGCCAAGGCGTGCCGCCGGCAGGGCGACGATGCGATCACAATGCCCGCAAACGATCTCCAGCTTTTCTTTCATTCTGGCTACGACTGCCGGCACCTGAGAAAGTTGCGCCAGAATGGCGCTCATACGAAAAACGTATAACGCGCGGAAAAAATAGCAGTTCACAGGGCCGCCCCGCGCCGCGATCATGCGCGCCTTCGCGCTGTTGACGGCGCCCTGACGCCGCCGCGAGGCAGTCGCGCGCGGCTCCGGTATGATCGTCGCAATGTCGACCGATTCCTTGGGAAATCCTCTGACCTGCACCGACGCGGCGGCGCCCCTGTTCGCGGTGGCGCCCACGCTCACGGATCGCGACGGACCGGTCGCGGCGGCGACTGCCGCGGCGATTCGCCGCGTGCTCGGTCGCGAGCCGCAGTTCATCTGTTCTCCGGGCACTTACGACCAAAAACACATCGACCGAATCGGCCGGCTCAAAGACTGCATCGCGTACGGCCCCGGGATCCTCGATCTTGCCCACCAGCCCGATGAGTACGTGCGCATCGACGACCTGGTGAACTCCGCGAAGGTCATGGCGACGGCGGCGTGGAGCCTGCTCGACCCCGCATGAGCGGCCTAGACTCCCACCGCGCGCGCAGCCTCGCGTCGGCGTATCTCGTGGTTCTGCTGCTCGCGTCGGCATCTTTGCTCGCGTCGACCGGGGCGTCGACCGG
>Ga0116230_10001699_pt1 | contig 21064 bp, 15 predicted proteins | sample S1TSphfallax_3_FD_88678 | JGI IMG/M metagenome (GOLD analysis project Ga0116230, IMG submission 88678) | Host-associated microbial communities from peat moss isolated from Minnesota, USA - S1T2_Fd - Sphagnum fallax MG | ecosystem: Host-associated > Plants > Peat moss > Unclassified | place... | reverse complement strand
GATTTCGGCGGCGCAAGCGATGCCGCGCTGGGCGATTTCGCAGGCGATGTTCACGATCATCGCCAGGGTGCGTTGCGCGACGAAGCCGGGACTATCCGCGATGACGGTGACCGCGGCGCCGCCGGCGGCGAGCCAGGCGTGCAGCGCGTCCCGGAGGTCCGGCCGGGTGGCCGGCGAGGTCATCAATACGCGGCGACGGTCCCAGCGCATCAGGGGGTCCAAGCCCAACGTGCGGCTGGCGTCCAGACGGAGTCTCGCGGCGGCGGTGGTGATGTCCTCGCCCCAGGGCATGATGAGGTTGGCGGCGGCTTCATCCGGCCGGTCCAGCAGCTTTGCTCCCGCCGTGGCGAGAATGCCGGCAAGCTCGTCATGCCGGTCACTTGGGGCGATGTAGACCGCGCCCGGGACCGCCGCGGGAACCGGGGGTTCGGCGGGTTCGATTTTCTTACCGTCCGCATATTTGTAAAAACCCTCGCCGGTCTTGCGACCGAACAGGCCCGCGGCGAGGCGCGGCGGCGTCAGCGAGGAGGGACGATAGCGCGGTTCCTGCTGGAACTGCTCAAAAATCGACTGCATGACCTTGGACGAGACGTCCAGGCCCGTCAGGTCCATCAGCTCGAACGGTCCCATGCGGAAATCGCAGCCGTCCCGCATGATCCGATCGACGCCGGCGAAATCCGTCACCGACTCCTCGACGATCCTGAAACCCTCACCGTAGAGGCCGCGGCCGGCATGGTTGATCAGGAAGCCGGGCTGGTCTGCGGCGGTGACGGCCTGGTGGCCGGTGGCGGCGATCAGCGCGCGAAGGCTGTCCACGACCGCGGGATCGGTCCGGATGCCGGGGATGATTTCGACGATCTTCATCAACGGGACCGGGTTGAAGAAATGCAGCCCGGCGACGCGGCCGGGATTCGCGCAGCGGGCGGCGATGGCGCTGACGGTCAGCGAGGAGGTGTTGCTGGCCAGGATGGTGGACTCGCCGATGATGGCTTCAAGCTCGCTGAACAAAGCCTGCTTGGCGGCCAGCTCCTCAATGATGGCTTCGACGATCACCTCGCAATCGGCGAGCTCGATGATTCCCTCGCAAACCCGCAGCCGCGCCATGTGCTGGACGAAATCCGGCCGCGCGAGGCTGCCCTTCGCGACCAAGCGCTCGAAGATCGCGTTGATCGCGTCATGCGCTTCCCGGGCCGCGCCGGCGCGTGCGTCGAACAGCCTCACCTCGTGGCCGGATTGCACGAAAAGCTGGGCGATGCCGCGGCCCATGACGCCGGAACCGGCGACGCCGATGATCATGAGCCGTCAGCCGGTCGGCGGGTGCTCATTGGATTTAGTTCGCGCTGCCCAGGATGCCGCGGGCGATCACCTGCGCCTGAATTTCGCCGGCGCCCTCAAAAATATTCAGGATACGGGCATCGCAGAGCACGCGGCTGATCGGATATTCCAGCGCGAAGCCGTTGCCGCCGTGAATCTGGAGCGCATTGTCGGCATTCGACCAGGCCGCGCGCGCGGCCAGCAGCTTCGCCATCCCGGCCTCGATATCGCAGCGTTTGCCAAGGTCCTTTTCGCGCGCCGCGAAATAGGTGAGCTGCCGGGCGATCATGGTTTCCACCACCATCCAGACCAGCTTGTCGGCGACCCGCGGAAATTCGTAGATCGGCTGGGCGAACTGGGTGCGGTCCAGCGCGTAGGACAGGCCGAGCTCCAGCGCGTTCTGGGCGACGCCGACGGCGCGCGCCGCGGTCTGGATGCGGGCGCTTTCGAAGGTTTCCATCAGCTGCTTGAAGCCCTGGCCGCCGACGCCGCCGAGCAGGGCGGATTCCGGCACCTCAAATCCGTCAAAGCGGATTTCATATTCCTTCATGCCGCGATAGCCGAGCACCTCGATTTCGCCGCCGCTCATGCCGTCCGCGGGAAAGGGATTGGCGTCATCCCCGCGGGGCTTTTCCGCGAGCAGCATGGACAGGCCCTTATAGCCGGGCGCATTCGGCTCGGTACGAACCAGCAACGTCATGATGTCGGCGCGGGCGGCGTGGGTGATCCAGGTCTTGTTGCCGGTGACGCGGAACACCGTGTTGCCATCGGGCTTCGTGACGCGCTCGGCACGGGTGGCCAGGCTGGCGAGGTCCGAGCCGGTATTCGGCTCGGTGAACACGGCGGTGGGCAGAATCTCGCCGCTGGCGATGGCCGGCAGATATTTGTCCTGCTGCGCTTGCGTGCCGCCGAGGCGGATCAGCTCGGCGGCGATTTCCGCGCGGGTGCCGAGCGAGCCGACGCCGATATAGCCGCGGGACAATTCTTCCGAGGCGATGCACATGGCGAGTTTGCCGAGGCCGGCGCCGCCGAATTCCTCCGGCACGGTAAGGCCGAAAATGCCGAGCTCCGACATCTCCTGGATGATCCGCATCGGGATATATTCGTTGCGGCAGTGCCAGCCATGCGCGTCCGGCGTCACCCGGTCCTGCACGAAGCGGCGCAGATTGTCGGCGATCTGGTCGAGCGCTTCGTCACCGCGATGCAGCCGGCCGAACTGTCCGTCCCGGATCAGCGCCGCGATGCGTTTCCGGGTGGCGTTGTTGAAGCCCTCGGCGCGGAGTTTGGCGCAGGCCGGATCGGCAAAGATCGCGGCGGCCTCGTCCTGCAAATCGAGATCGCCGGGGCGGGCGGTCTCCACCTGTGTCATCGCGATGCCGCCGACGATCTGGTTGAGATATTCGCCGAAGCCGGCGCCGAGGATGAGTTGTTCCAGCTCCCCGAATTCGCCCGCTTCCTCCAGCGACCGCGCCCAGCCGAGAAAGGCGCGCAGCGCGCTGGCATAGGTGGCGAGCCAGGCGAGGCCGTGGGCCTGGTGCTGGTATGCGGTGGCGGCGCGTTGGTTCCAGGCGCCTTCCGGCGCGATCAGGGCGGCGGTGGCGTGGCGCGCCTTGAGATAATAGGCGTCGACGCAAGCCAATGCGGATTCATAGAGTCCGAGATTTTTCGAGGAGGCTTGTGTGTCGGAGGGTTTGGGGATCGCGTTCAATTTCCGGGCCTAGCTTTCTTGCGCCGTGGCGCTCAATTTTTTCAGGCGCTGGCGCTCCCGCCAGGCGTTCATCAGGCGGCGCGGCTCATCCGTGGTGTGGGCCTGGCCGACCGCCGAAATTCCGGCCTGGACGGCATCGGTAATCGACATACGCTCCCAGTCGCCGATCAGTTTCTTTTGGATTCGTATCGAACGCGGTCCGGACACGCAGATGGAGTGGACCCATTTTTCCACCTGGTTGTCCAGCTCCTCCGGCTCGACCAGTTTTTCCATATAGCCGAAGTGGTAAGCCTCTTGCGCGTCAATGATGTCGCCGGTGAAGACCAGCTCGCGCGCCTTGCCCCAGCCGACCAGCAGCGGGATGAGGCAGGCTTCCATGCCGGAGGGGACGCCATAGCGGACTTCCGGCATGCCGAATTTGGAATTGGTGGTGGCCACCCGCATGTCACAGGAGGTGGCGATTTCCATCCCCGCCCCCAGGCAATAGCCGCTGATCCGCGCGATCACCGGCACCGGCACGCGGCGGATGCTGTCGCAGGCCGCGTGGGTGGTGGCGCTGCCGGATTCCGCGATATTGTGGTTCGGAAATTCCGACATTTCCGAAATATTGGCGCCTCCGATGAAGGATTTTGTGCCGGCGCCGGTCAGCACCACGCAGCGCAGCTCCGGGTTGGTGGCAAGCTCGTTCATGATTTTGGCCAGCGCCGCGCGGCCCTGCACCGGCAACGCGTTGTGTTTCTTCTCGTTGTCGACGGTCACATAGGCAACCTGTCCACCTTCGGGGCGATCTTCCATGCGGACCGTGATCAAGTGATCCTGTGGATGCGCGGGTAGCGCAGAAGTCATGACTTACCTCACCAACGTTTCAAATCATCGACAACCGGCAGCGCGCCGCCCATGGCGCCGCTGGCTCGACCAGCCTTCCTGTTACGCTTCGAACATAGGCGGAATGTCCCAAAATAGGTTTGGCCCCGATAGCGAATTTTCATGATGCTTGGATGAGGTTCACTCAAGGTATTGCAAGGGCCGTGGCGTACTCTTCCTTGAGCCGCCAGCACAGATCCTTGGCCGCCGGAATGTCCCGGATGGCGCCCACGCCCTGGCCCGCCGACCAGACGTCGCGCCATACCTTGCCCTCTCGCTCGCCGTGCCGGACGGTCCGGGTTTTCGCGTCAATCGCGGCGGCGCCAAGGTCATTCGGGTCAAGGCCCCAGGCGGCCAGGCTCGGGATCAGGAAGTTGGCGGCGACGCCGGTCAGATGCGGCGTGTGGATGATGTCGCCGGCGCGGGCTTCCAGGACCATGGCCTTGTAGTCGTCCGGCACCTTGCTCTCCTGGGTGGCGAGAAAGCGCGTCCCGATCGAGACCATGTCCGCGCCCAGCAATAGTGCGGCGGCGATCTGGCGGCCGTTGGTGATGCCGCCGGCGAGAACGATGGTGCCGGTGAACCAGACGCGCAATTCTTCCACGAAGGCGAACGGGCTGAGCGCGCCGCCATGCCCGCCGGCGCCGGCGGCCACGGCAATGATGCCGTCAACCCCCGCGGCGGCGGCTTTTTCGGCGAAACGCAGGTTGATGACATCGTGGAAGACCAGGCCGCCATAGTCATGGATGCGGTCCACGACGTCCCGGGAAATGCCGAGCGAGGTGATCACCAGCGGGATTTTTTGCGCGACGGTGGTGACCAGGTCTTCTTCCAGGCGCGGATTGCCGCGCCGCAGGCTGAGATTGACGCCGTGCGGGGCGCAGGTGAGGCCGGTTTCCGCCTCGATGCGATGGAGCCGTTCTGTGACATTATTCAGATAGGCCGCGTACCCGGCATTGTCGCGCGCGTTGAGGGCCGGGCAGGTGCCGATCACGCCCGATTCACAGCAGGCGACGGTGAGGTCCGCGTTCGAGGCCAGGAACATCGGCGCGGCGAGCACCGGGATGGCAAGCCGGCCGGCCCAGGCGGCGGGCAGGCTCATCGCCGCGCCGGCGGGGTTTTCTGTACAACGCGCATTCAAATCCCTTTAAGCGACACCGCGGCGGGCGGGCGGGCGCCCGGCCGATGATGCGAGGTTTCAGAACATCTGGCGCGGCGGAGCGTCAAGCGGATCAAAGGCATGGTGGCATGAGGAATTCTCCGTTTGTTCGCGAACGCGCCCGCTGATACGCCGCCTGACATGCAGGACGCGTCATACCAGGCCTGGATCGGGCGGGCGGAGACGGTTGAGGACGTCGCCGGTCGGGCGCCGTTGCGCGGCCTGGCGGCGCTGCTGGACCATGAGGGGCCGCCCTGGGCCGCGGGGCAACTGCCGCCTTTGGCGCATTGGCTGTATTTCCTCCCCGACGCGCGGCAATCCATGATCGATGTGGATGGTCATCCGCGCCGCGGCGGGTTGCTGCCGCCAATCGCCCTGCCGCGCCGGATGTGGGCGGGTGGGCGGCTGGCGTTTTTTGAGCCTATCGCGCTGGGCGCCGCGCTCTCGCGCCGGAGCACGATCCAGAGCGTGGTGCCAAAGAGCGGCAAGTCCGGCGACATGGTGTTCGTGACGGTGTTGCACGAAGTGTTCGCGGATGGCGCGCTGGCGGTGCGGGAGGAGCAGGATCTGGTGTACCGCGGCGAGGCGACGGGCCCGGCCGCGGCGGCCGCCGCGCCGGCGGCGGCGCCAGCGGGGGGTTCCGCGCGCGTGGTGGTGCCGGACCCGGTGCTGCTGTTCCGGTTTTCCGCGCTGACCTTCAATGCTCACCGGATCCACTATGACCGTGACTATGCCCGGGATGTCGAGGGCTATCCGGGGCTGGTGGTGCATGGGCCGTTGATCGCGACGCTGTTGATGGACCATTTTCTGCGCCAGCATCCTGGCCGGCGGGTCGCGGCTTTCAGCTTCCGGGCGCAGCGGCCGTTATTTGACACCGCATCGTTTACGCTGTTTTCCGAAACAGTCGAAAACGGCGCGGCTTTGTGGGCGGCGGCGGCGGACATGCCGGCGGCGATGACCGCCCAGGTTGAGGCCGCGTAATCAACAGGAGTTTTTGCCATGCGTGACGCCGTTATTTGCGAACCCCTGCGCAGCGCGGTCGGCCGGTTCGGTGGACAGTATAAAAGCCTGAGCGCGGCGCAGCTTGGCGCCACGGTGCTCAAGGCCCTGATGGCGAAAACCAACATCCCGCCGGCGCTGGTGGATGATGTGCTGTTCGCGCAGTGCTACCCGACCATGGACGCGCCGGCCTTGGGCCGGGTGGTGGCGCTGGATGCCGGGCTGCCGGTGGAGGTGGGCGGGTTGCAGATCGACCGGCGTTGCGGCTCCGGCCTGCAGGCGGTGATTTATGCCGCCATGCAGGTGGCGACCGGCGCGTCCGATCTGGTGATCGCCGGCGGGGCGGAATCCATGAGCAATGCGCCGTTCTACTCCACCGCGGCGCGCTGGGGGATTTCCGGCAACGCGCTGATGCTGCATGACGCGCTGGCGCGCGGGCGGGTGACCGCCGGGGGCGTAAATTATCCGGTGCCGGACGGGATGCTGGAGACCGCCGAGAACTTGCGCCGGGAGTACAGCATTCCGCGCGAGGAGCAGGACGCGTTTGCTTGTGAATCCCACCGCCGGGCGGTGGCGGCGCAGAATGACGGGATTTTCGCGCAGGAAATCGTGCCGGTGACGGTGCCGGGGCGCAAGGGCGAGACGGTGATTGACCGTGACGAGCATCCGCGGCCGGAGACCACGCTGGAGAGCCTGGCGGCGCTGAAGCCGATTTTGGGCAAGCAGGACAAGGAGGCGACCGTGACGGCCGGCAATGCCAGCGGCCAGAATGACGGCGCGTCCGCCTGCATCGTTACCACCGCGGCGCTGGCGGCGGAACATGGCCTGAAGCCGCTGGCGCGGATCAAATCCTGGGCGGTGGCCGGCGTGCCGCCGCGGACCATGGGCATCGGCCCCGTGCCGGCGACGGCGAAGGCGCTGCGGCACGCGGATCTGCGCCTGGCCGATCTGGACCTGCTGGAAGTGAACGAGGCGTTTGCCGCGCAGGTGCTGGCCTGCACGAGGGAGTGGAAGTTTGCGCCGGCGGATTTTGAGCGGATGAACGTGCATGGCTCCGGCATATCCTTGGGGCACCCGGTGGGGGCGACCGGCGGGCGGATTCTGGCGACGCTGCTGCGCGAGATGGACCGCCGGCAGGTGCGGTATGGGCTGGAGACCATGTGCATCGGCGGCGGCCAGGGGCTGGCGGCGGTGTTTGAGCGGGTGGTGTGATTTCGTCGGTTCGGTTGCGCGCCAGCACAATCGATTCCATCCACAGATGACGCGGATGAGTATTTTGCATCATCCGTGTAGCCGAAGTTTTTGCCTCTGACGCACCCACCCCGTGCGGCATGGCATCCGGAGCGCCTATTTTGGGCGGGTAATCCGGTCCAAGATGCCGCGTGTCAGCGCGCGGCGCTGGCGACCACCTTGCGGTCGTGCAGGTCGGCGATTTGCCCGCTACTCAGTCCCAAAACCTCTGCCAGCACTTCATCCGTATGCTGCCCCAGCACGGGGCCGGCTTGCGGCGGCACGGGGGCGCATGCAGAAAAGGTGATCGGACTGCCGGGGGTGAGCGAGGTGCCGATGCCGGGGTGGTTAACGTCCGCGAACATGTCGTTGGCGGTGGAACAGCGCGGGTCGGTGTTCACCAGCTCCTCGAAGGATTGATACGTGCCCCAGCAGGCGCGGGCTGCGTCCAGCACCTGGCCGGCTTCTCCCAGCGTGCGGGCGGCGAACCAGGGCGTCAACAAGGTGGCGATTTTGTCGCGGGCGGCGAAACGGTCACCGTCGCGGGTCAGATCGCTGCCGGTGGCGGTTTCCAGCTCCGCAATCGCGGCCTCGATGCCGGTGGCCTTGCACAGCGCTTTCCATTGCCCGGCGCTGACCGCGGCGACCATCAGCCGGCGGCCATCCGCGGTTTCAAAATCGCGGCCGAACGCGCCGTAGATGTCATTGCCGTAGCGTTCGCGCGCGCTGCCGTTGATTTGCACTTCCGAAATGAAGCCGAGATCGCCAACGATCGCCAAGGCGACGTCCGACAGCGCGATTTTGAGCAGCTGGCCCTGGCCGTGCAGGCGGCGGTGACGCTCCGCCGCCAGCAGGCCGGTCGCGGCGGTCAGGCCACAGACCAGGTCCCAGGCCGGCAGCACATGGTTGGTCGGCGCCGGATCACCCGGCCGGCCGGTGACGGTGGGGAAGCCGACCGCGCAATTCACCGTGTAGTCCAGAGCGGTCGAGCCGTCCCGGTTGCCGAGGATGTTGACCATGATCAGGTCTTCCCGGCGCTGTTTCAGGGCTTTGAAATCGAGCCAGCCGGTGGCGGGGAAATTGCTGACGAACAGCCCGGCATCCGGGCCGGGCGCGGTGATGATCGCCTGCGCGAGCTCGCGGCCTTCGGCGCCGCGGATGTCAATGCTGACGGATTTCTTGCCCTTGTTCAGCCCGGCCCAGTACAGGCTGCTGCCGGATTCGGTCACCGGCCAGCGGCGATAATCGATCCCGCCTTCGATCGGGTCAATCCGGATGACGCTGGCGCCGAGTTCGGCGAGCGACATGGTGGCGAACGGCCCGGCGATGAAGGCCGCGCATTCGGTAATCCGCAAACCGGCAAGTATCGACAATCGCTGTATCCCATCAAACCAATCCGGTGACCCAGATAGCAGTTGGGGGTCCTTGCCACACATGTGATTTTTTCCGGCACGATGAGAATAGCTCGTGGCGGATGCGCGGTTTGGCGCGGGGCTGGCGGTTCTGGTCCGGGTGTTTCTGGGTTAGTTAGTTGCACCACTTGGAAAGATTTGAACCGCCATGACTCTCATCGATGACGTGGATCCGGAAATTCTGGCGGCGCGGGCGTTGCAGGCGGGGGTGGTGCCGCCGTTCGACATCGGCAAACTGGATCCCGCCGAGGGGCGGGCGTTGATGAACCAGGTCGCGATGGTGTTCAATGACGGCAAGCCTGACCTGCCGCGCGTTGAGACCATGTTCATTGACGGGCCGGGGGGCAAGTTGCGATGCCGGCTGTATCAGCCGGAGGGTGCCGCCGGGCGCGGGGCCATCTATTACATCCATGGCGGCGGCTGGTACGCTTGTGACGTGGATACGCATGACCGCATGTTGCGCGTCCTGGCGGCGGAAAGCGGGCTTTCGGTATTCGGGATCGATTACCGGCTGTCCCCGGAGCATCCGTTTCCGGCGGGGCTGGAAGACTGCCTGGCGGGCTGGCGCTGGCTGGGCGACGCGGCGGACGATTTCGGGGTCGATGGCGGGCGGATCGCCATTTCAGGGGACAGCGCCGGCGCCAACCTCGCCGTGGCGGTGATGCTGACGGAGCGCGATGCCGGCCGGGCGATGCCGGTTGCTGCTGCCTTGCTTTACGGCTGCTATACGCCTGGCCTGACGACCGCCAGCCGCGAGCGTTATGGCAGCGGGCCCTATGGCCTGACCGGCGCGCGGATGGACTGGTACTGGGCGAATTATCTCGGCGCCGCGGCGGCGGCCCCGCCGGTCCTGGCGACACCTTTCCATGCCGATCTGCATGGCCTGCCGCCGTGCTATATCGGCATCGCGGAATGTGACGTGAACGCCGATGAAAACCGCATGTTCGCGGAGCGTCTGCGCGAAGCCGGCGTGACCGTCACGCTGGACGTGTGGCTGAAGATGACGCACGGCGCCTTGCAAATGACCCGCGATGCCGCCGCCGCCCGCGCGGCCGTGGCAGCCACGGCGCGCGCGTTGAAGGATTGGACCTAGCGCGATTTCCGATCAAATGGGATCATTTGATCGGATAAAGTTGCTCGCCAGAGCAAGGAGTAAGAGCATTTTCCGTGAGCCAATGCGAACGGAAAATGCTCTAAACCGAAATCTTTTCGTGCGGGGTGAACTTGATCGGCATGCGCTTGATGCCGGGAAACAGGTTTGACGCGGAGACCTCCGGCGTCGCGGTCAGTTCGATGTCATTCATCGATCCCAGCAGGTATTCCAGCAATGTCTGCATCTCTAGCCGGGCCAGGTTGGCGCCCAGGCAGAAATGCTTGCCGAAGCCGAAGCCGAGATGGACGTTGGGGGTGCGCTGCACGTCAAAGCGGTAGGGTTCCGGAAACTGGTCTTCATCCCGGTTGGCGGAGACGTTCCACACCACCACGCGGTCGCCCTTGCGGATCTGCTTGCCGCCGAGCTCGGTATCCTCGGTCGCGGTGCGCATCTGGTGGTTCAAGGGTGTCATCCAGCGGACCAGCTCTTCCACCGCCGTCTTCAACGCCTTCGCGTCGTGGCGCAATTCACGCAGGCGGGCGAATTCCGCGGGCTGGCGGGTCAGCTCGGCGAGGCCGGCGCATAGCGTGTTGCGGGTGGTTTCATGGCCGGCGTTGAAGAACATCAGGCCGTTGAAGGCCAGTTGCTCGTCGGTCAGCTTCTTGCCGTTCACCTCGACGGTGGCGAGCGTGCTCATCAGATCATTGCCCGGATTTTCGCGCCGGGCATGGGCGAGCTTCAGGCAGTAGCCGTTGATGTTTTGCAGGCCGAACATCGTGGTTTCGAGTGGCGTGCCCTGGATGAATTCCGGATCATCCGGCGAGGCGAACATGTTGGTCCAATGGTACAGATCATCCCAATCCTCGCGCGGGATGCCCATGATGTCCGCGATCACCATCAGCGGCAGCCGGGCCGCGACGTCGATCGCGAAGTCGCATTGGCCTTTTGGAAGCACGTCATTCAAGATTTCGACGCAGAGGGCGCGGACCATGTCCTGCAGCGAGGCGACGCCGGGAATCGCGAAGCGCGCGGAGAAAGCCTGGCGCAGAGCGGTGTGGGGTGCGCCGTCCATGGCAGAGAGATTGGCGCCCTCGCGCGTCAGCCGCTGGAATTCCAGATTCTCGTCCTCGAATTCCGGATGCGCGGGCAGGACGTTGCCCTTTTCCTGGATGCTGAACAGCCGGTTATCGCCGGCATAGACGGCGTGCGCGTCCTTGTATTTGAAAACCGACCAGAAACCGAACGTCAACCGGCCTTGCGTCCAATGCACGGGGTCTTCCTTGCGCATGATCCGGTAGGCGGCGTCCGGATCGCCATTCGCGAAGAAGGTCGGGTCGGTCAGATTTGTATCGATTTCCTTGAACATATAGTCCACGTCATTCTCTCCCATGGTCATCGTGGCGGCACGGCGCGTGCTGCGCAATTCGCCCCGGCAGGGTGCCGTCAGACGATAGTATAGCGGCTCCCGTAATTTAGAAAAACCTAGACGCAGCGTGGTTTTGCGCTGCCCACCGCGGACAGACGAGTGAATTTTGTTGATGGCCGGATGAGTTGCCGTAATTGGACACAACCGGCAAAACTGGTGTTGTGATGGCGGTGCCGATGGCGGCGAGCGTTCTGGAGGGACTTATGTTGTTGCCGCAACCGCCGTTCGACACGCTGGTGGACCCGCAAGTGGAGCTTTGGGTGACCGTGGTGACGCTGATCGGCGCCCTGGTCGCGGCCGGATTCGCCGTGCGGGACTGGCGGCAAAGCAGGCGGCCGACCGTTCTGCTGTTGCTGATCGGGGGCGCGGCGATGACCAGCATCGAGCCGTTCATCGATACCGTGGGCGGCTGCTGGTTTCCGCGGAACGGTTGGACGGCGTTCCAGACCTATGGCCGGCCGATGCCGATCTGGCTGATTTGCTCCTATTTGACCTATTTCGGCGGCGGCATGGCGGTGATGTGGCGGCTGATGCGCCAGGGGTTGAGCCGGAGCCAGCTCTGGGCGCTGTATGTCGGTGGGATTGCGTCCGATTGTCTGCTCGAAATGACATTGCTGCATTTCCAGCCCTATCTCTATTACGGGCCGCAGCCGCTGATGGTGGCGAAATTTCCGCTGTGGTGGGCGGCGATCAATACGGTCACGCCGATGGCCGCGGCGGCGATCCTTCTGCGTTATCAGCGGTTTCTCACCGCCGGGTGGCGGCAGCTGCAGATTGTCCCGTTGACGCTGAGCGTCAGCATCGGGATGAACGCGGTGATCGGCTGGCCGTCCTGGCTGGTGATCAACACGCCGGTGGGGCCGTTGCTGACGCAGATCGGCGGGCTGGCGAGCTTTGCGCTATCGGCCTGGTGCATGTCGATCGTGGCGGAGAGCGCGCATCGGCAGGCGGCACGGTCGCCCGTGATGGCCGGGCTGGTGCCCGAACCGTTCTGATCCGGCGCCGGCGGTTAGAGCATTTTCCGTTTGCATTGGCTTACGGAAAATGCGCTAGGCGCCGAACTTATGCGTCACCGCCTTCGCGAAGGTGTATTCGTTCAGGCCCTCGGTGCCGCCTTCGCGGCCGTAGCCGCTATCCTTGATGCCGCCGAACGGGATGTCCGGGAACGAGGACGTGAAATGGTTGATCGACAGGCTGCCGCATTCCAGCTCTTCCGAAATGGCCGCGGCCACGCCGGCGGATTCGGTGAAGGCGTAGGCGGCGAGTCCGAAATCCACGGCGTTGGCCTTGGCGATGGCCTGTTCCAACGTTTGCACGGGGCTGACCAGGGCCAGCGGGCCGAACGGCTCCTCGATCATCGCGCGGGCGTCATCCGGTACGTCCGCGAGCACGGTCATCGGGTAGATGAAGCCGCGATTGCCGATGCGCTGGCCGCCGGCGACCAGCCTGGCGCCGCGGCCCAGCGCGTCCTCGACATAGCCCTCGATCGCTTGCAGCCGCCGCTCGTTGGCGAGCGGACCCATCTGGATCTCGGGATCGGTGCCGCTGCCGACCCGCAGGGCCGCCGCGCCGTCGCCAAAGCTGGAGACAAACCGGTCATAGATGTTCTCGTGCACGAAGAAGCGGGTGGGCGAGACGCAGACCTGACCGGCATTGCGGGATTTGCCGGTGACCGAGAGTCGGCCGACGGCGGCGGCGTCCACGTCATCCCAGACGATCACCGGGGAATTGCCGCCGAGCTCCATGATCGCGGGTTTCATGTATTGGCCGCATAGCGCGGCGAGATGCTTGCCGACCGGGACCGATCCGGTGAAAGTGACCAGCCGGATGATCGGATTTGGGATAAGATAGGCGGAGATCTCCGCCGGCTTGCCGAACACGAGATTGACCACGCCGTCCGGCACCCCGGCCTCGGCGAAGGCCCGCACCAGGGCGAGGGCGCCGGAAGGCGTCTCTTCCGCGCCTTTCAGGATGATCGAGCAGCCCGCGGCCAGCGCGCCGGCCACCTTGCGGGTGGGGGAGGCGAGCGGATAGTTCCAGGGGGTGAATGCGGCCACCACGCCGAGCGGGTGGCGCGTCACTTGCTTGCGGAATCCGGGGCCGGCGGGGATGATCCGGCCATAGAGCCGGCGCCCCTCGGTCGCGTCCCAGGTGATGCGGTCCTGGGCGATCCGCACTTCGGTCCGCGCCTCTTCCAAAGTCTTGCCCTGGTCGAGCACCAGACCGAGGGCGATCTCCTCGGCATGGGCCCGCAGATAATCGACGGCTTTCAGGATGATGCGTTCGCGCTCCGCGGGGGCGAAATTGCGCCAGATCAGGAAGCCCGCCTGGGCTGCCTTGAGCGCGTCATCCAGGTCTTCGCGGCGCGCATGCGGCAGGCGGCCGAGCACCGATCCGTCCGCCGGATTGGTCACGTCCTCGCCGATGTCGGAGGATTTCCATTTCCCTCCGATGAACATTCGCAGTTCCGGATATTGCAAGATCATCCACCTCGGTCTGTCGCGAATGGTGAATAGGTCCGGGTTTCCGGTGGCGCAAGGCAAGGGGGCGCGCGCGAAGGACGTGCCGCGGCGCCGGCGGCGGTCCAGAATTTCCAATCATTTCAAGGCGGAGCAGCCATGTCGCCGCATGGGGCGGGGGGCATGGCGGCGGCTCCATGAGCGATTGCCATTCGCCGATTAGATAAAATCGCCTTGCTTCGGATTGAAGGAAAACACTTTAGACCTCTATGGCTGTGAGGGTGAGTAAAATCGCCCGCGGCGGTAAGGAAGCTGGAACAATAGGATGAATTTCGAGTTTTCGGATGACGTGACCAGCATGCGCGAAGAGGTCGGCCGCTTCCTCAAGAAGCAGCTGCCGACCGGCGCGGTGCGCCAGCAGATCGAAACCGGCGCGCCGCTCGACCGGGACCTGTGGCAGAAAATCGCGGAAATGGGCTGGCTGGGCGTGGCGGTTCCGGAGGCCTATGGCGGCGCCGATCTGGGCTACGAGGCGCTGTGCATGATCGCCGAGGAACTCGGCCGCGCCTTGCCCTCCGTGCCGTTTTCATCCTCGATCTATCTGGCGGCGCAGGCGGTTCTGGCATTCGGCAGCGAGGCCCAGAAGCAAGATTTGCTGCCCCGCTTGAGCGATGGCTCGCTGATCGGCACGTTCGCGCTGGCGGAGGGGGTCGGCGATCCCAGCCCCGATTCGCTGCAGACCCGGGTGAGCGGTGGTAAACTAACGGGCAACAAATCGCCGGTATTTGACGGCAATATCGCGGATATCGCCATCGTCGCGGCGCAGGCGCCAGGGGGCGAGGCTGGTCTGTACGTTGTTGATCTGACCGGAACCGGCGTGGCCCGCCGGCCGGTTGCCTCGATTGATCTTGGCCGCGTCGCCGCGGTGCTGGAATTTTCCGCGGCGCCGGCGGATCGTCTGGCCGGTGCCACTGGCTGGGCCGACATTGAGCGGTTGCTGGATCGCGCGGCGATCCTGTTCGCGTTCGAGCAGGTGGGCGGCGCGCAGGCCGCACTGTCGATGGCGCTGAACTATTCGATGGAACGTTTCGCCTTCGGCCGGCCGATCGCGGGGTTGCAGGCGATCAAGCACAAGCTTGCCGATCTTTACGTTGCCACCGAACTGGCGCGCTCCAATGCTTATTTCGGCGCCTGGGCATTGCAGGCCGATAGCGGCGAACTGACCGCCGCGGCGGCCGCGGCGCGGCTGTCCGCCAATGAGGCATTCTATCAGGCCGCGAAAGAGAATATTCAGATACATGGCGGCATGGGCTTCACCTGGGAGTCCGATTGCCATTTATTCTACCGGCGGGCGAAGCAGCTCGCCGGTAATATCGGCAGCCCGCGCTATTGGCGGAACCGGCTGATCGACAACATCGCCGCTCAAAACGAAATCGAGGCCGTATAATGGATTTCAGCGACACCCCGGAAGAAGCCACGTTCCGCGCCGAGGCGGTGGCATTTTTAAGCGCGAATGCCAGCCTGAAGACCGCGACCAGCCGGACTTATCGAAGCCGCGAATTCAACGCCGAGGACGTGGCGCTTTCGAAAGCCTGGCAGGCCAAGAAGGCCGCGGCGGGGTTCGCCGGATTCCACTGGCCGAAGCAGTATGGCGGCCGCGGCGGCACCCAGATGCAGGCGATCATTTTTGCCCAGGAAGAGGAGAAATACCTTGTCCCGCCTGGCGTGTTCAACCAGGGCGTGGGCATGGCGCTGCCGACGATCATGACCTGCGGAACGCAGGAGCAGGTCGACCGCTATGCCCGCCCGGCGCTGTTCGGCGAGGAGGTGTGGTGCCAGTTGTTTTCCGAACCCGCCGCCGGCTCCGATCTGGCCGGCTTGCGGACGAAAGCCGTGCGGGATGGTGACGACTGGGTGGTGAACGGCCAGAAGGTCTGGACCTCCAACGCGCATTTCTCGCAATTCGCCACGCTGGTCGCGCGCAGCAATCCGGACGTAGCCAAACATGCAGGGTTGACCTTCTTTATTTTGGATATGGCCACGCCGGGGATCGAGGTGCGGCGGCTGAAACAGATTTCCGGCACGTCCAATTTCTGCGAGGTTTTTTTGACCGATGTGCGGATTCCCGATGCCAATCGCGTTGGCGCCGTGGGTGATGGCTGGAAGGTCGCGATGACCATGCTGGCCAATGAGCGCTTCACCGTTGGCCAGGCGGAAGGGCCCGATTTCGAGGATATTCTGTTGCTGACCAAGCAGATCGCGCTGGACGGCAAGCCGGCGATCGAGGATTCCGCCGTGCGCGAAAAACTCGCGAACTGGTATTGCCAGTCGCAAGGGCTGAAATATACCAGGCTGCGGACCCAGACGGCGTTATCACGCGGCAAGCCGCCGGGGCCGGAGGCTTCCATCGCCAAGCTGGTGAGCGCCACCAAGCTGCAGGAGATCGCCGCCTATGGCGTCGACCTGCTGGGGCAGGCCGGGGCGGTGATGGATGAAGGCATCGCACCGGCAAATGCCTGGTTTCAGCAGGCCGTGCTGTACGCGCCGGGCAAGCGGATCGCCGGCGGCACGGACGAGATTCTGCGCAACATCATCGCCGAGCGCGTGCTGAAAATGCCGGGCGAAGTCCGCGCCGACAAGGGCATGCCGTTCAATCAGATCCCGACCAGCCTGCGGACGTCGTGAAGCCTCTGACATGCAGCCGCTAAAATCCCGCCGCGCCGCCTATACATATGCCGAGCTGAAACGGCTGATCGACCCGCAAAGCGTCGCGGTGGTGGGCCTGTCGCGCAACGAACAGTCGTTCGGCGCGCGCACCGCGGGCAATTTGAAGTTTTTTGAGGGCCGGCGTTACGGTGTCAATCCGAACGCGGCCGAATTGTATGGCATTCCCTGCTACGGCGCGATTTCCGCGCTGCCGGAGGTGGTGGATTGCGCCGTGCTGGCGGTGCCGCTGGAGGCGGTCGAGCCGATGGTGGAGGCGTGCGCCGCCGCCGGCGTGGGGGGCTGCATCATCTATGCCTCCGGCTTCGCGGAGACCGGCCGGCCGGAGCGGATTGCGCTGCAGGCGCGGCTGGCGGCGATCGCGCGATCCTCGAACCTGCGCATCGTCGGGCCGAATTGCATCGGGCTGATCAACAATGTTTCCAAAGCCGGCCTGAGCTTTTCGTCCAGCTATGCGGTCCGGCTGCCGCGCACGGGAACGATCGCCATTGCCTCGCAATCCGGCGGGCTTGGCCAGGCGGTGGCGCAGGTGGCGGAGCGCGGCGGCGCGTATAGCCACTACATGGCGGCCGGCAATAGCTGCGACGTCGATGTCTGCGACTATGTCAGCTATCTGGCGGATGACCCGTCCTGCCGGGTGATCTGCTGCATCGCGGAGGGCCTGGGCGATGGCGAACGGCTGCTGGAGGCCGGCGAACGCGCGCTGGCCGCGGACAAGCCGGTGGTGATGTACAAGATCGCGACCGGGGGCGCCGGCGCGCGTGCGGCGATGTCCCATACCGGCGTGCTGGCCGGCGCCAATGCCGCGTTCGCGGCCGCGTACCGGCGCGTCGGGATCGTCAATGTAAACAATATCGAGGAGGTCTACGAGACCGCGAGTTTTCTGGCCAAGGCCGGACGCCCGAAGGCGGAGGGCGTGGGCGTGGTGGCGGCCTCCGGCGGCGCCTGCATCATCACGCTCGACAAGGCCGAGGAGTTCGGCGTGGCGATGCCGCCGCCGCAACCGGCGACCCAGGCGATCCTGAACGCCAACGTGCCGGATTTCGGCGCGCCGAATAACCCTTGCGACATCACCGCGCAGGTCGCCACCAACCCCGCCTCCTACGCCGCCTGCGCCGAGGCGATGCTGGCCGATCCCGGCTATGCCGCGCTGGTGGTGATGGCGCCGAGCATCAACCCGGCGCTGACGCCGCGCAACATCGAGATGTTTTCAGGGCTTGGCGCGCGGGCGGAAAAGCCGGTCTGCATTTCGTGGATATCGGAATGGAAAGACGGGCCGGGTGCCGCGCAATGCGAGGCCGATCCACATGTGGCGCGGTTTCCGTCCACCGCCAGCGTGTTTCGCGCCTTGGCCGCATGGCAGCACCGTGAACGCACGATCACCGGTCCCAAGCCGCGGGCGCGGCAAGGTGCGGCTAACCCGGCAGCGGCGGAGGCGAAACGATTGCTGGCGAAGGCCGGCGCGCAGCTGACCGAGCGCGAAGCGAAAGCCATTCTCGCCCTCTACAACATACCGGTGGTCACGGAACAAGCGGTGCGGACCGTCGAGGATGCGATCAGCGCCGCCGAGGCGGCGGGTTATCCGGTGGTGTTGAAGATCGAATCGCCGGACATTGCCCACAAGACCGAGGCCGGCGTGGTGCGGTTGAACCTGCGCGACGCGGCGGCGGTGCGGCAGGCCTATGCGGAGATCCACGCGGCGGCCGCGCGCGTGGAGCCGGCGCCGGCAATTGCCGGCGTGCTGGTGCAGCCGATGATCGGCGCCGGCGTGGAAATCGTGGTTGGCAGCCAGCTCGATCCCACCTTCGGGCCGTTGGTGGTGGTCGGCATGGGCGGCATCATGGTGGAATTGTTCAAGGATTCGACGGCGGAGCTGGCGCCGGTCAACCTGCATCAGTCGCGGGCCATGCTGGCGCGGCTGAAGGCCAACCCGCTGCTGACCGGCTATCGTGGTTCGGCGCCCGTGCAAATCGACCGTCTGGCCGATATCATCGTCGCGGTCTCGGAGCTGGCCGCCGACCTCGCCGGCGAGATCGCGGAAATCGACATCAACCCGATCATCTGCAGCGCGAACAGGACCATCGCGGTGGATGGGCTGATCATCCGCCACACTGCCGCATAACCATAATATTTCGGAGACAAAACATGGCCAAATGGCTCAAATCCCAGGACTTCATCACCTTCGAGATCAAGGACAAGGTGGCCTACATCACGCTCAACCGGCCGGAGAAGCGCAACGCGCTGTCACCCGAGCTGATCAAGGAAATCCATGACGCGATGCTGGAGGCCGATGACCTGGTCGAGGTCCACGCCATCGTGCTGGCCGGCGCCGGCGACGATTTCTGCGCGGGCTACGATCTCGGCTACGGCTACAACCCCGCCAATCAGGAAGACAGCTCCGGCAAATATCGTACCCGCATGGGCAGCATGGATGACGACATCTGGACCATGACCCGCAAGATGCACCAGATGCTGATCATTCCGGACATCCATAAAACCGTGATCGCCAAGATACATGGCCGGGCGCTCGCCGGCGGCGCGGAAATGGCGCTGGCCTGCGATCTGGTGATCATGGCGGATGACGCGCTGATCGGCCATCCCGGGGTGCGCGGGCTCGGCTCACCGCCGATCAATTTCTGGTTCTACCATGTCGGACCGCAATGGGCGAAACGTCTGCTGCTGACCGGCGACCGGCTGACCGGCAAGGACGCCGCGCGGCTTGGCATGGCGATGGACAGCGTGCCCGCGGCCGAGTTGGACGAGTTCGTGCATGCGCTGGCGAAACGCATCGCCATCATCGATCCGGAGATCGCGGCGACGCAAAAACGCGTCGTCAACATGGCGATGGAACTCGCCGGTGCCCGCACGCTGCAGAAACTCTCAACCGAAGTGGATGCTCGCGCGCATCTTTCGAAAGGACCTGGGCGTAAGACGTGGCGGGAGAACGTGTCCGCCCATGGGGTGCGCAAGGCGATCAAAATGCGTGACGCCGCTTACGAAGGCGGCGATACCGTCCGCATCCGCGCCTTCGAGGATTGAACGGCTGGTCAGGCGAAGCGTTTCTTGATAGTAAAAGAGCGTATTTCGAAGGCAGGTTGCGATGTTCATCAAGCTTTCCTCCGCCGGCGCCGCGACGCTGGAAGAGTCCGATAATTTCAAGGCTTTCAAGGTGGTGAGCGAAGTCGCGCCAGAACACGCGGCGGCGGCACTTGGCGGTGCGGGGAAGATCGACGGCGAGCATGCCTGGATCGAGCCGGCCTGGCTGCGGCAAAGCGGGCCGGATGATGCGGCCTGGCGCGCGGGCCTGGAGAAGATGCTGGAATATGCCGGAAAGTCAGGCTGGGTGAACGGCGCCGGCGCGGTGCGCGCGCATATCGAGTGGTTATAAACCAGGCGCTGTTTTGAAACCGTCGCGTACCCTGGATTTGGTTATGGCGCGGCCGTGGGGCGGACCGTCCGGAAGGCGCTGACGAAGGCGCCGGCGCAGGCGATGATGGCCGCCGCGAGCAGCGAAATCTCAATGCCGTGGACCGGCAGCAGGCCAAAAAGACCCGCCACCAGCGCGGCGCCGATCGCCTGGCCGAGCACACGCGCGGTCGCCCCCAGGGTGCTGGCGCCGCCGCTGCGCTGTTTGGGGACCGAGGCGATCTGCGTGGAGGCGTTGGGCGGCAGGAAAATGCCGTAGCCGATGCCGCAGAGCAGCATGCGCCAGACAATGTCCGGGCCGCTGGCATGCGCCGGCAGCAGCGCGAGCAGGACCAGACCCGCGGCCAGGCCGACCAGGCCAACGCTGGCCAGCGGCCCTGGCGGAAACCGGCCGGTCAGCCGGCTGGCGAAGGGCGCGATCAGGCCCACCATCACCGGCCACGGGGTGATCAGCAGGCCGATCTGAACCTGGCTGCAGCCGCGGGCGTGGAACAGGAACGGGATCGCCACATAGGCCATCAGCTGAGCCATCGATGCCAGGAAGGTGGTGCTGACCGAGAGCGAGAACAGCCGGATTCGTAGCAGATCGACGGGCAACAAGGGCGAGGCCACGGCTTTTTGCCGGCGGATCAGGATGATGGCGCAGACGGCGGCCAGGCAGAGTTCCGGCGCGGTCAGCGTGATCGCCTGCTGATGGCCCAGCCCGTCGATGCCGAGCACGGCGAGCGCGAAGGTGGCGGCGCTCAACGCGGCGCTTTTCGTATCGAATTTATGGGCGCCGCGCGGGAATTTTGGGAGCGCCCGCCGTGCCATCGCCAGCGCCAGAATGCCGATCGGCACGTTGACCGCGAACAGCCAGGGCCAGGACGCCACGCCGAGGATGAAAGAGGCGACGGTTGGCCCAAGGGCCAGTGAAACGGCGACGATGATGGTGTTGCGGCCGATGCCGATGGCGAGTTCCCGCTTTGGGTAGATGCCGCGCAGCATCGCGTTGGTGACACCCAGAATGCCGGCGCCGCCAATCCCCTGCGCGAACCTGGCGATCGAGAGCACCAGCAAATCCGGGGACAGCGCGCAGGCCGCGGAGGCAAGGGTGAACAGCACCAGGCAGATTCGGAAGATCCGGTCATAGCCGTAGATGTCGCCGAGAGAGCCCAGGATTAGGAGCGCCATGCAGACCGAGAGCTGGTAGGCGTTGACCACCCAGATCGAATCGGCGGGCGTCACGTGCAGCACGCGCACCAGGGTCG
>Ga0116230_10001697_pt1 | contig 21065 bp, 17 predicted proteins | sample S1TSphfallax_3_FD_88678 | JGI IMG/M metagenome (GOLD analysis project Ga0116230, IMG submission 88678) | Host-associated microbial communities from peat moss isolated from Minnesota, USA - S1T2_Fd - Sphagnum fallax MG | ecosystem: Host-associated > Plants > Peat moss > Unclassified | place... | reverse complement strand
CGTGAGGACGCCAAGCTTGAGCGGGAGACCTTGGCGAGTCTTTCCGAACGCGGACCGACCCGCAAAAGCGGACCTGTCCTCATCATCGTCGGCGCTGTGGGGGCCATGGCTCAAGATGCCCGCGTGTTGGTTCACGAGCGCACGCCGCTGAGGGCGGCAGGCACCCGGTGAGTCGGGGTCTTCCGAGGGGCTGAGGCCCGTCGACATGAGCATTATGCGCTGGAAATGCCCGGGGTCCCGCCTGCATGGTGGACCATCGCCCGGGTGCGCCCTCCTGCATCGAGGGTCTCCGCCCTTTGGACGTCGCACCCTATGCACCTTATCCTGAGGCCCGGCGACGGCGCCGCTCCTTGCCGCCCTAGCCTTCATGGCATAGCCGTAACCCAGGCTGGCCCCGCGGCGGCGCAAGGCCCCCAGACGGACGCTTCGGTCCCGACGGTGACGGTTGTCGCTCCCGCCCCCAACATGGCGCCGGAGGTTGTCGGGCGGTTCTCAGCTCCACATTCCAGGGATCGTCTCGCCCACTGGCGGGCGCCGAACTGCCCCCTGGTCGCAGGCTTCACGCCTGAACAGAACCGCTTCATCCGCGAGGGCATAATCTCCAACGCCAGGGAGGCGGCGTTCCTTGATCGCTGAAGGCGTGCGATCCCAATGTCTTGATTTTCGCCTCAAGGCAGGACCTCATCGACCGGCGAGAAATCGCGCGACACGCTGAGGCGAAGCTCACAGACCAAAGAGGGCCCGCCGACTGGTCGCAACATGAAGCCTTCACGGCGGACGACCAGCAGGCAGTCCACACCGTCTAAGTTTTCGGCGAAGCGTCGGATGGGTCCGGTGGACCTGCCATCGACACAGGGCTTGTAGCTTGGGCGCCCTAGGCTTCGGAGCGACCCCGATGGTCAGCACCTTCCCCTCGCGTCTGACGCCCTCGGCGGACGTAAGCAGTCCCTGACAGCTGTGCGCGCGATCACAACCCTCTTCACCGACGTAAAAAACGGCCGCACCACGCCAGAAAGCTTCACATTTTGGGACCGGGCCTACCGGCGCCCTTTATCGTTCCGCACGCCCATCGAACCTCTTCATGCATCGGAGCGAGATGACCCATAGGATCGAAAACGCGCCATCAATGGTCTCAACCTGCCGGCAACCCCATAGCATCCGAGGGGCGGCGCGGCCGGCGCAGAACAGCGCGGTAATTATAACTCATCTTGTTGATTTAATAGAATTATTGAGCGTTTGGCTCTCGCGCTGACATGGTCGCAAGCCTCAGGGCCGCTTGCGTGTCAGGCTCTAAGGCGGCGCGCATGGCGCCGAACAAACGCGTGATCTCGATAGGCTTGGCGACGAAGCCGTCCATCCCGACGGCGCGATAATGCTCAACCTGGTGGGCCAAGGCGTTGGCGGTCAAGGCCAGGATCGGCGTCCGCGGGCGTCTGGTTGCAGCCTCCCGCTCGCGGATTTGCCGCACGGCCGTCGGCCCATCCATTTCCGGCATCTGGACATCCATCAGGATGAGATCCCAAAACCCTTGCTCCCAGGCCGAAACCGCCTGAACGCCGTTCCCGACCATGTGAACCTGAAGCCCCGCCTGCGCCAAGATGGTCTGCAACACCAGCTGATTCACAGGGTTATCCTCCGCCGCCAGAATTCGCAGCGGGCAATCAGGCGAGAAGCCTGACGCCTCAAGGATCGATGGCGCAGCGTCGGGCGCCTTGCACGCCGCTGCGCGGGCGACCGGGAGGGATACGACGAAGACCGTACCGCGCCCGGCTTCGCTCTTGGCCGTAACCACACCGCCCATGAGCGCGGCGAGCTCTCGACAGATGGCGAGGCCGAGGCCAGTCCCGCCGTACTTCCTTGTCGTGGAGGCGTCAGCCTGTTCAAACTTACGAAACAACGTCTGAAGCCGGTCGGCTGATATCCCGATCCCCGTATCCTCCACGGTGATGCGAAAGCCCGCCCCTTTTGAGTCGACGTGGACTTTCACAGAACCGTGGTCGGTGAACTTCAATGCATTGGAGACAAGGTTGTAGACGATTTGTCGGATCCGGGTCGGGTCCCCGCAGTAGACGCCTCGCGCCAAATCCTGCATTTCGACCTCGAAATGAACGCCCTTCCCCTCGGCGACGGCTAAAAAGGGCGCGCACGCGCCTTGGACCAGCTCGCCAAGGTCAAACTCGGTTTCCTCAAGCTCGAACTTTCCGGCTTCGATTTTGGAGAGGTCAAGGACATCATTGAGAATCGCCAGCAGGGTTTCTCCGGACTGGCGGATAACGTTCAATCTCTCGCGCTGCTGATCTGTCAGTTTCGAAGCCGCCATGGCCTGCGCCATGCCCAAGACACCGTTGAGCGGCGTGCGTATCTCGTGACTAATCATGGCGAGGAAGGTGCTCTTGGCCCTATTGGCCTTCTCCGCATCCTCCTTCGCCTGCACCAGGGCCATCTCAACGTGCTTGCGGTCAGTAATGTTCTGCATGGCGCCGATCAGGCGCGCTGCGCCCCCCGGCACGGGAACGACCTTGACGGCGCACTGCGCCCAAACTTCCTGGCCGTCGGATCGCGCTGTGCGATAGACTGGTCTAAACCGCGCGCCTGTTTCGAGGTGCCGCCTCCAGGCCTCCTCCACATGGGCGCGATCGCGCGCATCCACCGTTGCATAGAGATCGCGGCAAAGATCGTCGTACGTTCTTGTAATATCGAAGAACGTATCTTCCGCCCCAGCGCTGATGAGCTCGCGGCGCCCGTAGTCGAGCTCCCACACATGCACATCCGCCAAGGTCAATGCGAGGTTGAGCCGTTCTTCAGCGCGCCGGTGCCGGTCAAGGGCCGCGTCACGCTCCATCTCCGAGCGCGCAAGGGCCTGCGCAGCGGCCGCGCGAAACCATTCTTCGGCCAAGAACCCGGCGAGGTCCTCGAGCAGCGCGGCTTTCACGGGATCAAACGCTTGGGGCGTCCTGCTGGAGACACTAAGAACGCCAGGCACCCGACCGTCGCTTAAGCGAATGGGGCAGGAGGCGTTGAAACGCAGATGCGGTTCGGCCGTCACCAAAGGATGGTCGGCGACGCGCGGGTCTTTAGGCCCATCTTCCACCCAAAAGAGCTCACCTTCCGCCATGACCCGTTCGCAGATGGGGTCGTCGGCGGGGAGCGCGTCCTGGTATTGGCTCCGCCAGAAGACGCCTTCGTTCATGAGAATGATGGAGGCGTGCGCGGCGGTAAAGAGGTTGGCGGCCAGGCGCGAAACCCGGTCGAACACCTCGAGGGAGACGTCGAAACCGAACGGCTGCTCGCGGCCGAGCGGATCCGTCGCCCCTGTGCGGAGGTCATCCATGCCCCTCCCCTCAATCTTATGATCACTGCAAATTGAAATATCTCAAGACCGTTAAGAATTGAGACCACGTCAAACGCTCGTGGAACGGCGCCCAGTTTTCCAGCAAACGACGCGAAGAGGGCTGCGGCGTGAAGGCTTGCAAGCCGAAGCTTCAAACTGGAAGGCCCGTCTCTTTGAGCGAGAAGACGCGCCTGCTGCCATGTTTGCCTTCTCAACCCGTCCCTGAGAGCATACCCTCCAAGAAAAATATTGGAGGAAACCCTATGGACGGCTCCCAGCTTAACCCAGAAATGTCCATCCCCGACCCCTGGTCGCTTCCGTTGGACAAGATAGATCCCAGTCGGGCTGAGCTCTATGTGACCGGAGCCCACCATGACTACTTCCGGCGCCTGCGCCAGGAGGACCCAGTCCACTACTGCGCCGAGAGCCAGTTTGGTCCTTATTGGTCGGTGACCACCTTCAACGACATCATGGCGGTGGACTCAAACCACGCCGCATTTTCCTCCAGCCCAACCATCGTCATCGGCGATCTGCCGCCAGGCGAAGATCCGCCCATGTTCATCGCCATGGATCCGCCTGTGCACGATGTGCAGCGCAAGGCGGTGACCCCAGCCGTGGCGCCTGGGCGGCTGATCGAACTTGAGCGGGTGATCCGCGGCCATGCGACGGACATTCTGGATGGACTGCCGGTGAATGAGACCTTCGATTGGGTCGAACGCGTATCCAAGGAGCTGACGACGCGCATGCTGGCGACCCTGTTCGGGTTTCCCTTCGAACAACGTCATCTCCTCCCCTACTGGTCGGATGTCATTACGACGAGCGAGACAGTGGGCGTCGCTGCGGATATGGAGCGGCGAGAGGCCGTTCTTTACGAGTGCCTCGACTACTTCACCAAAATCTGGCGGGAACGGGCCGCAGCGCCTCAGCAGTTCGATTTCATCTCCCTATTCGCCCATAACCCGGCGACCAAGACCATGGTGGACAACCCGCAAGAACTCATGGGCAATCTGATGCTTTTGATCGTGGGCGGAAACGACACGACGCGGAACTCGATTTCAGGCGGGGTGGTGGCGTTGAACGCGTTCCCTCACGAGTATGAGAAGCTGAAAGCAGACCACAGCCTCATTCAGACCATGATGCCGGAAATCATACGATGGCAGACGCCCCTCGCCCACATGCGTCGAAACGCGACGCGTGATGTGGAGCTGGGCGGCAAGACCATCCGCAAGGGCGACAAGGTCGTCATGTGGTATGTGTCCGGCAATCGGGACGAAACGGTGATTGAGACGCCTGACGCCTTTATTGTCGACCGCGATCGTCCGCGGCATCACTTGTCTTTCGGCTTTGGCATCCATCGGTGCATGGGAAATAGGGTTGCCGAGATGCAGCTGAAGATCCTCTGGGAAGAGATCATGAAGCGTTTCGCCCACATCGAACAGGTGGGCGAACCCAAGCGCGTGGTTTCGAACTTCGTCTTGGGGTACGAGCAGTTACCGGTTCGGATCGCTGTTTGACCTTGACCGGCGCAGCCACGCACGCGCCGGTCCGCCCTTACGGCTCGTGGCAAACCGCTTCGATGTTGTGACCGTCGGTGTCAAGAACGAAGGCGCCATAATAGGTGGGATGGTAATAGGGGCGAAGTCCTGGAGCCCCGTTGTCTGATCCGCCAGCCAGGATGGCCGCCTGAAAAAAGGCGTCGACAGCGGCGCGGCTCTTGGCCCTCAGGGCAACATGGAGCTTGCCGCACGTGGCGTCCTGCTCAGCGAGCCAAAACCACGGCCGGTCATCGCCATAGCCCGTAATGCTGACGCCGGACGAATGCTCCTTGGGAACGTCGAACAGACGCTTTACCCCCAGGGGCGCGAAGGCGCGGTCGTAAAAGGCTGTGGAGCGCCCAAAGTCTGTCACCCCGAACGTAATATGGTCGATCATCGCTTAACCTCGCCATAAGCCGCGCCGCGGTGTGCGGCGGCCATCGGAAACAGGCGGCCTGGGTCCCCCTGACGCCGCCGGATTTTTCATGCGGCCTTCCCGCGGCACGAAGGCCTTGAATCAGGAATAGGCAAGCGCAGGATACCAGTCAGGATCGCGCCCTTCCGGGGTCGAATCCAGCATGTTCCACAAGGGCGCGTAGACTGCGGGCACGCCACGCTGATCCTGACCCGGGTCAGCCGTTTGCGGCGTCATCTCGTTGGACCAAAAGTGCCGTATCACGCCATCCCGGCGGGTGAAGACGCTGAACACGCCGTCCTCGGATCCGTCAGGCAAAAGCGCGCGGTAATCGCGGCTATAGGCCTCGTTAAGGTCGCTGGCCAAGCGAAGACCTTTCCATCCGCGCTCCTTCTTCCACGCCATCAGGGCTGCGATGCTGGAGCGCGCCACCACAACTAAGGATAGCTTCTGGTCGATTGCAGCGGCGTTTCCGTCCCAGCTGTCAAGCAGACTGGTGCACATGGGGCACGGCCGCTGACGTTGCAGTCCAAACATGTAGCTATAGATGGCGAGGGTCGCTTTGCCGCGGAACAGGCCGACGAAATCGGTCTGGCCCTCCTCGGTTTGAAAGCTGTAATCGCCCCGCACCTCACCACCCGGCGGCAGCGCCCGTCGCTGTTGCGCGACGCGCTCCATGTGGCGGCGCAATTCGATTTCCTGCGCGAGCAACGCGGTCCGCGCCGCGCGATATTCGGGGCTTTCGTTGGGCATGCGGACCGAGTTCTCTTCCGCGAGTTTGGCCGCTGGCGCCAGAGCCTCACCTGTGTCGGCCATAGCCTTCCTCCTTCTCTCCGGTTGAACCCGTACGGTTTCCTTCGTCTCCGGACGGGGCTGCGTCGCGGGCGGCTAGACGGTTCATTGCGCTTCCCACCTCCGCCACGCCTTCTGGACATAGCTCCTGTTCAAGCGCTGCGTGAGCGTGCGCCTAGACCGGCAAGGCCTGGGCGAGGCGCTGGCGGCCCTCGAGGGTGAGGGTGAGACGACGCGCGCGCCTATCCGCGGGGTCTGGCAGCACAGCGACCAGACCCCGCCGAACCAGGGTTTTGACAGCAGCGACAACGGTGGTGCGATCTGAGCCGAGCAAAGCTGCGAGGGTCTGAGCGCGTTTGGGCTCGGGACCGTTCAAACCGTTGAGCAGTGAAAACTGGGTGTTGGTGAGGCCGACCGGACGAAGGATGGCGTCAGATCGTCTGGCGAGGGCGCGCGCCGCGCGCTGGGAATGCAGACAAAGACACGCATCACGCACGCATCCTGTGGCCGACAGCAAAACAGCAGTGAAGTCCGCGCTCATCAGCCATTGATTTGATATCAACAAACCTTGTCAAGACACATGGGCGCCGCGGTCGCACGCTCGGGCGGCGAATCTTTGCGCGATGGACGGCCGGCAGCGCTAGTCGCCCGCTCAGGGTCGGCGCCAGATTTTTCGGTCTGGGCTGGACAATAAGGTCAACCCTGCGCGATCGTGCGCCGGCGCAGATCCGCGCCGACGGATAGCGAGCGTTTATCCGGGCCGCCTGACATTAGCATTGGGTACAGCGCTCCGTACGGGGAGCCGTCAATGAAAACCATCGCTCTAAGCCTCATGATTGCTGTCGCGGCATGGACGACCCTTTTCATGGAGACGCCTTGGGCGGCGCAGACGGCCATACGCTCAAGCTCCACGTCCATCCTTACCTGGAGCCCAGAGCAGCAGGTCGCCGGCTACCGGGCCATGGAGAAGGTCACAGCCGTCAAGGTCGTCCGGCGCGGCCGGCATGTGCGCCCCCTCCCGCTGGCAGCCGTCGAGATTAATCCGCATTGGACGTGGAAGGGCCGCACCATGGATGTGGCCCTCTATATGAAACAGATGCGCACCTCAGGCGTCGTCGTCCTCAGGAACGGTGAAATCGCCCTGGAGCGCTACGGTCTCGGGCGCAGGCCGGACGAGCGCTGGACCTCCTTCTCTGTCGCCAAGTCCCTCACCTCAATCCTCATCGGCGCGGCGATCAAGGACGGCTTCATCAAAGGGCTGGACGCGCCGGTGACCGATTATATCCACGAGCTAAAGAGCGGCGCCTATGACGGCGTCACAGTCGGTGAGCTTTTGACCATGACGTCGGGTGTGAAATGGAATGAAGACTACACTGATCCGCGGTCGGATGTGGCGCAGGCGGGTCTCAGCATTCTTGAGCCCGGCGTGGACCCCGTCGTCTCCTACATGCGCCATCTCCCGAGGGCCAATCCGCCAGGATCAAAGTTCGTGTACAAGACGGGTGAGACAGATCTGGCCGGCGTCCTATTGAGCAACGCCGTGGGCCGATCCATGTCCGACTACCTTTCCCAGAAACTCTGGCGCCCCTACGGCATGGAACGAGACGCCGTTTGGGTCGTCGACCCAGCCGGTCATGAACGCGGCGGGTGCTGTATCTCCATGACCTTGCGTGATTACGCTCGCGTGGGTCAGTTCATGCTGGAAGACGGAAAGGCGGGCGGCGTCCAGGTCCTCCCTCCGGGGTGGGTCGAGGACGCGACGCGCGTCCACGAGCGCTTCCCGGAGGGCGTGGGCGCAGAGACGGGTTATGGCTATTTCTGGTGGATATACACCGACGGCTATGCCGCTGAAGGCATTTTCGGACAGGAGATTTTCGTCTTCCCTAAAGACCAGGTGGTCATCGCCATAAATTCAGCTTGGCGTGAGGCCGACAATCCGGAGGACTGGCGCGCCCAGACGGTGTTCGCCAAGAGCCTGCGCGACGCCGCCGTCAAAGTCCGCCCCTGATGGCGTCGCGGACGCGATTGGCCTGCCGACTTCCCGCCAGCCGATCTATGAAGATCGACGCCGCCGTGATGAAGGAGACGCCACCGTGAGCTTCGCAACGCCCCTGAGCCTCGTCGGTCCCCTCAGGCGGCCAAGGCAGATGTTGGCCGATCAAGAGTATGGTGGACACACCTCCATCCACGATGACGCCGTGGCCGAAAAGCTCGGTTTTCGCGCGGGGCCTATCGAAGGGCCGACCCACTTCAGCCAGTTTCAACCGCTTCTCGCCGAGATCTGGGGACGGGCGTGGTTCGAAACCGGATGCATCTCCTCGCACTTCCTCAACATGGTGGTGGAGGGCGAGGAGGTCCGCGCTTTCGCCGAGAGGCCGGCGGGCGGCGCCATGTCCACTCGTGTCTGGGCGGAGAAGGCTGACGGAACGCCGGTTCTGGAAGCCAGCGCTAGCGTCGGGCCTAAGACGGCGCCGAGCCTCCTCGATAGCCGCATGGCCGCCTTGCGTCCGCCCGGAGACCTTATGATCCTGCAAGACCTTAAGGTGGGCATGACCGGGGCGAAGGACGAACATGTGCTGATGGACGCCACTCAGTCCATGGGCGCGCTCTATCCCTTCAGCCTGAAGCAAAAGTTGGAGGTCATAACCGAGATCTCGCCTTGGTATTTTGACGCGGCCGCCTCACCGTGGGGACGGGCGATCATTCCTTTTGAGATGCTGAGCGTCCTTTTCGAATATTCGAGCCGAGAGGCCGCCTTTCCCGTGAAAGGCCCAGCTGTCGGCCTGTTCGCCGACCAGGAGATCCGCTTGATCGACGGCCCGTTGTTTGTGGGCGAGGCGTATGTTTTGCGCCGAGAGATCGTTGCCTTGGCCGAGAGCAAACGCACCGAGTCCTACTGGGTTCGCACCCGCGTTTATGACGCCAAAGGCGAGAGACAGGTCGCCGAGATGCTCCTCAACCACGCCAGCCTAAAACACTCCTATGCGGGCTACGCGGAAAAAGCCGGCGCTTGAACCAAAGGACATCACGTTATGGAACTTGCCGACAAGGTCGTTGTGGTGACGGGTGCGGCCGAGGGAATCGGCGCCGCCCTCGCACGGCGCTTTAAACTGGAAGGCGCAAGCGCTGTGGTCCTCGCCGACCGCAACGAAGCCGGGGTTAGGGCCGTGGCGGACGAAATCGGCGGCTATGGGGTCGCCCTCGACGTGGCCGATGGCGGGGCTCTGAGCGCCCTGGTCGCCGACGTCGAGGACCGGTACGGCGGCATCGACCTTTTCTGCTCCAACGCCGGGATTGGGACCGGAGATCCGGATAAACACAACGCCGCCTCCTCTCCCGACGAAACCTGGCAGCGGGCCTGGGAGGTCAACGTGATGGCCCACGTGCGCGCTGCACGGGCGGTCCTTCCTGGAATGACCGAACGCGGTGGGGGGTATCTGTTGAACACAATCTCCGCCGCCGGCCTGCTGTCCCAGATCGGCAGCGCGGTCTACTCAACGACAAAACATGCAGCGGTGGGTTTCGCCGAGTCCCTCGCCATCACCCATGGCGCCCAGGGCGTGAAGATCTCTATACTTTGTCCCCAGGGGGTGGATACGGCCATGTTGAGGCAAGGCGACGCCGCGTCGCAGCCGCAGAACCTCGATGGCGTTCTAACCCCCGAGGAGGTGGCGGAGTGCGTCGTCAAAGGCCTCGCCGTGGAGAACTTCCTTATCCTGCCCCATCCCGTCGTCCTGACCTACATGCAGCGCAAGGCGGGCGACTATGACCGATGGCTAGAGGGTATGCGTCGGCTTCGCGCCCGCATGATCGGGCCTCCCGCCGCCTAGCGCAAAAAGCCCCAACCGCTTTCCCCGGGCGTGGACACAGGACCTTCGCCCCTAAAGAGTTAAGATGAACATCGCGCCAGCCCTGACAGCCTGCTGACCGAGGCTGAGTCTGAGGGTGCCGCCATGGCTCGCCGCCACTTGCCTCGCGAAACTTAAACCAATCCCCGACCCATGCGGCTTCGTGGTAAAGAAAGGCTGGAAGATTGCTTCTGCATTGGCGGGATCCACACCGGGGCCATTGTCGCGCACCGTGATCCGCGCTCGCCCTTGCGCCATCTCCATTCCAAGAGACACTTCAGCCCTGCCGCTCATGCCTTCGAGCGCGGCTTCGGCCCCGTTGGAGAGAAGATTCCCCAGCGCATGGACCATAAGGTCGCGATCTAGATCCAGAATAATGTCCGGACGCGGTTTCTCCAGAGTCAAGACCACGCCCTGTCCGGCCCACCGGCCGTGAAAAAGTTGCGCCACTTCGTGCAGCAGCGCCGTGGCGCTTACCGGCGCGAGGGCGGGTTCCGGCAAGCGCGCCAGAGAGCGATACGCCTCCACAAAGCGGTTAAGCCCCTCTGCGCGCCGGGCCACAGTGTCGACAGCGTCCCGGGCCTGGATGAGAGGCGCTGAATCGGCATCTTCAAGAATGTCTTTCGCAGTGGCGGCGAGGGAGGCGACCGGCGTGAGAGCATTCATGATCTCGTGGCTCAGCACCTGCAGCAGGTCGCGGGTCGCGGCGGCCTCGGCGGCGCGGATCTCCGGCTGAATATCAATGAGCGCGGCAAGCCGCGTGGGGCCCCTGGCGTCGATAAGGTGGGCGATGGAGACCGCATAGGCATGGGATCCCTCCGCGGTCGGCAGAGCGATGGTGAGGCGGCGTCCGGGATCGCTCTGCGTTAAGGCCGTGACCAGGTCTGGCGGCGGATCGATCAGCCGGTCGTCGGTCCTGAAGAGGCGCCGGGCGGCACGATTGCCTGCCCGCAAGGCGCCGTCGTGACTCACTGTGATGAGAGGAGCTGGGCTGTGGTCGAGCAAGGTCTTGAAAAGGTGGATTTGGGCATAGGCGCCATCCTTGGGCTCCAAGGGCGCCGCCGCCGGCGCTAGCCCCGGGCGCGTGGCTTCCAACCAGGCCGCCTGGCCGATAGTCCAAAGCAAGAAGATCGCTAGCAGAAGGACGCACGCCCACAGATGGCTTCGCCACGCCGCTGAAGCTAAAGCGCCGGCGCCGACGAGGCTGGAGGCGCGAACTACGGTCCAGATGGCCCGCCTAAAGACCATGCTTGGCCATGCGCCGGTAGAGCGCGGCGCGGGTTAAACCCAAGTCGCGCGCCGCATGGCTGACGTTGAAGGCGTTGGTCTCCAGCGCCCTTGTGATAAGCGTTCGCTCAGAGGCCGCCAGATCAAGGCCGCGGGGCTCTAGAGGCTCGCTGGACGCAAACGCCTCGGCCGCCGCCACATCTGCAGCTTCATAGGCCAAGCCCTCGGCGAAGATCACGCAACGTTCCATGGCCTGGCGAAGGGCCCGCACCTCGCCCACCCAGACCCGTCGGCAAATGAAAGCGGCCGCCTCCGCCGAAAGGGGTTTGAGCGGCCGCTCATAGCGTTTGGTGAAAAGGCGCAGGAAATGTTCGGCGAGCAAAAGCGCGTCATCGCCTCGGGCGGCCAAGGACGGGACAGACATCTCCACCGTGTTGAGGCGGAAGAGCAGCTCATCCCGCAGGCCTGAAGACCCCCTAAGGGCTTCGCGCCGCCGTCTGGTTGTTGCGATGAGCCGGACGTCGCCGGGCCTATCTAGAGCGCTGGCCAAGACGCCTTGAGCTGGGCGGGACAGCGCCCCCACTTCCTCAAGACATAGGGTTCCGCCCCGTCCCCGCTCCATGGCCTCAGCCAGCTTTTCCGCCAAGGTTTCGCCGTCCAGCCCTTCTACATCCAGAGCGATAAACGGCTTTTTGTCGCGTGCGGATCGACGATGGATATGGCGCGCGACAAGGCTTTTTCCAACCCCGGCCTCGCCGAGCAACAAGACTGGAGCATCTGTCGGTGCGATCCTTCGGACCATGTCGCGGAGGCGATGCATCGCCTGACTTTCGCCCAGGAGCAGCGGCAGAATTTCAGAGTTTTCGCCGGCCTCCGCGCTGGAGGCAGGCGTCGGTAGGGACGTACGCCGTCGCCGCTGACTAAGCTCAAGGGCGTTATCCAGCGTCGCCACCAAGCGATCATTGCGCCACGGCTTCATGATGAAATCGCTGGCCCCAGCGCGCATGGCGGCCACAGCGATGTTGACGCCGCTATGGCCGGTGATCACCACCACCACGGCGTCGGGATCATGCGCGATGTACTCAGTAAGCCATGCGAACCCCTCCTCGCCGCTTGTCCTTGAGCGGGAAAAATTCAGATCTAGAAGGACCACGTCGGGCGGGTCGGCGGCTATGGCGGTCCAAGCCTCGGCGGGGTTGCGCGCCAGACTCACCTTTAGCCCATTACGCGTTAGAACGATGGACGCAGCCTTCAGAACATCCTCGTCGTCATCGACGACAAGCACATGGCCCGGAGGACTTGACAGCTCATTTGGCATGTCCGGAAACGAACACCTTGTAAAAGTAGGGGACGGATTTGCCGCCGTAGGTAATAAATATACAATAAAACCGATAGGTTAGTCTGCGTAGGGGCTGCGCTTAAGATCAGCCTCGATGCTGACACCAGACACCCCTCCCGATCAAGACCACGTCTCTATTCCCCGAGGGCAGACGCCGTCGGCGGGAGACGGCATGGACCGCCGCATCGTGCGGCCCCAGGGTCGCCGACGCGCCCTGGGGATCGCTGGCGGCATGGCCGTCGTCATCGCCCTAGCTCTAACCTTCTTCCTTCTTCCACCGCCAGGAAGCGTCACCGTCAAACAGGCGGAGATTGAGATCGGCGAGGTGAAGCTCGCGCCTTTTCAGGATTACCTGCCCGTCCGCGCGGAGGTCGCGCCGCTGCGCACTATCTTCCTGAGCGCTGTTTCCGGCGGTCAGGTGGACAAGCTCCTGACCCTGGATGGCGCCGAGGTTGCGGCTGGCGCGCCGTTAGCGACCCTTACCAATCCCCAGCTTGAGCTGGAGGTCACCTCCAAAGAGGCCGATATCGCTGGGCGACTGGGCGACACCAGCGCTCAGGAATTGGCGCTCGAGCGCAGCCGTCTGGACAGCCAGAAAGAGATCTCGGAAACCAATTACAATCTGCTCAAGGCGCGACACGACCTCGACGTGCGCCAGCGCCTGCATGACGAGGGTTTCGTCTCTGACGCGGAGGTGAAGACTTACGCTGCCGACGCCGCCTATTACGCCGCGCTCCTGGACGCCCTGAAAGGCGGTCAGACCCGGGAGGCGGCTATTGCCGCCGCCCAGGCCAATCAGATCGCCAAAACAAGCCAAAGGCTAAAGGGCAATCTTGGCGTGGTCGAGTCGAGCCTTGGCGCCCTCACCTTGCGGGCGCCCACGGCCGGGCGCCTCACCGGCTTCACCCTTCAGATTGGTCAGACCTTGAAGGCCGGCGATGTCGTAGGGCAGATCGATTCTGAGGGGGCCTACAAGCTCACCGCCGATGTCGACGAATTTTATCTTGGGCGGGTGGCGATAGGGCAGCGGGCCAGCGCCGACATTGACGGCCGCACCTTCCCTCTCACGGTAAGCCGGGTTCTGCCGCAGGTGACCAGTGGACGGTTTCGGACAGAACTCACCTTCGATGTCGGCCCACCGGCGGGCGTTCGCCGAGGCGAGGCGGTGGATATCCGTATCACGCTGGGCGAGACCCGCACCGCCCTGGTGGTCCCCAACGGCGCCTGGCTGGAGGGCGGCGGCGCCTACGCCTTCGTGATTACGCAAGGCGGCCGGCGCGCCGAGCGCCGCGCCATCGCCATCGGGCGGCGCAACCCCGAGCAGGTTGAAATCACCGCAGGTCTTAAGCCTGGCGAGCGGTTCGTCACGTCAAGCTATGCGGGCGACGAGAAATTCTCCCACCTTCTTATTCGTTAGAGACCCAAAGCGATGATCCTGCTTTCTGACGTCAGCCGCCTTTATCGATCCGACGAGGTCGAGACGACGGCCTTGCGCGAGATTGAACTGCACGTACGCCAAGGCGAGTTCGTCGCCATCATGGGGCCTTCGGGATGCGGGAAATCGACCTTGCTGAACATCATCGGCACGATCGACAAACCAACCCGCGGCAAATATCTGTTCGCCGACATGGACATCACCTCCCTTGGAGAGGCTGAACTCGCGCGGTTGCGACGCGATAACCTCGGGTTCGTGTTTCAGAGCTTCAACCTCATCGATGACCTCACCATCGCCGAGAATGTCGAGTTGGGCCTCATCTATCGCAAATGGGCGGGCAAGGACCGCAAGACCAAGGTGGCCGCGGCCATGGACCGCGTCGGCGTCGCCCACCGCGCCAAACATTATCCCCACCAGCTCTCCGGCGGTCAGCAGCAACGCGCCGCCATTGCTCGGGCCATCGTCGGCCAGCCCTCCCTGATCCTCGCTGACGAGCCCACCGGCAACCTGGACACCGAGAACGGCGCCCAGGTCATGGACATACTCCAGAGCCTCAATGCTGAGGGCGCCACCATCATCATGGTGACCCATTCCCCAAGCCACGCGGATGTCGCCAACCGCCGGGTGGATATGTTGGACGGCCGGATCGTCGTCTCGGCCCGGTACGCGATCTAGGGGCGCGCCATGAACAGCACCCTCTTCATCCACTATCTGCTGACCCTCTACCGCACGCTGACCCGGCAACGGCTCTACGCCGCCCTCAATATCTTGGGCTTGGCGGTAGGCGTCGCCGTGTTCCTCGTGCTTTCGCTCGACGTGAGGTTTGAGACAAGTTTCGAGCGGTGGATACCCAGAGCCTCCACTATCAGCGTCATCCGATCAACGTGGCTTGGCGCCGGACATAGCTTCGACGCCGACAACAACACCATGGGCGCAACGCTGGATGAACTGCGCGCGGATTACCCTCAGCTGGTGGGAACCCGAATCTGGAGCCAGGGCGGAACGGTTCTCAAGGGCGGTCAGCCGAACGGGGAAGTGGTCGACGTGGTCGATCCCAGCTTCTTCAAGGTCTTCGACCTGCCTCTGATTCGGGGCGAAAAGACCGGGATCTTTGATGCGCCTGACGCGCTGGTGCTCACCAAGACCAAGGCGGCGGCCTATTTTGGCGCGGCGAACCCAATCGGCCAGCGTGTCACCCTGTCGCTGATGGGCGGCCCAAGGACCTACCGGGTCGTGGGGGTGATTAAGGATCCTCCCCGCAACACAGATCAGGTTTTGGACTTTCTTGTGCCCTTGGCGCCGTGGATGACCGCGGCTGACGGCCGAACCTGGAGCCATTGGGGCAGCGAGCAGCTTTCCACTTATCTGCGCTTCGATTCGCCAGCCCAAGCTGCGGCCATGGATGCCGATATGGATCATTTCGTTGACCGGCACGCAGGGCTAGATCTGACAGCGCCCGCCCACGAGCATCTGCGACTACGGTTGCAGCCTCTCGTTAGCCTACACCTTCTGCAGACTAAGGATGCGGCCGTTGTCGCGGCCTTGGGTGTAGTGGGTCTGCTGACCCTCGTCCTCGCAGCGATGAACTATGTTAATCTGGCGACCGCGCGGGCAGGACTGAGGGCCCGAGAAGTTGCTCTGCGTAAGGTCATGGGCGCAACAGGGGCAACGCTGGTGGCCCAATTCATGGCCGAGTCCCTGGTGACGGCGCTCCTAGCGGTGATCATCGGCCTTGCCATGTGCGAGCTCGCCCTGCCCGTTGTGAACGCAGCAGGAGGATTATCCCTAAAGCTCGATTATTTCGGCCCTGATAGCGCCATCCTGCCGGTTCTTGTTGCGGTCGTCCTGGTGGGGCTTGGGGCGGGCGTCTACCCGGCGCTGATCCTCTCACGTTTCCAACCCGCGGCGGTGCTGGCCTCCACGCGTACGCCGGGCGGCGGCCGGGCGGGAGCGCGGGTGCGCGAAGTTCTCGTGGCGGCGCAGTTCGCCATCGCCATCGCCTTCATGATCGGCACAGGCGTGATCATCAGTCAGACGAGCTATCTGCGCCGTGCGGACATCGGCTTCCAGCGCGATGGCCTGATCGTTGTCAATTCGTTCGACGATTCGGATGTGACGCCCGCCCAACGCACGGCCCTTCTAGAGGCTTGGCGGGCGTTGCCAGGCGTCGCCCACGTTACGGCTGCGGACATCGCTCCGGGAAATCAGGACAGCACGAACGCCCAGAATTTCAAGCGCCCCGGCGTCCCGGGAGACGGACCGAGCGTCAACTACGTTGAGGGCCGGTCGGAGTTCTTCGAGACCTATGGGGCCCGCTTGATCGCAGGCCGGTTCCTTGATCTCAATCACGGCGGGGACGACGGGCCGCCGCCCGCGGCGCCCGGCGCACAGCCGCCGGTCGCGTCTAATAGAAACATCCTTATCAATGAGGCGGCCCTGAAGACCCTCGGGTTTAAGAACGCAGAGGCCGCCATCGGGCAAACTGTCCTGAAAGGGCGGGACGACAACGGATTTGACCCGCTAACTGTCGTCGGCGTTATCCGCAATATTCGGTTCCGGTCGCCCCATGCGCCTGTGCCTCCGACCGTCTATTTCATGAAATCGCATGATGTAGACAATGAGATAGCGGGCGTCCGCTACACAGGGGCCGATCCCCGCGTCGTGATCGATCGCATGTCAGCGCGGTGGCGGACTATTGTTCCCGCAGATCCTTTCCGGGCTAAGACGATCGACGACAACCTAGGGCGGTACTACCGGCCGGATGAGCAACACGGTCGCCTGTTCACCGCAGGCGCGGCCCTAGCCGTGCTGATCGGCTGCGTCGGCCTCTATGGACTGGCTTCATTCAACACAGCCAGGCGGGTTCGTGAGATCGGCATCCGCAAGACCCTCGGCGCCTCCACATTCGATGTGTTGCGCCTTCTGGTGAGCCAATTCGTCCGTCCGGTCCTCATCGCCAACGTGCTCGCCTGGCCCTTGGCGTGGCTGGCCATGCGAAGCTGGCTCGATAGCTTCGATCAGCGCATCGCCTTAGGCCCGACCTATTTTATCGCCGCCACTGTGCTTGCCCTGATCATCGCCGTGGCCACGGTCGCCGGCCAAGCCTTCGCCGTCGCACGCGCAGAACCCGCCAAGGCTCTGCGTCATGCGTAAACTTGCAAAATCTGCAGAAGCGTCTTGTGCGTCTACTGTCTTGCCATCGGCAGGCTGCCCCACGAGTGGCGCCGTGATTGGCGCCTCGGCCCGTCGAACGCGTCAAACCTTAGGCGGCGCCGTTTTCGGGATCCTTGCTAGCGTGGCGTTGGTCGTCCCATGCGATGCCGAAAATCTGCGAGAGGCGCTCAAGTCCGCCTATGAAACTAGTCCAACCCTCGCGAGCCAACGCGATCAACAGCGCGCCCTGGATGAGACCTATGTCCAGGCCAAGTCTGGATGGCGGGCTACAGCGGGGGCCTTACTCCAGGGACAATATGAGCGCGAGCCCAACAGCGTCACCCAGCTTTCCGCCGGCTCCAGCGCCGGCAGCTATGGGTATGGCGCACTCAATCTCACGCAGCCGATCTACACCGGCGGGCGGATACTCTGGGCCGTGCGCGCCGCCGAGGCGGCGGTGGCCGCAGGGCGACAGGACCTTCGCGCCGTAGAGGCGCAAGTTTTTTACGCTGTGATTAAAAGTTATCTGGATGTCCTACGTGACCAGGAGGTTCTAAAGGTCCGCCAGAGCGATATGGCCACCCTGGAGCGCGAGGCGGGGGAAGCCAAGGCCAAGTTTGATCTCGGCCAGGTGACGCGAACAGACGTCGCCCAAGCACAGGCGCAACTGGAGTCAGCCAGGGCGGCCCTGGCGGAGGCGACCGGCCAACTCGACATCAGTCGGGCTGAATATGTTGCAGCGGTTGGCCATCCTCCCGACAAGCTCACCGACACCGCCGTTCTGCCCGGCCTGCCCGCGTCCATTGGCGAGGCCCTTGACCTCGCCGAAGCCGGGAACCCGCTGCTTTTGCAGAGCAAGGAACAGGCGCGGTCCTCCAAGGCCCTGATCGCCGCGGCCAAAGCGGGCTATCGCCCGACCGTCTCGTTACAAGGTTCTTTCGGCTACATCGGGCCAGTCGCGCCGCTCAACTTCCGCGACTATGGGCAGGATGTCACCGGCGGCGTCATCCTCTCCGTGCCCATTCTGACTGGCGGCGTCGTAAAGTCTCAGGTGCGGCAGGCTACGGCCAAGAATGGCAGCGACGAGATCATGATCGAGGCGACGCGACGCGAGATCATCCAGAGTGTCGCGCAGGCTTGGAGCCAGCTGGAGTCAAATCGCCTCGCCGCCAGGGCCGCCAAGGCCCAAGTGGACGCCGCTGATCTGGCGCTTCGCGGCAATCAGTCCGAATACGCCTATGGTTTGCGAACGACCCTCGATGTGCTGATCGCCGACCAGAACTTACGCGCCGCCCAATCCTCCCTAGCCGTTAGCCGGCACGACGCCCTCTTGGCCGAGGCCTTTGTGCTCGATGTGGTCGGTCGTCTAGAAGCGGCGAACCTGCTTCCGCAAGAGACGCCCTATGATCCGCGCACCAATTTTGACCGGGTGAAGAACGCCGGCGGTTTTCCCTGGGATGGGGCGGTCAAGGCCCTTGACGCGTTCGGAGCGCCGAGCCCGTAAACGCGGCGATATAAGGATAGTTGAGGTCGGAAGGGTTTCTAGCGCCGACGTTTCGAGCGAGGGAAAACCCCGACCCGACATCCACCATTATTGCGTAGAATCCTCGATCCCGACGCCAGTTGATTATCTCCCGGTCGAAGACAAGCCAAAGGACGTCATGACGGCCAAAGCTGGCGCCATGATGCTTTGGGGCATGAGACGGCGTCGATTTTCTAAGACGGTCAGGGGCCGTGGCTAAGCGGCGCCGTGCGGCTGCGCGTCGCTTGTAAGGGCGGCGACAACCGCTTGCGTTTACCTTAGGCCGCCGCCGCCTCGGCCTTCAAACTCTGCATGTCGATGACGAAGCGGTACCTGACATCGCTCTTCAGCATGCGCTCGTAAGCCTTCTCGATATACTGGATGGGGATGATTTCGATATCGGAGACGACGCCCTTTTCAGCGCAGAAATCGAGCATCTCCTGCGTCTCGGGTATCCCGCCGATCATAGAGCCCGCAAGAGTGCGACGCTTCATCAGGAGCGGGAAGACCGACGGGCTCTTGTGCGGTTCAGCGGGAGCTCCCACCAGCACCATGGCGCCATTGAGCGCCAGGGCGGCAAGGTATGGGTCGAGATCCAAGGGGACTGCGACGGTGTTGATGATAAGGTCAAATGCACCCCTAACAGCCTTCATGGCTGCACGATCGCTCGAAATCACGACCTGAGCAGCGCCCAGGCGCTTGGCGTCCTCCTCTTTTCCAGGTGACGTTGTAAAGAGCGTCACCTCGGCGCCCATGGCGTGAGCGAGCTTCAGCGCCATGTGTCCGAGGCCGCCGAGGCCGACCACGCCGACCTTTTGGCCGGGCTGGACATTCCAATGACGGAGCGGGGAGTAGGTCGTGATGCCGGCGCACAAAAGCGGCGCGGCGGCGGCCGGATCAAGGCCGTCCGGCACGCGCAACACGAATTCCTCACGAACGACGATTTTGTCTGAGTAGCCGCCGTAGGTGTTCTCGCCGGTCTCTTGTGTCGGCCCGTTGTAGGTGCCGGTGTTCCCTTTCTCGCAGTACTGTTCGAGCCCCGCCTTGCATGGTGTGCAAACCTGACAACTGTCGACCATACAGCCGACGCCGACGACATCGCCCGCTTTGAATTTTTTCACGTCAACGCCAACGGACGTCACTCGGCCGATAATCTCGTGGCCGGGCACGCACGGGTAAAGCACCCCGCCCCATTCGCCGCGCGCGGTGTGCAGATCCGAATGGCAGACGCCGCAGAAGAGAATCTCAATGCAAACGTCGTGCGATTCGGGGTCACGGCGCTCAAAGCTGAAGGGCGAAAGGGGCGTAGCGGCGGATTGGGCGGCGTAGGCGTTGGCTTTCATTAGAGACTTCCGGGGACTGAGACCATAGTGGGGCAAGATAGCGCGTATGGGAGGGAGATGGGGGCCATGCGCGAAAAGATCAGTCCTTGACGGCCCGTGCGTGGGAAACGCCCAAACGGGCCGCGTGGCCTTTGGCGCAGCACCGGTTGTCCGCAGGTGGTTTGTTCGCTTTCGGCGGCGGCACTGCCTGACGTCGCGCGGGGCCTAGGCCGCCGCCGTGTGGCGCAATCGCTCCGCTGAAGTCGTCCTGTTCAGGGAGTTGGCGAACTTCGCTGCCGCGCGGCTCAGGGGCAGGACGAGCCCCGCTAACCGGCGCCATCGGATGCTGAATAAGGATTGCCGGAGAACCGTCGCAAAGCCTCAAAATCTACCTTGGCCAGCGGTCGCAAGGCGCCGATCAGCGCCCTGGTCTCCTCAGTCGCCTCTTGTAAGGCGAGGAAGGCAGATTCACGGCTTGCTAGAAGACCCCCGAGGCGCTGCTCCAGCGCGCCCGTTTTGGGATGCTCGGGCGTCAGGTCAACGCGTTCGGCCCGTGCTGCCGCTATCTCAGCGCTGGTTTCGGAGACCCCTTCGACCGCGAGGGTCGCCTGCACCATCAGGACGTGAATACGGATACGGATTTCCGCTTCACGTAGGTCATAAAGCGCTCCGCGATTGCGTTCATAAGTCTCCACTTCTCGTCGGGCGGCGCGGACCAGGCGAAGGGTGAACGGTCCGTAGGGCTCTCCACAAAGGCGGGCATGACCGGCGATCGTGATGATGGTCTCTAACGCCGACAGCACCTCGCCGAACAGCAGCGCCGCGGCGCGTTCCCGTTCGCGCCGGCGAACGAAACCTTCAAGCTGCGTGGCCACGAACCCACCGAGCGTCGCCAGCACCGCACCGATGACCACCGCCCACAGCGTTTCCCCAGGGGGCTCGAAATGGACGTGCACTGCATGGGTTCCTGAAAGCTAGGTATGAGGTTACTGCACGGGTTGCACACTACAAGCGATATGCCAGTTCGCGATTAAATCCTTTCGCCCGTCTAAAAGCGCGCTCCGTCCACTGAAATCGTCAGACCAAATGACCATCCCACCAAGCTCTCGCCGTCGTTTGCATAGAAAAGATGGCGTTCGCAGCCTT
>Ga0116230_10001696_pt1 | contig 21067 bp, 23 predicted proteins | sample S1TSphfallax_3_FD_88678 | JGI IMG/M metagenome (GOLD analysis project Ga0116230, IMG submission 88678) | Host-associated microbial communities from peat moss isolated from Minnesota, USA - S1T2_Fd - Sphagnum fallax MG | ecosystem: Host-associated > Plants > Peat moss > Unclassified | place... | reverse complement strand
TTGGCGTAAACGGCGACCAAACCCACCAACACGGTGCCCGACCAGGCCTCGAATCGAACCGCACGATCCACGATCTTCTGCGCGTATGCCCCTATATCGACTCGAGTGCTGAGAGCCGGTACGAATCGCGAATCGCAACTCTGCAAATGTGCGGCAATGTCGGCGGCTGTCGCCGCATTCATTCCAAAGACGACGCTCGGACTCGTTCGTCGTTCCGGCTCCATTTCCAATATCGCGAGACCGAATCCGTAGCGGCCGAACTCATTGCCGTTGTACAGCAGGTAGATCTCGCCGTCGCATTCGAAAACATGGGGATAGCACACCATGTCCGAGTCCCAATCTCCCGGCGTGACGTCGAGCAAGGGATTCTCATCGTCCCGCGTCCAAGTTCGCAGATCGTCGGAGTACGCATGCCCAATCCGGTAGCCTCTATGACGGTTGGTCCTGAAATCGAACGATTCGCGAAAGCAGAAAAACATGTGATGGCTGCCGCGGATCTCGATTACGGTCGGCAGCGCCTGACACTCCGTCGTGCCCAGGCGATCGGCGACGATCTGGCGTGCCTCCTCCTTTTCCCACACGATCCCGTCGTAGGAGATCGCATGGCCGATCTTGTAGGTCCGATCCGGCGGCGAATCCGGCGAGCTCTTGGTCCAGCCGGTGCCGAAGATATACCACATGTGAAACAGGCCGCCGATGACCTTGACGAAACCATCCCCCACCAGGCAAGGCTCGCGCAAAGACGCCGTGAGGACCGGGCCATCGCCCACGCGCTCGAAACTCTCACCCTCATCATGGCTGATCGCGAGACCAATCGAGGTCTCCACCGAGACCGACACGCGGCGGCTCCAGCCGCAGGTGTAGCCATAGACCGCGCCCTCGTGGCGCAGCACGTTCATCGGAAAGATCCCGTGTTCGTCGAAACAGCCCAGCTTGCCGAGAGGAATGACGGTTTTCTCCGAAATACGGAGCAGGTCGCGGAGATTCCGCTTGAAGTCAGCGAAAGCGATGTGGCTGATGAACTTGCCGTTGCGCTGGTCGACGGCCCTGGTGGAAAAATACACGCGGATCCTGTCGTCGAAGGTGAGGACCTGTGGGGATTGAGCAAATTGCGCGCAGCCGTTGGGCAACGCGTGCCGTGTGGGATCGAAGATCCGGCCGAGCTTTCGCCACCGCATGGAACTCATGCCTTATTCCAACGGTCCATCCAGCACCGCGAGACCGAAACCATGGCGGCCGACCTGGTTGCCGAGATAGGCCATGTAAATTTTGCCATCCACGTCGAACACATGCGGGTAGCTGACCATCTCCGCATCCCAGCCCTCCTCCGACACACCGATCCCGCACTTGTCGTCATCCCTGTGCCAGTCGATGAGATTCACGCTGGAGGCATAGCCAATGCGGTAACCATTTTCCTTGCTGCGAAAGCCGCTGCTGTAGCGGTACGCAAAGAACATATGGTATTTGCCCCCGGCATGGTACACATCGGGACTCGCCTGTGCTTCGTCCACTTCGATGCGGCTGTCGATCAGATCCCGGTTAAGCTTGTTCCAGGTTAGGCCATCCGCAGAAGTCGCCATGCGAATTTTGTAGACCGGCTCCGGCCTTCCCTCCACCACTTTCCACTTGCGGCCCGCGATGTACCATAGATACCAAGTATCGTTGAAACGCCGCACCTTGGGTCCGCTCAACACGAAAGGCTCTTCCGGCGAATATGACAAGATCGGACCCGGCCCTAATTTCACGAAACTTTTCCCTCCATCGTGGCTGGTCGCGGCACCGATAGCCACGTTGAAAGGCACCGATTCGCAGCGCGTCCAACCCGCGTAGTAGGCACGAACCTCATCGCCGGCCCGTATCACCGATACCGGGTAGGTACCGAACTCATCGAATTCCCCGATACCGCCCAAGGACAGAATGGGCTGGTCGGATACATTTCTGATCGAAAACAGGTCGCGGCGATCCAGATCCACATAGGCGGAATAACTCACGTACTGTCCCGCAGCATCCGGCGCCGGCCGGCAGGAGAAGTAAACTCGAACCACGTCGTCGAACAGCAACGTCGCGGGAGCTTGAGCGAATTCCGTGAGCCATGGACGCCCGGCAATGGATTGCGGCGTGAACACCTTCCCGAGTTTTCTCCAGTTGAAGGTCATCAGATCAATTCGTGGCCTTTGGCTACGCGCGCCCGAACGGTCTCGAGGGTATTGAACATCAGCACATCGATGATGGACAGCGACGGCACGAATTCTCCGCCGAACTGCGGATACTCGAACGGCAACGAGCGGATGAACTTCAAGTCGATCCCCCGTGCTCGAAAAGCCTCGCGTGAATACAATTCCACACCGCCGATGGCGTTTACATAGGTCGCCGCGCCCAGCGCCCCGCACAGTGCGATGACCTTCTCCTGACTTCTAAGCCCGTGGTCGATTGCGATCTGCGAAGAAATCCGCATCACCGTGGCCAGGCCGAGATACTCGCAGATCCTGGTGATTGAATGATGTAGGAAGCGAAACAAATTGTTGTCATCGTAGCGCACGACAGCCTCGATCAATGAAAATGTCGCTTCGAAGTGAGGGGCGCGCCGATAGGAAGCACGGATCTGATTGAGCATCTTATCGCGGCGAAAGCTCGCCGCCAGCTCCCGTTCGCGGACGTCGAGATAGTCTGACGCCTTCTTGAGCGGCAACGACAACAGCGCTGCCTCACCGTCACGCAATATGCGATTGCGATTGATCCAACCCTGTTTGGTATATTGAATGTTGTCATACACGACGAAGACATCCACGGCTGCCATCAGCTGAAAATACCCCACATAGGGGAAAAAATACGGCTGCATGACGGCCGCCGTCGTCCCCCCGCCGTACTCGTCGATCAAATTCCGCCTCGGCGCAGCAAATCCACGATCCGGTCCACCTCACCATGCGCCAGGTCCGGATAAATCGGCAGGCAAAGCACCTGCTGCGCCACTTTTCTAGCCACCGGCAAATTGCCGTGCGCAGCGGATGGCATACCGCGGTACATGGGAAAATCGCTGATCAAAGGATAGAAGTAGCGGCGCACGAAAATGTCGTGATCGCGAAACTTCTGGTACAGGGCGTCGCGGGTCAACGGATAGTCCGGTTGCACCAGGACAGGAAAATAAGCGTAGTTGCCGAGCAATTCGCCCGCCGGCTGGAGGCACTTGATTCCCGGCACAACGGCGAGTCCTGCCCGATATCGCTCATCGATCGCGCGGCGCTTCGCGAACGCCCGGTCGACGCCCTCGAGTTGTAATAATCCCAAGGCGGCGCCGAACTCGCTCATCTTGCCGTTGATGCCGGGCGCCACGACGGTCACCTCGTCGGCGAATCCAAAGTTCTTCAGGTAGTTGATGCGTTGCTTGATTTTTTCGTCCGGACAGACGATTGCGCCGCCCTCGAAGGTGGTGAACACCTTGGTCGCATGAAAGCTCAGCACCGACAAATCGCCGTGCGTCAGCACGCTGCCGCAGTGACAACGCACGCCGAAGGCGTGCGCTGCATCATAAATCACCTTCAAACCGTAGGTATCGGCGATGGTGCGAATGGCATCCACGTCACAGGGATGCCCGTAGCAATGTACCGGCATGATGGCCGTGGTCTGGGGAGTGATGGCGGCCTCGATCTGTTTCGGGTCGAGATTGAGTGACACCGGATCGATGTCGACGAATACCGGCTTGATGCCATTCCACAACAACGAGTGCGCGGTTGCGACGAACGAATACGGGGTGGTAATGACCTCGCCGGTGATGCGTAAGGCCTGCAGCGCCGTCACCAATCCGATAGTGGCGTTGGCGAACAGGGCAATGTGTTTGACGCCCAGGTATTCGCAGAGCTTCTGTTCGAATCTCTCATGAAACGGACCGCTGTTGGTGAGGATCTTACTATCCCAGATCTCCTGCAGGTAGGGCACGAAGTCGGCGAGGCGGGGAAGTTCCGGCCGGGTAACGTAGATCCGGGCAGGTTTTTCTTGTTCAGGCATCGGGCGACCGGGTCGTTTTATCACTGCCTTTCGTATATCCCTTATGAGCCGGAAAGTAAACGCAGACTGGCCGCGGCCGGGGCGTGCCCGACGCGCTACGGTACCGGGTCGGTACCGTGCAAAGCGCCGATGTGGCGCTTGACGATCAAGTCCGTCTGCTTCGCGAACGGTTTGAAGGCCCCCGTACCGTCGACCGCTTCCTTGGCGAAGAGTTTTTCATCCTTGTCGTGAATCTGCTTCATGTCATCGATGTAGGCCTGGTCGAAACCCGCCGTTGTGGCGGCACGCAGCGTCGCGAGCCGCTCCTGAAACGCAGGATTTAACTGAGGGGCGATGGGAATGCCCACACCTTCAGCGATTTTCTTGAGCTTGGCATTCACGATTTCATGATCGTGGACCTCGGCGGTGGCCAGATCTCTGACGTCGGGGGCCAGCGCGCGCCGCTCCGCGAGGGTGCTCGCCACCACTTCGTAACGGCCGCCCTGGGACACGTCGTCGACGAACACCGTGTCGACGGGGGGTGCCGCCGCTTGAGCGGCGACCGAGGACATTGCCATGCAGAGCGCTGAGCAAGGGGCGAAGCGGCGAATGACTGAAGACATGGTAACTCTTGAGTAGGCGAAACCGGACGATTTCAGCCCTCAATTACAGCAGGCGGGAACGGTGCCAGGGGTCCGTGTACGCCGCGTTTACGCGTAGGGCGGGGACTACGTCCGATGCTGTGCGGCGTTCTCCCGGAGTGCGCTATATTGACCGCGGAGGTCTCTTACTATGGTGGCTCGACTGCACGCGCCGATCGCTCTCATGACGGCGGCTTTTCTCGCGAGCGGGTGCGCAACCACCCCGCCAACGTCCGCGAACCAAGTAGGGCCCGCCGTTACGCGGCAAGATCCCGCGTGCGCCGTGAGTACTGTCGCGAGCCGAATTCCCGCGACCGGCACGCAATGCTCGGCCGCCGGGCGGTCCTATTCGAGCGACGACATCGATCGCACCGGCGCCACCAGCGCCGGCCAGGCGTTGCAATTGCTGGATCCGTCGATCACGGTCCATCACTGAGTGCGCGGCTACGGGTGGATCCCGTGCTTCTCGAACACCGTGTCGATGTCCGGCCACAGTCCCTTGGCCGCAGCCATGTCGGCTTCCGCCGCCGCCGTTTTTCCGAGACGTTTTTCATCCACGGCTCTGCCATACAAGGCCCACGGATCCTTGGGCCCCAAGCCGAGCGCGGCATCGTAGTCGGCAATCGATTTCTGGTAGTCACCGAGACGCAGACGGACCAAACCGCGACCATTGAACAGGCGGGCGCTCTCGACGCCCTTCTTGTCGCTCTGGTTGAGCGCCGCATTGCAATCCACGAGCGCCTGAGGCAAGTCCTGACCGGCCAATGTTCTCACCCAACAGCGTTCGTTGAGCGCCACCGCCAACCGCGCATCGGCCTTGTGCGCCGCTATCCACAGGTCGAGCTGAGTCAGCGCCTGCGGCAGCTCTCCCGCTGTCATGTAGTCATGACCCATCCGCAGCCTTGCATCCGCCTCCTTGCTGGCTGCGCGGTCGGCAGCATCGAGATCCTCGAGAGCCTGCGCTATCCCGCCGCTCGTCCCGCGCAGTTCAGCGCGGGCCACCAGCGCGGCCACGTGGTCCGCCTTGAGTTCGATCGTATGGTCGAAATCCGCGAGCGCTGCCTCCGGTTGCCGGTTCTCGGCATGCGCAACACCGCGCTCATAGAAATAATCCGGCACGTCGGGCGCAAGTTCGCAGGCTCGAGTGAGGTCGGCGAGCGCCTCCACGAACTCGCGCCGCGCCGCGAGCGCGGTGCCGCGGCGGCTGAATTCAGCCGCCGCCTTCGTGGCATCGACCGCCGTCGTATCGCCGGCCGCCGCCGGCAATGCCGGACTCGCGGAGCCGGTCGCATCCGCCTGCGCGGTGACGGGTGCGGCGGCGACCGTCAGGTTGAACACCGCACCGCCGTTGTAGGTGAAGAAGAGTTTCCCCTGCTTGCTCGCGACATAGACGTGATGCGATAGAAAAAAATCCGCCCCGATGAGCATGTCGGCCGTATCGAGCATCGAGTCGCCGATCGGCAGATGCGTGTTGCGGATTTCCTCGTCCCCCAATTTGAAGCTCGCGACCGGGGCAATCCAGGTCTTCACGAGCTCGTGGCCGACGCCGCGCGATGCGCCGGCGTAGATCACGCCGGGCGCATCGACCGAGATTCCGGCACGTTGTGCCGCTCGCCGTGACACGAACGAGCGGTCGGCGCCGGTATCGAACATCACGCGAATCTTCGTGCCATTCAGCATCGCCGAACCGGTGGTGAACGGGGACTGCGGCGTCGCGTATTCGATATCCATCACGTTCACCGCCACTTGAGGATCCCTTGCCCAGTAGGCCATTGAGGTCTTGCGGCAGTCATCCTCCCGCATCAGACGAATCGCCCCTTGCGCGAGGTCGTATTCCACGTCGCCCAGCCGCAGCACGTTCTGGCCTATGACCCCGACACCGCCGCCGCCCACCTCACCGCCCCCGACCAGAAATTCGACCTCTGGAAAGGGTATGCCGGCGAGCGTGAACACCTTGACGGTGGTCATCGACACCTGGGTCTCGCCGCCGATTCCCGTGACCCTGATCCACGCGGGCGCGGCATGCAATTTCAATTGATATTCGGCCGCATTGGCCGGGGTGATGACGCTGAAAAATGCGCCGCTATCCACCGCGAAGCGGGCCTCCACGCCATTGATCTTGGCGGTCACCATCGGCTTCCGGTCGACCATGGTCACCGGGAGTTCGGCCAGCCTGGCTAACTTGCATGCGGCGGCGGCACTGCCGCAGGCACCGAGCGCGAATAGCATCCCGAGCACCTTACGCATTCAAACTTCCCTGCTTTGCTATTGTCGCTACAGTATCGCAGATGCCGACGAGGAACTTCGCAGCCAAGAACAGCCCGCCGCGCCACGGCTTGGCGCGCGCGCTGTCGAAACTCGGACTGTGCTCGAGGACGCAAGGCGCCGCTTGGGTGCAGGGCGGGCGCGTGTCCGTCAACGGACGCGTGGTGCGCGACCCGGAATTTCCGGTGCGTCACGGCCAGGACGCCATCACCGTGGACGGCCGGACCACGACGTCCGCCAAACGCCGCGTCATCATGCTCAACAAGCCGCGCGGCCTCGTCACCTCCACGGCGGATGAGAAGGGCCGTGACACCGTTTACCGCTGTCTCGAGGGCTCCGGCCTTCCCTGGCTCGCACCGGTGGGCCGCTTGGACAAGGCGAGTGAAGGCTTGCTGCTGTTCAGCAACGATCCGGTCTGGTCGGCTCACATCACCGAACCGCGGTCGGCGGTCGCCAAGACCTACCATGTGCAGATCGATCGTTTGGCCGATGAGCGCCTGCTTGCCGACCTCGAGAGCGGCATCGTTGTCGATGGCGGGCGGTTGGCTGCCAAGCGCGCGCGCTGTCTGCGCCGCGGTGAGAAGCACGCGTGGCTGGAGATCGTGCTCGACGAGGGACGCAATCGGCAGATACGCCGCCTTTTGGCGGCCCGTGACGTCGCGGTGCTACGCCTGCTGCGAGTGGCCGTGGGCTCGCTGCCGCTCGGCGCCCTCGCCACGGGACGCTGGCGTGAACTCAGTGAAACCGAGATCGAAGCACTGGAAAACTAGTCAGGCGCTTTTCTTGCGGCCATGCAGACGCGCCACCAATTCGGCTTCGCCGCTGCTCAAACCGAATTGCGCCGCCAATTCGTCGGCGTCGCCGCCACTGCGCGCGCATTCGATCGCTTGATCCAGCGAAAACGTCACCGAGCTCGCCGGCCCCCGCGACTCGACCACATCGACGCGCTCCGCGACGTCCGAATACTCGTGTTCCACGCGCTGCACGCGGCGGCCGGTACGCGCGCTGATGGAGGCCACCAGCGCCACTTCGCGGCGCAAGGCCTCGACGGTCGACTCGAGGGCTTCGGAACGTGCCTGCCAGCGGCGCAGATCGAGCACGGCCACCACGGCCACGGCCAGCGCACAGCCGGCGCCGCACACGCCGAACACGCTCAAGAATACGGTCCAAGTCACTCAGGCATACTCGTCGATCAACGACTTCGGGGGCCGCGCACCCGCCGTGGATGGGTTGGTTGCTCGCGGGTCGGCATTCTCTGTTGAGCCGCCGCGCCGCCGCTGCTGCGGCGCGTCATCCTTGCGGCGTTGTTCACCCATCGGCAGAGCCGGGTACAAACCTGAATTGCTCAAGCGGTCGACTTCGCTCATGGCAACCTCACCTTCTCATGGATCTTGCATCCTTACAGGCACGATACGCGCCTCGCCGCTTCGCTTCCATGTTATTCGTGCGCCGGCGCCGGCGCTTTGTGTTCGCTCGCTCCCGGCCAAACCAGATCCACCGGACCGATGTGCTGAGCCGGCGCCTGGGTCGGCTGAGGGGCCGCCTGCGTCGCATCAGCAGCGGTCTGACCGTCGGTCGGCTTGGTCAGTACGGTTTTATTCAATTCCCCGGCCTGTACGCGCCAAAGCAGCCGATTCGCGGCGCTACCCGAATCCGCCGTGTTGACACCCGGTGCCGCATTCGCGGGCGTGTCTTCGGTGGCGCGGGCGGTCACCGAATCTCCCGGCGACACTTCCTCCAAGACCAGCACGGCCACCCGCCGGTTGGCGTTGCGCCCCACGTCCGACGCGTTCGACTCGCGCGGATGGAATTCGCCGAAACCTACGATCTCGAGTCGCAACGGATCGATGCCGGCCTTGGTGAACTCATGCACCACGCTCGCCGCGCGTGCCGCCGACAATTCCCAGTTGGAGGGAAATGCTGCGGTGCGAATCGGGCGATTGTCGGTATGGCCCTCGACACGGATCGGATTCGGGAACGGTTTCAGCACTTCGGCCAGCTTGTCGAGCACCGGTTCGGCCGCAGCGGAAAATTCGCTGGCCCCGCTCGGAAACAGAATGTCGGTGTTGATCTCGATCTCCAGCCACATGTTCTCGCGCCGGACCGTGACCATCTTGGCGTCGATCAACGCCTGCATGGCGTTTTGCACCTGCCGCTCCATGCGGATCAACGCGCCAGGCAGATCCTCGCCTCGCGCCCCTGCCTTGGCCTCGACGGTCGGATCGCGCGGGTTCGCATCTCCGCCCGGCGCGTTCTTGCCGTCCTGCTTGAGCTTCATCAACACGGTGGGCGAGACGCCGGTCAATGCCTTGTCGCCGCCCTTGCCCGGACTCTTGTCGCCGATGTTGACCGGCTGCATGCTCTTCGGCGCGCCGTGAAACGCCGCAATCATCGAATCCGACAGCACGCGAAATTTCCCCTCGTTCACCGACGACATTGCGTACATCACGGTGAACAAGGCAAACAACAAGGTGACGAGGTCGCCGTAGGGGATCGCCCAGGCCTCCGCATTCACATGCTCTTCGTGCTTCTTTTTTCGGGCCATATCAGTGGTGGAAATAGCCTTGCAGCTTGGCTTCGATGTTGCGCGGATTCTCACCCTGCGCGATCGCGATGATGCCCTCGATGACCATGGTTCGGACCTGGGTCTGACCATGAATCACGGACTTCAATTTATTGCTGAACGGCAGGAACAACAGATTCGCGAACGCGATGCCGTAGATCGTCGCGATAAACGCCGCCGCGATGCCATGACCTAGCTTGGACGGGTCGGCAAGGTTCTGCATGACGGCCATCAGTCCCATGACGGCGCCGATGATGCCGAGCGTGGGCGAATAGATGCCCATGGCCTCGAACACCTTGGCGGCCTGGTTGTCGAAATGCTCCATCGTGTCGAGTTCGATTTCCATGCTGGCGCGAATCGCCTCCGGCTCGCCGCCATCGACCAGTGACTGCAGGCCTTTTTTCAGGAAATTATCCTTCTCCCCCTCGACCGCCGATTCCAGGCCGAGCAACCCCTGCTTGCGCGCGATGTTGCTCCACTCGACGATTTTTTCGATGATGGCCGTGGGATTGTTCGGTGGCGGCATGAACACCCAGACCACGATCTTCCAGGCACGCAGGAAGGTTGCCATCGGCGTCTGCACCAGGCTCGCGGCCAGCGTGCCGATCACGACGATGACGAAGGCCGCGCTGCCGACCAGGGCGCCGGCGCTGCTGCCTTTGAGGATGGCGCCGCCGATGATCGCGACCAGAGCGAAGATGATGCCGATGATGCTGAGGATATCCATAAGATCAGCCTGGCGTGAGCCATTCCGCGAGGCGAGCGCGTAAGCGAACCAGCGCCTGGCCATGAATTTGGCACACCCGCGATTCGGACACGTCGAGCACCGAGCCGATCTCGCGCAGGTTCATGTCCTCGTCGTAGTACAGACTCAACACCAGCCTTTCGCGCTCCGGCAGCACATGGATGGCTCCCGCGAGGGCATCCCGGAAGCCGGCATCCTCAATCTGGTCGAACGGGCCGGGTCCGTCATCGCGCACGTGATCCGCGGGACTGGACTCGTCATCGTTGGCGCCCATCTGATCGAAACTGAACACCCGGCAGCACGCCGCGTCCTGTACCAGCTTGTGATACTCCGCGATCGTCACGCCGAGACCTGCGGCAATGGCTGCCGGACTTGCATCCTGCCCCTCGGCGTTCTCGATTTTGCGGATGACGTCCGCCATTTCGCGCATGTTGCGATGCACCGACCGCGGAGTCCAATCGGACTTGCGCACCTCGTCCAGCATCGCGCCGCGGATGCGTATGCCTGCATAGGTCTCGAAGTTGGCGCCCTTGGTGGGCGAGTAATGTTTCGCCGCATCCAGCAGGCCGAGCATGCCGGCTTGAATTAAATCATCGACCTCGACGTTGGGCGGCATGCGGCTGACCAGATGATAGGCAATACGTTTCACCAGATCGGCATGCTTGATCACCAAGTCATGTTGCGGCACCTCGCCCACGGGCAAATCGTCGTCCGCAGTCGGCCGCGCTTTGCGATTCGGCGTGTTCGAGTAACTTGTGCTTGCTCTCATTGCAATACCGTAGAGGGACCGATCCGGGCCCCCACCATGCGTTCAACGAAGAACTCCAGGTGACCTCGCGCACCTTGTGGCGCAGACCATTTATCGGCCTTCATTGCCAGATTCTTGAGCGCCACGGATGAAATTGATGCGGGATATGCTTCGACCACCGCGGATTGAAGTTGCACCGCACGGCGGAGGTAATCGTCGAACGGTACCGAACCGGCGAACTCGAGTGTGACATTGAGAAATCGGTCACAGACCTTGGAAATTTTCTTGTATAAGTCCGGCCCTTCGCCCGAGTGACGGGTCTGATTCGCCAGAATCTGAAAGCGCTGCACGCCATGCTCACGACTCAGCACCTTGATGAGCGCATAAGCGTCGGTGATCGATGCCGGCTCGTCACAGACCACGACCACGACATGGTGAGCCGCCTGACTGAACGTCAGCACGCTGTGATGCAGACCGGCGGCGGTGTCCACCACGAGGACTTCGACGCGGTGATACAGATCGCTGAAGGCGCGGATGATCCCTGCATGCTCGGATTCGGTGAGATTGGCCATGTGCTTGATGCCGGATGCGGCGGGCACGATCTGCAGTCCATGCGGACCCGTGACGATGGCCTCCTCCAGCGTACACTCGCCCTTGACCACGTGCCCCAGATGGAAACGCGTGTGCAGGCCGAGGATCACATCCACGTTGGCCATGCCGAGATCGGCATCGACCAGCATCACGTCCCGACCCTGCGCGGCGATTGATACCGCGAGATTGGCGGACACCGTCGTCTTGCCCACGCCGCCTTTGCCGCCCGTCACCGCGATGACCTTGACCGGACGCGAGGAATTGAGCTCCTCGATCGTTTCTGCCTGGCTTCTGCTGAGTCTGGTATCACGCATGGGCGGACGCTCGGCCGAAGTTACGCGCCAGATAACCCTCGTTGGCGCGCGGCGGCACGCCTTCCTTGAGTTTCATGGCGATCCGGATGAACCACACCTTGCGCCGGTGGGCGGAATGCAAGTCCTCCGGCACGCGCTGCCCGGTACACAGGTAGGCGATTTTGAGCTTGTGCCGCAGCGTGGTCGAAATGACCGCGCCCAGGCTGGCCGCCTCGTCCACCTTGGTCAAGATACAGGCGGCGGGATTGGCGCTCGCGAACGAACGGACGATTTCCTCGAGCGCGTGCCCCTCGCCGTGTGCGGGCAGCGTCAGCAACACCCGCGCGCGCGCCGCGCCGAGTTGCAATGCGGCGAGCTGCTGGGACAAACGCACGTCCCGTGGACCCATGCCTGCCGTGTCGATCAGCACCAGCCGCTTGGACTTCAGGCGCTCGAGCACACGCGCCAGTTCCTTGCCGCTGTTCGCCACGTGCATGGGGGCGCCCAAGATTCTCGCGTAGGTCATGAGCTGTTCGCGCGCACCGATGCGGTAGCCATCGGTGCTCACCAGCGCCAGATCATCGGACCCGTGTTCCATGCACCAGCGCGCGGCGAGTTTGGCGATGGTCGTGGTCTTTCCAGCGCCGGTGGGACCGACCAGCGCGATCACGCCTTCGTCCGGCGTGCTCACATTGTCGACCACCGGCAGATGCCTGACCAACATCGCGAGCGGAATGTGCGACGGATTCTCCAAGCTGGTGCGGGTTGGCGTGAGGCGGGCCAGCTCTCTGGCCACATCCGGCGCAATCTCCATCGCCGAGAGTTCCTCGAGCACGCGCGCCTGCAGCGGATCGCGCAACCGCTTCTCGTTCCACGACATGTGCGCGAGTTCGCCCTGCAACATCTCCCGCAGACTCCGCACTTCCTGCTGCATGGCTAAAAAAAGACCGGAGTCCTCGATGTTCGGCGGCGGCGCCTCCGCCGGAATCCGCGCTGCCTTGGACGGGCTCGCGGCCGGCGTGAGTACCGCGACCTGCGGACGCGGCGCCGGCGGCACGCTCGCGGGCGCTTGCGGCGCGAGCGCCGCGGCTTTTGGCGCCGCTTGCTGCAGCGCTTGCGGCGCGGCTCGTGGCGCCGTTCGTGGGGGCGCGACCAGCGACGCTCGCGGCGTGCGCCGGATGCCTGCACCGGCGAACAGCGCCTCGTCGTAGTCGACGGCCGCGATCACTTCGATGCCCTCATCGATGCGTCGGCTCGACAGGATCACGGCGTCGGGGCCCTGCTCTGCACGCACTTCCTCGAGTGCTGCGCGCATACTGACGGCCAGGTAGCGTTTAATCTTCATTTACGACCTCCTGAATCAGGCAGTTCATCAGCGTCCGACCGCAGCAATCACGCGAATGCGTCGGTTTTCGGGGATCTCGTTGTATGCGAGCACGGACAAGGTGGGCGTCGTGTAGCGCATCAAGCGCGCCACCCACGGCCGAATCTTCGGGGCCACCAGGAGCACTGCCGGCTCGCCGGCCGCTTCCTGGCGGCGTGTGCTGTCGCTGAGCGCGGTCTGCACCCGGTCGGCGAGGCTGGGTTCGAATCCCGGCGAGTCGCCGCCGCCGGCCATCGAATCCTGCAACAGCTGTTCGAGCCCCGGGTCCAGCGTGATGACCGGCAACTCATCGCGCAAGCCGCCGATGTTCTGCACGATGCTGCGGCCCAAGGCGATGCGCACCCCGGCGACCAGCGCCAGCGGATCCTGGGTTTTCGGCGCGAGTTCGGCGAGCGCTTCGCACACCGTGCGCAGGTTGCGGATCGATACGCGCTCCAGAAGCAGGTACTGCAGCACCTTGACCACCACACTCATCGGCAGGAGCTTCGGCACCAGATCTTCGATCAACTTCGGCGCGGTCTTCGCGAGGCGATTGAGCAACTGCTGCACTTCCTCATGCCCCAGCAACTCGTGCGCGTGCGACTGCAGGAGATGGCTCAGATGCGTCGCGATCACGCTGCTGGCGTCGACCACCGTGTACCCTTGCGCCTGCGCCTGCTCGCGCCGCGACTTGTCCACCCAGATGGCGTCGAGGCCGAACGCAGGGTCCTTGGTGACCGCACCCGGAAGAGTGCCCGACACCTGGCCGGGGTTGATGGCCAGTTCCCGGTCGGGGAACACTTCCGATTCGCCGACCGGCGCGCCCAAGATCGTGATGCGGTAAGCATTCGGGCCGAGTTCCAGGTTGTCGCGGATGTGTACCGCCTGCACCAGGAAACCCAACTCCTCGGACAATTTCTTGCGCACGCCCTTGATGCGCCCCATCAATTCGCCGCCCTGGTTGCGGTCGACCAGCGGAATCAAGCGATAGCCCACCTCGAGGCCGATCAGGTCCACGGGCTCCACATCGTCCCACGACAGCTCTCTCTGCTCCAACGGCGTCACCGGTGCCGGTGCCGGCGTAGTCGCCGCCTGTTTCTGCAATTGACGTTGCTTGGTCAGAAAATAGGCCCCCACGCCGCAGACCAACGCCATGGAGAGGAACACCAGGTTCGGCATGCCCGGGATGATGCCGAGCAGACCGAGAATGCCCGCCGTCACGCCGAGCGCGCGGGGCTGACCCAGCACCTGCGACATGATCTGCTGACCCATGTCGTGGGAGCGCGAGACGCGGGTCACCAGAATGGCCACGGCCACCGACAAGAGGAGCGCCGGAATCTGCGCGACCAGGCCATAGCCGATGGTGAGCAGCGCATAGGTCTTGCCGGCGTCCGCCAGCGACATGCCGTGCTGCGCGGCACCGATGATGGTACCGCCGAAGAGATTGATGAATACGATGAGAATGCCGGCGATGGCATCGCCGCGGACGAATTTGCTGGCACCGTCCATCGCGCCGTAGAAGTCCGCTTCCTCGCGCACTTCCTGCCGGCGCACGATGGCTTCCGCCTGGGTGATGATCCCGGCATTCAAGTCCGCATCGATAGCCATCTGCCGGCCCGGCATGGCATCCAACGTGAAGCGCGCGCTCACTTCGGAAATGCGGCCGGCGCCCTTGGTGATGACCACGAAGTTGATGATGACCAGCACGACGAACACCACCATGCCCACCGCGTAGTTGCCGCCGACCACGAACTGGCCGAACGCCGCGATCACGTGCCCCGCGGCATGCGCACCCGTGTGCCCGTTGATGAGCACGATGCGGGTCGAGGCCACATTCAGCCCGAGGCGCAGCAGCGTCGCGCCTAACAGCACCGTCGGGAACGCCGCAAATTCGAGCGCGCGGCGCACGTAGATGACGGCCAGCAAAATGATGAGCGACAGCGAGATGTTGAAGGTGAACAGCACGTCGAGCAGGAACGCCGGCAGCGGCAGCACCATCATCGCAATGATGGTCATCACCAGGAGCGGCACGCCGAGTCCGTTGCGGGCGAACTCGCCGAACGTGGCCATGGCGGCGCGTCCGTTCATAGGTCGCCGAACTCATTGCCGACGGTGGGATTCGGACGCGCAACGCGCGCGGCGACGGTCGGATTCAGCGTGCGCACCCGGAAGATGTAGGACAGAACCTGGGCGACGGCGACGTACAGGCCGGCCGGGATCTCCTTGTTGAGATCGGTCGATTTGTACAAGGCACGCGCCAGCCGGGGCGATTCGAACACTGGCACGCGATGCTCCTCGGCGATGCGGCGAATGTTGGCGGCGACCAGGTCGACGCCCTTGGCGAGCACGCGCGGCGCGCGCATGTTCTTCGGGTCGTACTTCAGCGCCACCGCGAAGTGAGTCGGGTTGACGATGACGACGTCGGCCGTCGGCACCTTGTGCATCATGCGGCGGCGCGCCAGCTGCTGCTGCATCTGGCGGATGCGCTGCTTGGTCTCGGGCCGGCCGTCCGACTCCTTGGCCTCGTCGCGCAGTTCCTGGCGCGTCATGCGCAGCGCCCGGTTGAACTGGAACAGCTGCAGCGGTACGTCGACCATCGCGATGATGGCGAGCGAGGCGCACAGCCAGACGAACGACCAGCCGAGCAGGCCCGTACCCCGGCCGATGGCGGCGCGCGGCGCCATGTGGCCCAACGCCATCACGTCCTTGAACAACCACGTGACGATCGCGGCGCACACGCCGCCGATGACGATGCACTTGAGCAGCGCCTTGCCGAGTTCCGTCACGCCGTGCAAGCCGAACAGCCGGCCGAGGCCCGCCATCGGACTCAAGCGCGTGAAGTCGGGGATCATCGCCGCCGGGCTGAAATTCCAGCCGCCGAGCGCCACCGAGGCGAGCAGCACCAGCCCGATCAACGTCCCGAAGATCGGCAACAGCGCGAGCAGCATGCCCACCGTTGCATCGGCCAGCGAATGGTTGATGAAATCGGCCGCGTACAGCCGCTCGGGAGCTATCGACAGCGACATGACCATGATGTGCGACATGCGCGCGGTCAAGGTGCCGCCGATCGCGATCAGGGTCGCGCTGCCGCCGACCATGGTCGCGAAGTTCACCAGCTCGCGCGAGCGCGGTACCTGGCCCCGCTCGCGTGCCTCCTGCAGGCGGCGCGCTGAGGGTTCTTCGGTCTTTTCACCACCGGACTCGGACTCTGCTGCCATCAGTGCACTCCTGCCGCCGGCGTGGCGACCAGCTCGACCACCGCGCGCAACGCGTCTTCGATCAGGGTCGAGATGCCGGTCATGATCCCGCCGAGACCGACCATCAGCACGAAGAAGCCGCAGATCAACGTAATGGTGAAGCCGATGCCGAACAGATTGAGCTGCGGGGCGGCGCGCGTCACCACGCCGAGCGCCGCGTTGACGATGACCAGGGCGACCACCGCGGGCAGGGCGATCAGGAGGCCGGTCTCGAAGATCCGCGTGCCCCAGGTTGCGACCGCAACCAGGAAGCTCTTGTCGACGTTCGCCGACCCGATGGGCAGCGTTTGAAAGCTGTTGGCCAGCGCACCGAGCAGCAGCAGATGGCCGTTGATTGCCAGATAGGCGAGCGTGCCCATGATCGTGAATAACTGCCCGAGCACCGGCACGCTTGCGCCCCGCTGCGGATCCACCAGGGTGGCGAAGCCGAGCCCCATGGTCATGGAAATCGTCTGCCCGGCAAAGGTGAGCGCCTCGAACGCGAGCTCCATCACCATGCCGATGGAAATGCCGATCAGAATTTCCTGCACCGCGGTGAGGATGCCGGTGCCGGAGAAGATCGTCAGCGAGGCCGGCACCGGGGCGAGCGGCGACACCAACACCGCGAGTGCCACCGTCAGCACGATTTTCACGCGTCCCGGGATGGTCTTCTCGCTGGCGATCGGCGCGGCGGCGACGAAGCCACCGATGCGCAGGCTCGGCCACCACAGGCGACCCACCCATTGCGAGATATCGACGGCGTTGATGACGAGCGGCTGCATGGCCCTAACCGATCACGGCGGGAATGCTGTTGTAGAGATCGTGGGTGAAGTCGACCAGCACCCGCAGTATCCACGGCCCCACCGCGAACAGGGTCAACACCAGCACCAAGAGTTTCGGTATGAAGCTCAAGGTCGACTCGTTGATCTGGGTGGCCGCCTGCAGCATGCCGATCACCAGCCCGGTGGCGAGCGCGACCAACAGCAGCGGGGCCGCGATCATCGAGGTCACGAACAGCGTGCTGTGCGCCAGATCCATGACGTTCTCAGGCGTCATTGATGAAAGCTCGCGGCCAGCGTGCCCATCAACAGCGTCCAGCCGTCGACCACCACGAACAACATGATCTTGAACGGCAGCGACACCAGCACCGGCGAGAGCATCATCATGCCCATGGACATGAGCACGCTGGCGACGACCAGATCGATGACCAGAAACGGGATGAACACCATGAAGCCGATCTGAAATGCCGTTTTCAGCTCGCTGGTGATGAACGTCGGCAGCAGCACGGTGAGCGGCACGTCCTCGGGTGTGGCGAACTGCGATTGCCCGGACAGCTTGGTGAACAGCTGCAGATCGTTTTCCCGGGTCTGCGCCAGCATGAATTTCTTGAGCGGAGCCACCGTCCGTTCGATCGCGATTTCGCCCGCCAAGCGTCCATCCATGTAGGGTTTGATGCCGTTCCCATACGCCTGGTCGAGCGTCGTGCTCATGACGAAGAAAGTCAGGAACAGCGCAAGGCCGGTGAGCACCTGATTCGACGGCGTCGTCGACATGCCGAGCGCCTGGCGCAGGATCGACAACACGATGATGATGCGCGTGAACGCCGTCATCGCCAGCAATATGGCCGGCAGCAGGGTCAACACCGTCATCAGGATCAGCAGCTGGAACGACAGTGAATACGACTGTGCGCCATCGGCGGCGGTCTTGATGGCGACGGCCGGCAAGGCTGCCTGCGCCGCGGCGAGACCGGGCAGCAGCAGCAGACTCAGCGGCATCAGCAGCGCCCGCAGCGTACGGCACCAGAGGTTCATGCAGCACCCCCGGCGCGCTTCATGAAGTCGCGCAGCCGGTCGGCGAATACCGGTGCCGCCGCGCCGCCGGGCACACTCGCGCTGGTCACCACCGGAGCCGCCAGCGGCGTCAGGCCGACCAGGCCGCTGGCACCGACACCGACCAACACCTGGCTCTGCCCCACGCGAATCAGCATGATCCGCTCGCGCGGTCCCACCGCCAGTTCGTCGATCACACTGATCTCCCCGCGGCCGCGAGGACCCGCGAGCTTGAAGCGCTTCAGCACCCAGCTCAAGACGAAGATCAGCGCCACGATCGCCACCAGGCTCAGCGTGAGCTGCGCCACGCTGCTCACCGACAGCGGCGATGCGGGTTGCGCCAGGGCGGTCATCGCGCGTGTTCCATCCTTTCGGTGGCGCTGACCACCTCGGTGAGCCGGATGCCGAACTTCTCGTTCACCACGACGACTTCGCCGCGGGCGATGCGCACGCCGTTGACCAGCACGTCGAGCGGCTCACCGGCGAGCCGGTCGAGTTCGACGATGGCGCCCGGCGCCAGCTGCAAGAGATCGCGCACCGGCATGCGCGCCCGCCCGACTTCGAGGGCGAGCGTGACCGCCACGTCCAAGATCAAGTTGAGGTTCATTTCTCCCCTGGCGCCGCTGGCCGCACTCGGTCCCAAGTCGTTGAATTGGGCGCGCGCCATCGCGGCGGACTTCGGATCGGGTGAATTCATGCGGTTCCTCCGGAAATGATCTTCAATGCATTGCGGCCTTGTGAGATGCCGAAGCGGCCGCGATACAAGGGCACCTCCCCGGCCAACAACGTGACGTATTGCGGTGGTTCGATCGGAATCACGTCGCCCGGGGTCAGACGCACGAGTTCGCGCAGGCTGATCTCGGCCTGGGCGAGGATCGCCCGAGTCTCCAGCTCCGCTTCCTGCAATGCCGCACTGAGCGCCGGCCCCCAGGGCTCCTGCTTTCGCGGTGCCGGCGCACCGCCGCCCTCCGACGCCAGCGCTTCGCGAATCGAGGCCAGCATGTTCTCCGGCAGCAACCAGTCGATCCGGCCGCTGCGCTCGCCAAACTCGACCGTGAATTTGAGCACGAGCATCGGCTCTTGCGGCCCGCCCAACTGCATCAAACGGGGGTTGGTCTCCTGTTTCACCAGCTCGAACTCGAGCGGCGCCACCGGCGTCCAGGCCACCGTCCAGTCCGCCGCGAAACTGCGCAGCATCAACGCCAGAAAACGCTGCGCCGCCGGCGCGATCGCCGCCTGCGAGTCGCTGGTCGCACGACCCGAACCGCCGAAGAAGCCGTCGAGCAGCGTCAGCAGCAGCGCGGGCTCGACCGTGACGAACGAGAATCCCGGCAACGGCTTCAGACGCACGATCGCGAGGCTCGCCGGCATCGGCAGCGCGGCCTGCAGGTCCGCGGCCTTGGCCGAGTCGAGCGCGGTGAATTGTGCCGAGGCGTCGCGCCCGAGCAGCGTGGACAGCGAGGTACCGATCCGATCCGCAAAACTCTTGGCGATGACCTGGAGCATCGGCAGCTCCGTGCGATTGATGCGTTGCGCCGTGAAGTCGTAGGGCCGCACGCCGTCGGCGTGGTTTTTCTCGAGCAGCGCGGACACCTCTTCCTCGGAGATCGCGTTGGCCGGGGGTGCCGTACCGGCGGCGGCGGCGGCGGCAGTCTCGGTGGCGCCCATCACTGCACCACGAAGGTGGTGAACAACAGATCGTCGATCGGTTCGCCACCCTCCTTCTTTTGCACGTTGTTGACCTCGTTCAAAGCCTCCTTGCGCAGACTCTCCTTGCCCTCACGCGACATCATCGACTGGTAGTTGCGGTTGCTCATGAGCAGCAACAGGTTGTTGCGGATCAGCGGGATGTTTTTCGTCACGCTCTCGATCGTCTTCGGATCGTGCGCCATCACTTCCATGGTGATCTGCAGGAAGCGCACCACGGAGCCGTCCTCGAAGTTCACCACCAGCGGCGGGTCGATGGCGTAGTACACCGGGGCTTTGCCGCCGCCTTCCTCGCCATGGCCCCCGGATGAGGCCGACTGCATGACCGGGGTGATCTTGCCGTCCTTGTCCAAGCGGTATTCAGGGGTCGGGTGCAGCTTGGCATTGATGCCGCCGCCGACGATCACGGCCGCCAACGTCAACACGAAAATGCCGATGCCGCTGACCAGCGTGCCCATGACGCCGCCCGACTTTTTTGCAGGAGGCGGCGCAGCTTGTTCACCCTCATCGGCCATTGTTGTCGATTCCTCACGCGGCGCACTGCCGCACGAGGTATTCAGCAAGTTCTGTGCCAGCACCCCTCTGGCCGAATTACTCGTTATTATTCAAGGCATTACATAAATTCGCTGCACCGCCAAAATTGCGGCCAAAGGACTCGCGTCGAAATATTGACGCTTTACCAGATAATGACCCGCTGGTCGGGCGGAAGGTACATCTTATCGCCGGGCTTGACGCCGAACGCCGCATAGAACCCGGGCTGATTGACGAGCGGCGCGGTGCCACGCACCGCGGGCGGCGCATGCGGATCGACCTTGATGGCTTCGATGGCCTGATCCTCGCGGACCTTGCCGCGCCACACCTGCACCCAGCCGAGATAGAAGCGCTGGTCGCCGGTGAAACCGTCGATCACCGGCGCCGGTTTGCCGGCGAGCGCCAGCTGGTACGCCTTGTAGGCGAGGGCCAAGCCCGAATTGTCGCCGATGTTCTCGCCGAGGGTGAGTTCGCCGTTGACGTGGTAGCCGGGGACCGGCTCGTAGGCGCTGTATTGCGCAACCAAGGCGCGGGTTCGCGCCGCGAACTTCGCATGGTCCTCCGGCGTGAACCA
>Ga0116230_10001695_pt1 | contig 21068 bp, 22 predicted proteins | sample S1TSphfallax_3_FD_88678 | JGI IMG/M metagenome (GOLD analysis project Ga0116230, IMG submission 88678) | Host-associated microbial communities from peat moss isolated from Minnesota, USA - S1T2_Fd - Sphagnum fallax MG | ecosystem: Host-associated > Plants > Peat moss > Unclassified | place... | reverse complement strand
ATGGAGATCATCTGCCATTGAGACGGAATCGACGCGGGAGCTTTCACACCCGCACTGGAAAAGTGCGACGAATCATTCTTCGGCAGCCGGCTACTGTGGCAGCACCGCCGGCAGCACAACCTGGGCGTAAATATCAGCCAGGGGCAAATCGATTTCCAAAGACCGCAGACGAACCGCGCTGTCGATCCGGGTCAATGTGGGTCCGATGGCCCATACCCCGTCCGGCTGCTTGTAAAAACTCTCCACCTGCATCCGCACGGAAGAAATCAGCACATACTCCGACAATGAGTTGACCGACCGGTATTGGCTGAACTTTTCACCGCGGTCGTCGGCTTCGGTGGAAGGCGAGGTCACCTCGACCACCAGCGTTGGATTCATGACCGACACGCGCGAATCGGGCCGGCTGAACTCGGGGTTTCCGCAGACAACCGTCACATCGGGATAGCAATAGTCGCCGGATTCACTGATGCGGACGCGCAGGTCGCTGCCGTAGGCTTTGCAGGGTTTGCCCTTGAGGCGATTGCGAATGTGCTGAATCAAATTGCCGGCAATGTCAGAATGCGGTTCGGTGCCTCGGGCCATGTCGACGATCTGCCCGTTGCGAAATTCATGTTTGATTGGGGACGTTTCCTCCATGCGAAGGTATTCGTCTTCGGTCATCCGCCACGGCTGCGGGGGTGGGATGAGCTGTTCCATTCATGCGATCATATCATGCAGGGACATTCCTCGATAATTTTCGATCGCGCTCGTCAGCTTCCGGTCAAATGTTACGCTAATTCGGCGACTCAATTTATCGCACGGCCAACTTGTCGCTGAAGCGGCAAGACCGGTGATTCAGATTGCGAAACAGATTCACGCATTTTTTCATCACGAAGCTCGATGTCCGTTTTCTCGCGACAAATCAGCCGTCGAAACCGAAGGTCGTGTTTCGCCGCGCGATCGCAACTGCCTGGCCCCGTCGATGGAATACCCCATCGCCGCCGCGGCGGTGGCGAGCACCGTCAGGTGCCACAACAGCCACAAATATGTTGCCGCGAATCCCGGTGAGATCGCCACCCATTCCGGCGCCAGCAGCGTGCTCAGCACCAGCACAATCTCGAACACCGTGTTGAGCTTTCCCGCTCGATTGGCACTGATTTCCACCTTCCCCAGCTTGCGTTTGACAATGAGTGCCCCGATGAGCACGCAGACGTCTTTCTGGCAGACTCCCCAGAAAATGGGCCAGGGAATGGCAAAACCGGCCGGCGCATATCTCGGGAAAATCAGCACGATGAAGCAGCCGGTGATGAGCAATTTATCGGCAATCGGATCGAGAAGGGTTCCCAGCCGGGTGACCTGATTCAGCTTGCGGGCAAGCAAACCATCCAGCAGGTCGGTCAGCGCCATCACCGCGAAAATCGCCAGGGCCGTGTACCGCCAGTGGAGCAGGAGCAAACCGAGGAACACCGGGATCAGGGCGATTCGCAGGAGGGTGAGGGTGGTGGGCCAGGGGACACGTTTCAGATTGGGCACACGACGATTATAGGCGACCCACCCCGGGCTTCAGTCGATTGACGGATCGGATTATCACGACTATCGCCCCGGTGAACCGCTGAAGCCATTGATGAAACTGCCGGAATCAAAATGGGGATCGTCTCCATCCATGATGCCGTGATAACCATCGGGCTGAATGATCGGCTGATCGCTCTGGACCGCGTCGACTGACGGGCTGTCGGTCATCGGTGCAAAGATTCCGCAGCCGCCGGTGAGACAGATCAGCATGATAACTGCGGCACCCACGCATCTGTTTCGAATCTGATTGAGCATGGCCCTGGCCTCAAATTAGAAATTGAAAATCTCCAAGTTCCGCCGGTGAAACCACCATCCAGCTTGATCTTGAGCCTTGTTTCATACCACTCAAAAACGGTTTGCGAAACCGGAGCAATGCGTAGGCAAAAATGCGGTTTTTTCAGCGCGGTATCTGGATAAAATCAGGAGTTCGATCCATAACACCGCTCACGCGTGAACTTTCAACTGCAACAGCTGCGCCGCGGGATCAAGCCGTTTCGGCTGCACTGGTTTCCCCGGCTTCGGAGCACCAATGACCATGCGGCCCTGCTCCGCAAACGCGGCGAACTGTTCGCCCCCGCGGTGGTGCTGACCGGACACCAGCTCGCGGGCCGGGGTCGCGGGTCCAACACCTGGTGGTCCGGCGCGGGCAGTTTGACCGTCACGTTTGTGCTGCCGATCGATGAGCATCTGGCGGCTCATCATGTACCGCTGATCGCCGGCGTCGCCGTGCGAGCCGCTGCCGCGGGCTTGGCGTCCAATGATGACATCGCGCTGAAGTGGCCCAACGATCTGCTGTTCGAAGGCCGAAAGCTTGCGGGGCTGCTTTGCGAACGAATTCACAAAGTGGACCTGATTGGAGTGGGGTTGAATGTGAACGTCTCAGCTGGGGATATTCCAAAAACACTGCGTGATCGCGTGACCAGCCTGAATGCGATCGCCGGCAGGGACATCGACATGAACCGGGTGCTGATCGCAATCGCCGGGCAACTGCACCAGCGCCTGGCGAATCGCGATGAGCCGAGTTTCCGGGAGCTGCTCGCCGAGTATGACCGGCACCACGCGCTGCTGGGGCAGCTGGTTACTGTAAGCAACAACGGCGGCGAACCCCCGGTGACCGGTAAATGCGAAGGGCTCGACGACATGGGCCGACTGCTGCTGCGTGACCGGAAAACATTGCACCGCGTGATCGCAGGGAATGTGGCGTGGACGCCGCACTCTACTTGACGCATTACGCGGGCATCGAGCGTTCTTGTCCGTTTGATCCAGAACGGATTCGGATTCTTTCAGTCATTTCAAAACTGTTCGCCCGGATTAGAAGTACTGGAATCGGCTGACTATGCTCATCTCATGAGCGCGACGGCATACGAACCGCGGATCGAAGGCTTGACCCTGCTTGAGAATGCACCAGACAAGCCTCTTGTTACCGATCCCCTCCTTCGACCAATTGCAGACAAGGTGCTGGCAGGAGAATGGTTGTCAGCCGATGACGGTCTTGAACTGTACAAGACGCGCGATCTGCATGGTGTGGGCCGGCTGGCGAATTTTGTCCGGGAATCGCTGCATGGCCGCAAGACATTTTACAACCGCAATCGGCATATCAACTATACCAATATCTGCGCGCTGAGCTGCAAATTCTGCTCGTTCTACCGCAAGCGCGGGGAAGACGGGGCATATGAAATGCCGGTTGAGCAGGTGATCGAAACCGCGAAAAAGGCGGCTGACAGCGGCGCGACCGAGGTGCATATCGTCGGCGGGCTGCATCCCTGGTTGAAGTTTGATTATTACACCGACATGCTGAGCGGCATCCGGCAGGAGTGCCCGCAGCTGCACATCAAGGCGTTCACCGCCATCGAGATTATTCATCTGAGCCGCATCGCGCGTTTGAGCATTGCCGAGGTGCTGATTGCCCTGCGCGAGGCGGGGCTGGGCAGCCTGCCGGGCGGCGGGGCGGAGATTTTTGACGATCGGGTGCATGATGAAATCTTCAAAGGCAAGGTCCGCGAGGATCGCTGGTTTGAGGTGCATCGCACCGCCCACAGCCTGGGCATCTTTACCAATGCGACGATGCTTTACGGACATGTGGAAACACCCGCCGAGCGGGTCGGGCATCTGATCAAGCTGCGGGATTTGCAGGCTCAATCGCTGGGCCGGGCGGACGCGGGAGGTTCGGGGTTGCCGGGGTTTGCGAGTGACGGCGTTCGATGCAACGCCCACACTCCCGCACTCCCGCACCCTAGCGCCTCTGCAGGCACCGCGTGCTTCAACTGCGTGATCCCGCTGTCGTTCATCCCCGAGCAGAGCGAACTGGGCAACTTGCCCGGACCCACCGGGCTGACCGATCTGCGCACGCTGGCGATCGCCCGGCTGATGCTGAACAACATCGCGCATATCAAGGCGTTCTGGATCATGCAGGGCATCGGTCTGTCGCAGCTTTCGCTGGACTGGGGCGTTGACGATCTGGACGGCACGGTCGTCTGGTACGACATCACCAAGCGCGAGGGCCATGGCTCGACCCATCAGGAATTTCACGTCAAAGACATCCAGCGGCTGATCCGCGAAGCTGGGAAACAGCCCGTCGAGCGCGACACCCTGTACCGGGAGATCCGGCGGCATGAACCGGCTGACCGCTCTGAAAGTGTCGAGTAGTTTGCGGTTCGGTGTTGACTTGCCTGCGGCGGTTTTTGCTGAATAGCCACAAATCAAATTATGACGATGCTGTTCAGGATTCCCTGCCGAACTGGCACTGCGACCTCGGTTTGGTTTATGCTTCGGGCACACTCCGGAGGTTCGCATGCCAGTTCAAGCCGTCCCCGCGGGATTTCACACGATAACGCCTTACCTGGTCGTCGATGATGCTTCGAAGCTGATTGAGTTCTTGCAGGCGGCTTTCGCCGCTCAGGCCAGGGGCATCTCGAAGGCTCCCGATGGGCTGATCATGCACGCGACAGTGCGGATCGGGGACTCGATGGTGATGCTGGGCAACTCGCGCGGACCATGGCTGGCAAAGCCGGCGTGCCTTTACATGTATGTGCCGAACGTGGATGAGGTGTATCAGCGAGCCATGAGTGCAGGGGCAGAATCACTCAATGCGCCGCGGGATGAGTTTTACGGAGATCGGATTGCCGGTGTCAAAGATCCCTGCGGCAATCTCTGGTGGATCGGAACTCACATTGAAGATGTCAGCGAGGAGGAGATCAGACGTCGGCAGGAAAAGCTGTTTGGGCAGCAGAGCGCCGCGGCAACGTCATGAGCCAGAGACAAACGGCTCACCCGCCAGCGCGGTCGCGCCACGGCAACGCTCGGCGCGTGTTGCTCGGAGTGTGACACGCACCTGATCGTATCAGGCGGAGCTTTGCCGCAAAAACTTCGCTTGAATCTTCGCTGCTGCCGTTCAGAATGCCGAAATGGAAAATGCCTCAACGTTCGGTGGAGCGGATTTTTCTTCGCTGGCGGATTGCGTGGTGCTGGTGACCGGGGGAGCGGGGTTCATCGGTTCTCATCTGGCGATTCGGCTTCACTCGATCGGCGCGAAAGTGCGCGTGCTGGATGATCTCAGCGCCGGGGGAGATCCCGGCGTTTTGCCTGGGGGGATCGAGTTCATCAAGGGATCGATTCTGGAGCTGCCGGCGGTGGAAAAGTGCATGACCGGCTGCCGGTTTGTTTTTCATCAGGCAGCGTTGGGATCGGTGCCGAGGAGCGTGGAGCAGCCTCGCTTGTTTCAGGAGGTGAATGTCACCGGCACGCTGAACGTGCTCGAGGCGGCGCGGAAGGCGAATGTGCAGCGGGTGATGTTCGCCGCCAGCAGCAGCGCTTATGGCGATATTGAAAAACTCAGATTCTTCGGGCGCATCACCGACGAAGGAAGAACTTCCAAGGTTGAGACCATGCCGGTCAATCCTCGCAGTCCTTATGCCGCCAACAAAGTGGCGTGCGAGGCGCTGATGTCGGCGTATGCCGCCAGCTATGCCATCGACCTCGGCAACGATGTTCATCGTCCTTTCGACACGGTTTGCCTTCGCTATTTCAACATTTTCGGTCCCCGGCAAAGCCCTGATAATGCCTATGCGGCGGTCATCGCGGCATTCGCCAAGGCGCTGATCAGGGGCCAGCGGCCGCAGATCTATGGCAACGGTGAGCAGTCGCGCGATTTTACATATGTCGACAATGTGGTGCTGGCGAATCTGCTGGCCGCCCGGGAGGAGAAACCGCTGATGGGCAGGGTTTTCAACGTGGCGTGCGGGCAGCGCGTAACGGTGAATGAACTGGCCCGCGAGATGGCGGCGTTGCTCGGCCGGCCAGAACTCACGCCGGAGTATCATCCGCCGCGTGCCGGCGATGTGAGACATTCGCGGGCGGATTTGTCGCTGATCAGGGATCGCCTGGGCTACCGGCCCATCGTCGATTTCCGTCAGGGTCTTGCCGAGACGGTGCGATGGTATTCGTCGGTGCTGGGCGGGGTTTAGGTGCAAATCGAAGAAGTCCCGGATGTACATCCGGGGCTGGGGGACGAGGGTGGTAACGGCTCGACCGCGCATTGGCGGGATTTACACAGTCGTCCATTTTGTGTCCAGAAAGCTTGTAACGCGCGGTTCGGGTGGCAAGGCGGGTGTCAAGACCTCCCGTGCAGCGTCCAGGATCTCGAGGAAATTGAGCGGCTTGCGAAAGAATTTTTCAGGCATGAAACGCCTTATTTTCAGCATCGCGGTTTTATCCGTGCTGCCGGTGAGGACAAAAACCTTGCTCTTGACCCCTGAGACTCGGACCTGCTGAAGGATTTCTGTTCCGTCACCGTCCGGCAACAGCAGGTCGAGCAGGATCAGGTCGAATCCGGTCGAAAGTGCCGCTTGTCCCTCGGCCAGCGTGCTTGCGACGGTCACCTGATATTCGTAGTGCCGAAATAAGACTGCGCAGGCGTCTGAAATGCTTTTGTCATCTTCAACCAACAGGATTTTTTCGGTTCGCAGCGGTGTTTGGGAGAACGGCATCCGGGATAAATCGTCGGTCCCGACTGAACTCTTAAGACCCATCTGGGCCATAAATACTAAGCTCTACAGCCTGGGTTTGATTCCGCCCGCTCCCTATTTATGCCGATCAATATTTTGAAGCGGTCCAGAGTCAAACCATGGCGATTTTTTCCAAAGTATCAGACCCATACCGGCTTGCTTCGCTCCGTCAGACGATGCTGCTGGACACTCCCCCGGAGCAGGAGTTCGATCGGATCACCCAACTGGCGGCCAAGCTGCTGGGAACTCCGGTTGCCCTGATGTCGCTGGTGGATATTGATCGGCAGTTTTTCAAGAGCTGCGTCGGTTTGCCCGAACCGTGGGCGACCGAGCGGCAGACGCCTTTGACGCATTCTTTTTGCCAGCATGTGGTCACTTCGGGATCGATGTTCAAAGTGGACAACGCGCGGACGCATCCGCAGGTGTGCGACAACCAGGCCATCCAGGATTTGAACGTTGCAGCCTATCTGGGCGCGCCGCTGACCGGCCCGGGCGGGCAAAAGATCGGCGCGTTGTGCGTCATCGACACCGTCCCCCGAAGCTGGTCTGCCGAGCAGGAGCAGCTGCTGGAAGATCTCGCCGGGTTCGTGGTCGCCGAGATCGGGTCGCGCCGCGCGAGCGCCATCGAACGGTCGGCTGAGATTGCCTTGAAGGAGGCTCTGGAAGAGGTTCGCCTGCGCGACGTCGAAAGGCAGTTCACCGCCAGGTTCCGCTTTCTCGCCGACGCGATGCCGCAGATGGTCTGGACTGCCAAACCCGACGGGAATCTCGACTATTACAATCAGCGCTGGTTTGATTATACCGGAAGCACGTTTGAGCAGATGAAGGATCAAGGCTGGAAGCCGACCATGCATCCGGATGATCTTGGACCGGCAATCGCGCTCTGGATGCGGTCGCTGGCGACTGGTGAACCCTTCGAGGGAGAGTTCCGTTTCAAACGCGCCAGCGATGGCGCCTACCGCTGGCATCTGGGACGCGCGCTGGCGATGCGCGATTCAGCCGGAAAGATCGTCCAGTGGGTGGGGACCACGACCGATATTCACGAACAGAAGCTCCACAGCGCCGCCCTGCGCGATGCGCATGATTCGCTCGAGCGGCGAGTATCGGAGCGAACGGCGGAGCTGGTCCGGCAGCAGCAGTTCCTCGAAACGGTTCTGGACAACAATCTCGACGGAATCGTCGCTTGCGACGCGACCGGAAAACTGACGGTCTTCAACCGGGCACTCCGCGAGATCATCGGAGGGGACACCGAACAGCCTCCTGAAAAGTGGGCTGAAAAATACCAGGTGCTGCTGGCTGACGGGATCACCCCGATGCCCCAGGCGTTGCGACCGCTCTATCGCGCCTTGAACGGCGAGATCGTGCGCGATGAGGAAATCCTGGTGCTGATTAACGGCGGGCCCGGGAAGCGCCGGATGCTGGTCAACGGACAAAGGATTTCCGATGTGGACGGACGGTCGCTGGGCGCGGTCATTGCAGTGCATGACATCACTGAACGCGCCGCGGCGGAGAAACGATTCCATGTGATGTTCGAGCAATCGTCCGACGCCCATCTGCTGTTCAACGACAGCGGCATACTCGATTGCAATGCGGCGGCTGTAAAGCTGTTTGGCACCGAGAACAAGGCGAATCTGAGTTCGACCCATCCCGCTGTGTTCGCTCCTGAATTCCAACCAGACGGCCGGCGGTCGTCCGAGAAGCGCGTCGAAATGGATGGCATTGCGGTTCGGCTTGGCAAACACCGCTTTGAGTGGACCGTGCGGAGCCTGCAGGGCGTGGATGTTCCTGTCGAGGTGACGCTCACCGCCGTCGAGATCGACGGCAAAACCGCGCTGCTGTCGGTCATCCATGACCTGACGGAACGGAAGAATGCCGAAGGCAGACTGCGGCAAACTTATGCATCCCTGACCGAAGCACATCTGGCGCTTCGGCAAAGCGAAGAGCGTTTCCACACGTTCATGGATTACAGCCCGGCGGCGGCGTTCATCAAGGACGAGCACGGCCGGTTTATCTATGTGAATCGGAGATTTGCTGACATTTTCGGCTCGACGCCCGATGCAATGCGGGGCAAGAAAAATTCCGAGTACCAGAGCGAAGTGAACGCGGGACGAGTTCGGGAGTCGGACCAAACGGTCCTCCGCACCAACTTGCCTCTGGAAGTGGACGGCCTGCCGCCGTTTCCCACGGGCGAAAACGGGCGATGGACGGTTTTGAAATTCCCGTTGAAAGCGCCCAACGGCGGCCGGTGCGTCGGCGGGATCGCGTTTGATGTCAGCGCCGCCCGACGCGCGGAAATGGAGATCGCGCGGCAGAAGCAGTTCTTTGAAGCAGTCATTGAAAATGCCAGCGATGGAATCGTCGCCTGCGATCAGGAGGGTCGGATCACCTGCATGAACCGGGCGATCCGGCAGATACAGGGTGTGGATGACTTGCCCGCGGAGGTCACACGGGAATGGTTTGTGAATCAGCTGGCCCTATACGATCCGAACACCGGTAATCTGCTGGAATGGGAGCAGCGCCCGCTGGCGCGTGCCCTGAACAATGACCCGGTGTCGGGGGTGGAGCTGATCGTCAAACCGGTCGATGGCCGGCAGCGCGTGGTGGTGGTGTCGTCCTGCCCGATTGCCGGACCGCAGGGGCAGACCATCGGCGCGGTTGCGGCATGGCACGATGTGACGGACCTTCGGCGTTCGCAGGAGGAGCTGCTCGCCGCCAAGAATGCCGCCGACGCCGCTAATCACGCCAAGAGTGAATTCCTCGCCAACATGAGCCACGAGATTCGCACGCCCATGACGGCAATCCTGGGTTACACCGACCTGCTGGACAACCCGGCGCAATCCTCTCGGCAGCGCGCCGAGCACATTCATGTCATTCGCCGAAACGGGCAGCATCTCATGCAGCTTCTGAGCGACATCCTCGACCTGTCCAAGATCGAAGCCGGCGAAATGACGGTCGAGAAAGGGTCGGTCGACCCGGGCCAATTGCTGGACGAAGTTCATCAGCTGATGCGCCCGCGAGCCCTGGCCAAGGGGATCGATTTGTCGACCGAGCGAACCGGCGACTTGCCAGCCACAGTCTTCACCGATCCCACGCGCCTGCGGCAGATCCTGCTGAACCTCGTTGGAAACGCCATTAAATTCACCGAACGCGGGGAGGTGAAGATCCGATTCAGCCGGGACAGCTCGGCTGAGCATCCCCGGCTGCGATTTGATGTTTCCGACACGGGCATCGGCATCGCCGCCGATCAGCAGTTGAACCTGTTTCGGCCGTTCCGGCAGGCGGATGGGTCCACCACCCGGCGATTCGGCGGCACCGGGCTGGGGCTGGCAATCTGCAGGCGGCTCGCGCTCCTGCTGGGTGGCGAGCTGACCCTGTTCAGCCAGCCCGGCGCGGGCACGACATTCACCCTGCTGCTCCCCGGCACACTGAATCAAGACAGTCCAAACGATGCCACCGCCGTTTCAGAAAGCAAATCCTTCCCGGCAAAACAATTGCCCGAGTCGATCCGGCTGACCGGCAGAATTCTGGTGGCTGAGGATGGGATCGATAATCAGCGGCTGGTCCGGCTTTATCTCGAGGCAGCGGGGCTCGCGGTGCAGACGGCAGCCAATGGTCGCATCGCCGTGGAAAGTGTCGTGCAGGCCTCGCAGAAGGGCACGCCCTTCGACGCGGTTCTGATGGACATGCAGATGCCCGAGCTCGATGGCTACGGGGCAACCACCGAATTGCGCAAGGCTGGTTTCACCCGGCTTCCGATCATCGCCTTCACCGCGCATGCCCAGAGCACCGACCGGGAACGCTGCACCCGCAGCGGCTGCGACGATTATGTCACCAAGCCGATCGACCGGTTGAACCTGCTGAACGTCCTCTCCAAATATCTCCGGGCCGAGCCGTCCACCGGCCATTTGCGCAGCGACAAGGAAAACGATCCGCTGATCTCCATGATTCTCAGCGATTACATCACCGGCCTGCCCGAACAGGTTGCCAAGCTCAGCCACCATCTGTCGCGGGCCGACCTCCGCAATCTCCGACTGATTATTCACCAGATCAAAGGTTCGGGCGGCAGCTACGGTTTCCCCGAGATCACCAACCGCGCCCGCAGCGCCGAGGCCGCCATCACTGGCAAGGAACCGATGGACCGCATCGTCAACGAAGTGCAGTCACTGGTGGAATTGGTGAGACGGGTGCAGGGGTATGATCGCACTCGGGAATCTCTCATCCAGGCCTAATCGAAGCAGTTGCGTTGCATTATTTGTGGTACATTGCCATAGAGCGCTACAATGACACCAGCAACTGGAATGCAGGTTCTCGATCGGACGATCAGTGCTGTGGAAAAAGTCCGTCAACGATTGATCCGTACGACGACTGTTCTCAGTGCAGCTACTATTCCCTATGCGGTCGCCGGAGGAAACGCTGTTGGTGCGTGGGTCGCGACAGTCGACGAGGCTGCTGTCCGCAACACTCAGGACGTCTCCATCCTCATCCGGCATCCGGCGGATCGATCTTGAGGCTGTACAAACTGCAATGGAAGCGAACGGATTCGTCTATCGCCATTCTGAAGGTTTGGACATTTTCCTGGACAACCCCGGGCAAAGGCCAGAGACGCGGTGCATATCCTGTTCGCTGAAGAAAAGGTTAAAGAGACCGAGCTGTTACCCAATCCCGACGTGGCAGATTCTGAAATCGTTGGCGTATTCCGGGCTCTTTCCTTACGAGCCCTCGTTCAGATCAAACTGACAGCATACCGCGATAAAGACAAAACCCATCTCCGTGACCTGATTGACGTGGGTCTGATCGATCAAAGCTGGCCCGCGCGTTATCCGGCCGAGCTGGCGTCGCGATTGCAGCATCTGCTGGATACGCCAGGCGGTTGAAACTCAGATCTTCACCACCCTCAGCGGATGATCAACCACCCGCCCCACCACGTCCAGCACACTCAATCGGGCTGCAAATGCGATGTCGGCATCCAGATGCACCCGGCGGATATTATGCCCTCCATACGTGTCGGAAAGCACCGAAGGCAGCGAATCGCGGCAGGTTTCAAACAGCTTGATCGCAATCCGCGCCAGATCATTTTCCAGATCGACCGGCCCCAGTTGCTGCAACGCATCGATCACCGCCCCGGTGCCGAGCAGATCCTCCATCGACGGCTGGCCATCGGACCCGGCACACAGCAGCGTGACATCCCGGCCCTCGGCCATCACTTTTTTTGCCACCGACTCGGCGTTCACCAGCGCGCCGGTCAGAAGCAGTGCCGCGGATTTGGCAGCGACGATCGCCAGCGTGCCGTTGGTGGTGGACATGAAAAGCGTCATGCCCGCATGTTTTGCCGGGTCGAATTGCCCGGGGCTGTTCCCCAGATCAAACCCCGGGGGCGGCAGCGTGTGCCGCTCTCCGCAGATGACTCTGGGCCCGTCAAAGGCTTTACCGGCCGCCAACGCGCCGTCGAGTGAATCAAAAACCCGAACCTCCTTCACACCCGCCGCCAGCGCGGCGGTGATGGACGTGGTCGCCCGCAGCACATCAAAGGCAACCACCGTCTGATCTTGGATCGCCTCCTGATTCAGATCGCGCGGGAGGATCAGGGTTTGGACTTTCATCGTGAGGAAGTTATCGCGGTTGAATGTGCAGAACAATCAATCGAGCCTGATTTACATGACGGATGATCGGGTCCGAAACGCTTGGCGCGTTACATTTTGAACGTCCGCGTCAAATCTCATGGCAAATGGGACGAAATGTGACGCGCTGATCGTCGGGCAATTGGACAGCATCCTCCGCAACGTGAAGTCTCTCCCGGACAGCCCAAGTGTTGCCGAAGCAACACTGCTGGGCGACAATCCGACCCAATGATTCCACCGCGCGGACAATTTGAAGCGACCGTCGCCACCAACGTGCCATTGTGCCGGGAGCATTTTCGGCTGGTGCTTCGGCTGCCGTCATTCCCGGCGACTGAACCGGGGCAATTCATCCAGGTGGCATGCCGGGATTTGGCGGAGAATTATTCACAGCTGCCGGAGATCGATTGGGAACCCGGGGCTCTGCCCCGGTTGGAGGCAACCGAGCTTGCCGGGCCATTGGCAATGCTCCGCCGGCCTTTTTCGCTTGCCGGGCGGCGGGATGATCACGGCGGTGTCGAACTCGATCTGATCCACCGGGTGGTAGGCACCGGCACCGAGTGGCTGAGCAAGCTCAAAACCGGCGATTCGGTGTTCGTCCTGGGCCCGCTGGGGAATCGTTTCGAGCTGCCGCCCGACGGCGGTATCGCGCTGCTGGTTGGTGGCGGGGTGGGCATCCCGCCCATGATGTATCTGGCGGGGAAATTAAAGGGCCGAAAGGCCATCGCCTTCGCCGGCGCGGTCACCCGCGATCTGCTGGCGCTGACGATCACCGATGATGCCCCCGCTCCATCCGCCTACGGCATCGATCCCCTGTACAACATCGACGAGTTCGCCCGCCATGGCATTCCCGCGATCATCACCACCGATGATGGCTCCTATGGATTCGGCGGTTTTGTCACCCAGGCCCTGGAAAGTTATCTCGACAAATATTTCAAAGAAAGCCGATTGCCGATCATTTTCACCTGCGGCCCCGAACCGATGATGAAGCGGGTGGCGGCGATCGCCGCCGATCGCGGATTGCGCTGCCAGATCGCGGTCGAGCGCGCGATGGCATGCGGGATGGGAACCTGCCAGAGCTGCTGCATCAAGATCAAGAAACCGGACCCGGCGCTACCGCCCATGCCCGGTCAACCGTGGGCATACCGATTGGCGTGTACCGATGGGCCGGTGTTTGATGCCTCTTCTTTGCTTTGGTGATCTTCGGCTGCGCCTCCGCTCAGGACTTTTAATGACAACCATCGGCATGCATTACGAAGTGATCCCCGGCAAGGAAGAGGAATTCGAACAGGGATTCATCGGCGTTCTCAATTGGATCAAAACCCTGCCCGGTCACACCGAGAGCCACATGTACGAGGACATCCAGTCTGTTGGCAGCTACGTCATCCTGAGCCATTGGGAAACCAGGGAAGCGTTCGAGACATTTCTGCACAGTCCGGAGTTCGCCAAAGCCGTCGCCTGGGGAAAGACCGAGATCCTGCGGTCGCGCCCGCGGCATAAGGTCTATAGCAGCTGATGAATGCCAGGCAAGGCATGGCAAGGCCGGCCAATACAATCAATCATCGCGGCGTATAGTCTGCTTCCATTAGCCCCCCGCCTTGCGGGGGGTGGAAACCCCGGCAGAGCGGGGGCTAATGGAATGGAATTTATGCCGATGACCTAGAACCGGCGTCATCGCCCGTTTGAATTTTGAGACCGCTCAATGCTCAACTAATGCACTCATGATGGCGTCGAAGTCACCCTGACTGCGTTCAAAATTTGCCGACTCCGCCCAGCACAACGCCTGAACGTAAGTCGTCGGGGTTTCGAAGAATACGTGATAATAAATGTTGTTGTTGCCCCCGGTATCAACGCCGCTGACTCGATATCGAATGGCGGGCTTTCCGTTCATGCTGATATTTTCCGGGGTGTCGGCAATTCGGTTTTTCAATTTACTCGTGCCGGCCGATGCGTTCATGCATTCCTTGGCGTACCCCTTCAGGTCAAGGCGTTTGAGCCCCGCCTTGGCCTGGGTGTTAAAGCTGACATATTCCCGGGCGGTGCTCTTCTTCACGATCAGCTTGGCGGACGAATTGGCAATCGTCGTCTGCACCCACCCAATCGGCAACTTCACTTCAAGCTTGCCGTCGGCGCTCTTGACGGTCTTGTGCAGATCGCAGCCGGTCACGGCGATTGCCAGGATCAAGGCGCAGTTTTTTCCGATCCACGGACTGTTCTTTTGCATTTAACATCCCTTCCGAATGCGGGGCCCCTGTACCCGGTGATCGACGACGCTGCTGGCGATCGCCTCATCGGTTCAATCCATTCGGATCGGATTGGTTCCGCAGCGCCAGCGGCGGTTGCAGCACTTCGGTCAGCATGAACTGCTGCCGCAGCGTGGTCGGGTTCAGCCACTTCTTGATCGACACGGCAGTCAACGGAGGCAGCGTGTTCGGAGCGGCGGCGGCTTTGATGGCGACGGCTTTGGCGACCGCCATCGGTGGCGGCGACGGGGTTTGTACCGGGACTGCTGGGGCGGTCCGGGTCACGATCGGTTTGGCGACCGCCACTGATGCGGGAGCACGCCGGGCCGCTTTGCGAACCGGCGGGCGGGCTGGCGCTGCCGCCGGCTGGGGTCGGGCGGCGGTTGGCATCTTCTTGGTCATCACCGCGCGGTTCGGCGGTTCGATTCGGCCAGGTTGTGCGGGCGCGCCCTGAAAACCGGGCGGGGTGACGCTCCGCGGGGGGACTGGTCCTGCGCTTCGGTTGGTGAACAGCGCTGCGATCAGGCGGATGAGGATTTCGACGAGTTCTTCCATCGTTGCATGCCGTTATGCAGTCATTTCGCAATTGTTTCGCAATTGGGTGGCCGGCGGACTTGCCCGCCATTTTTCTCGTTCCTGCCGCAACCAACGGCGAGCAAGCTCGCCGGCTTCACGACGGACCCGGAAACTGCTATGTCGGTTTTGCGACCGCTTCACGCATCGTCGTGTCTGCCTGAATGTTCTTCATCTTGTAGAAATCCATGATGCCCAGATTGCCGCTGCGGAATGCGTCGGCAATCGCTCTTGGCACCTCGGCCTCCGACAGAATCACCGCCGCGCGGTTCTCGGCCTGTTTGGCGATGTTTTCCTGTTCGTGGGCGACCGCCATCGCGCGGCGCTGCTCGGCTTCGGCCTGAAATCTTTGCGTGTCTGATTTTGCACGGTCGGCGGCAAGCTTCGCACCGACGTTGTCGCCGACATCAATATCCGCAATGTCGATCGACAAAATCTCAAATGCCGTGTTGGCGTCCAGCCCTTTTCCCAGCACGGCCTTGGAGATCCGGTCTGGATTCTCCAGCACATGCTTGTAATCCTGAGCCGAGCCGATTGCGGTGACGATGCCCTCACCCACGCGGGCGATAATGGTTTCCTCGGTGGCTCCACCGACCAGGCTCTTGATGTTGGTGCGGACGGTGACGCGGGCTTTGACTTTCAGCTGAATCCCGTCCTGGGCGACGCCGTCGATGCTGTTGCGACCCATCGCGGCACTGGGCACGTCGATCACTTTGGGATTCACGCTGGTCTGTACGGCATCGAGAATATCACGCCCGGCCAGGTCGATGGCGGTCGCGGTCTTCCACGCCAGGTCAATGTTGGCTTTATTGGCGGCGATCATTGCGGCGATAACCCGCTGCACGTCCCCGCCGGCGAGCACATGCGATTCCATCTCCGGCGTGGTGATGTTCAGCCCCGCCCGGCTCGCCTGGATGCGGGCATTGACGATCGCCAGCGCGTTCACCTTCCGAAGCCGCATTCCCATCAGATCGCGGAAACCGACTTTTGCATTGCTGAAATACGCCCGCACATACAGGCTGATGAATTGCGACAGCATCACAAACAGGACCAGCCCGATGATGATGACCACAACAATTACGGCAATCAAAATGACCGTCGAACTGTTGGTTTCTTCTGCAAGGTAGTTCATGGCTGTAATTCAAGGCGATTTTGACCGCCGACGCAAGAGCGGGGTGGTTTCCATGAAATTCGAACGACGAACCATCCGCCTTTGCGAACCGCGTCATTCGGGCAGGGTCGCTGGGTCCCATTTAGCGCGGCGTGATTCACGCCCGGTTGGCGAAGCCGCTCGGGAATCGTCGAGCAGCAAAAAAGTCGATCGCGATCAGCTGAATTTGGGCGGTCTGCTCCGCCGCTCGATAACGTAGCAAGGGTCGAAACACCAGCGCAGGATGTGGTCCACCCACCCGCCGATTCCGTTGCCGGCTGGCTCACCTGGAATGCAGAGATAAACAGGCCTTACCGCATCCAATCCTGGGAATTCCTGTCCCGATACGACGAGGGAGGGTGGCTCTGTTGACGCACGCCCCAGCGGAAAGGCGACAACGAACTTCTTGTCCAGCGACGCGATGCGAAGCCATCGATCGCCGTCAATCCACCAGAGGAATGTTCAGCCGTGAAAATAGAGTTTGGACCGACCCTTGGTTCTTGCTGGCATCGACGACGCTCCGTTTTGCAGACAGAATTCTTGTCCGCCCAACTTGCCGCTGAAGCGGCAAGCCCCGTTAGGACTTCAAATCTGAACCGACGACCACATCTTTGCGAACGCTTCACAGGTCCAGCCGACCAAATCTGACACTTGTCCGTCACCGATTTCGACGATTCGCAAGACGCCGTCCTTGCGGGAAATCAGATCGACAGAAAAGAACGGCGATGGAATCCGTTGGGTTGCCCATTCAATGAGCGGCGGAATCTCTTCATTGTCAGGGCCGAACGCTCTTCCGCGCACTACGAAATATCTTCTCTCTGACTCTTTGATGAACGGTTCGACTCGCCGGACGCAGATTCCGCCCTCAATTTCGCCACGGAATTTGATCATTTCGGAAATCACATCCTGAATCTGTGCGGGATTGGTCAGGATTGAGCCGCGCGAAGTCTTGAGCGATTTGACGTAGTCCTTGATGAAGAACGAGTCCCATCCGAGCTGTTCAAGTTCTTCCTGCAGGTTTGGCCCAACCGGAAACCAATGCGTCTGAGGTGTGTGCTCTGCGATGAGAGGATACCAGTTTGGGCAATGGTGCGATGCGAGATACTGCGCCGCTGAAGTGAACGGCACTGCCACAGCCTGCGAGATCGCCGCCGTCAATCGTTGGTAACGTTCGGCGTTCAGCATCCAGCCGCGGTAGACGACAACAGCACCGGGCGGAATATCGCTCAGCGGCTTCCGATCCTCAATCACCGCATCCGGGCAAACCGATGCGCTGAAGCCGGCGATTCGAATTGCCTCCATCTCCCCGACATACATCGGCTCAACCAGGCGCGGATGCAGGGGATGAGATGGATACAGAAAATGCATTTCAGTCACGCAAACAACAGCCGCCCTTTTGGCTCGGGTATTTCGCGGCCCAGCTCTTTGGCGGTTTCGATCCATTCACGGCAGACCCTCTCGACCGCGACTAATGCCTTCGCCTTGGTCGTTCCGTCGGCCGTGCATCCGGGAAGCTCCGGCACCTCGGCGATGAACGCTTTGTCTGTTTCACTCCAATAGATGATTACTTCGTATTTCATGTAAATAAAGCCTCTTACAGACCCAAACCGTATTCCGTGATGAAGTGCACTGAATCGAATATTCGCGTCAGATCGACCGCTCAGGATGCTTTCCAGCACTTTTGACACCGACGCCATCGGCCGCCCCGCACTCAGAACAATTTCAACACCGGCAGATCGCTCGAACCCATCAGGTATTTGTCCACCGCATGAGCCGCACAGCGGCCTTCGCTGATGGCCCAGACGACCAGGCTCTGGCCGCGGCGGTTGTCGCCGGCGGCGAAGACGCTGGGGACGCTGGTCATGTAGTGGTCGTCGACCTGCACGTTGCCGCGGGGATCGAGCTTCAGCTCCAGCTGCTCGATGATGCCGTCGGGTTCGGGGCCGGAGAAACCAATCGCGATCAAGGCGAGATCGCAGGGCAGCGTGAATTGGCTGCCGGGAATTTCACGCATAATCTGCCGGCCGTTTTTCACCTCGGCGACTTCCTGGCGCATCAGGACGACTTCCTTCACATGACCGTTTTTGTCACCGATGAATTGCTTGGTCGCCACCGACCATTCACGGCGGCCGCCTTCTTCGTGCGCGGGGCTGGTGCGGTGAATGTTGGGCCAGTGAGGCCAGGGCATGTCTTCGGTGCGATGATCGGGCGGTTTGGGATAGATGTTCAGCTGGGTGATGCTGCGCGCGTTCTGCCGATGCGCGGAGCCAAGACAATCCGCAGCCGTGTCGCCGGCACCGATGATGACGACGTGTTTTCCTTCGGCGTGGATGTGCTGCTGCTGGAAGATCTGGTCGCCGACGAATTTGCCGCCGACCTCGGCTCCGCCGTACTTGCTGCCGACGCGCTGCAGATGATCCTCGTCCGCGCCGGCGAGATTGGTCTGCGTCGGCTGCGGGAGATACGTCATCGCCAGATGAATGCCTTTCAGATCCCGGCCCGGCACATCCAGATCGCGGGCGCGGGTCGCTCCGTTGCAGAGCACCACCGCATCGAACTCCAGCAGCAGCTGATCCTTGGTGATCGTCCGACCCACATCCGCGTGGCAGATGAATTTGATCCCCTCTTCTTCCATGAGCTTGATCCGCCGGGCGACGGTGTGCTTGCTCATTTTGAAATCAGGGATGCCGTAAATGAGCAAGCCTCCGGGCCGGTCGGCGCGCTCGAAAACCGTCACCCAATGCCCGGCTTTATTCAGCTGCGCGGCCGCCGCCAATCCTGCGGGGCCTGAGCCGATCACCGCCACTTTTTTCCCCGTGCGCGTGGCGGGTGGTGTCGGTGTGATCCACCCTTCGTTGAATCCGCGGTCGACGATGCTCTGCTCGATCACCTTGATGGTGACGGCCTTGTCGTTGATCGACAGCACGCAGGCCTCCTCGCACGGCGCGGGGCAGATCCGCCCGGTGAACTCGGGGAAGTTGTTGGTCTTCAGCAATGCATCGAGCGCTTCACGAAACCGCCCGCGATAGACCAGGTCGGCCCAGTCGGGAATGAGGTTGCCCAGCGGGCAGCCGTTGTTGCAGAAGGGCACGCCGCAATCCATGCAGCGGGCGCCCTGCCGGCGCAGCTGGTCTTCGGGGAATTCGGTGTAGATTTCATCCCAATCGAGAATGCGCAGTTCGACCGGCCGACGCCGGGGCATCTCGCGGGGGATTTCTTTGAAGCCGGTGGGTTTGCCCATTCTTAGTCCGTCGCGGATGGAGGATCACTTTGAAATTTTGGAAAACAATTTTTCGAGCGGAAGGGAAAATCCCGGAAGTACACCGCGGCCATCAAGCACACCATCGCGATTCAATGTTTCAAACGGCGCTTCGGTCGGCCCGGTAAAAACATCGACAACTTCTTCTTCGGGAAAAATGACCCACATCAGCACGGTGCCGGACGCAAAAAGCTCCTTTCGCTTTCGCGAAATCTCCGCTTCAGTGTTGCTCGCGCTGATGACTTCAACTGCCAGATCCGGGGCAAAGGGAACGATGGGTTGCGCGCGAAGCTGCGCACCCGAAAGCCGCGCTTTGCTGAAGAACGAAACATCCGGCAGGCGAACCCCACCGGAGATCATTCGCACCATGCCATCAGCACCCAAAACTGTGCCGATTGGGTTCGATTCAAGAAATGTGAGCAAAAAGAAACTCGTAAATGTCGCGATTGCTGATTCGAATGATCCCATTCCTTTTTCCACCAGTGTGCCGTCGATTAGTTCGCACAGCCGATTGTGGCGCTCGACCAACTGTATAACATCGCGTTCGGTCGCGGTCCCGGGGCGTGGATTCCAGATCACCCGCGAAGGCGGAACATCACCCAGGCTGTGCAGCAGCTCGGCCACGGTGTCAAAGTCGCGACCAAGCGTCTGAACTGGGGATGGAGTGGCGAGGGTGGACATGGAGTTGGTGGGGTCAACTATTCGAAATCGGAAATATCAAAAACATCTGTCAGTCGAAGAAAAAACCCCGGAAGCGCAATTCCACCATCCAAAGTTGCATCACCTGAAAGAGTCTGTCGGGGTTGATTCGATGCCTGATCGTAAATGGCGACGCTTTTAGATTTTGGATAAACCAGCCAAACGAGTTTCGATCCAGAGGCAAAATATTCCCGAAGTTTATTTTCCATTTCCCCGGCGGTGTTGGTGTCGCTGATGACCTCCACCGCAATCGTTGGCGGCAATTTCGGCACGCGGTCGCGTGGGCGCTTTCCTTCAGGAATATCAGCAGCGGCAACAAAAGAGACATCGGGCAATCGGATGTTACCCCGCGACATTCGCATCGTCCCGTCGGCACCATTCACCATGCCCAGCTTCCGCCCTTTCACGAATGCCCTGAGTGCAGAGGCGATATTGAGAGCGATGATCCCTTCTTCATATCCCAATGGCTTCTCCACCAGAGTTCCGTTGACCAGTTCGCAGAGCCGCTTATTGGCTCCATCAACCAGCGCAAGCAGGTCTTGCTCGGTTGCTGTGCCCGGCAGCGGATTCCAGATGACGCGTGACATCGGAATATCACCCAGGCTGTGCAAGAACTCTTCCCCGTTGTCGAACTTTTGATCGACGTCTGATACAGAGCCTGGAATCGTAACACTCGACATAATTGTTCAGTGGATTTTACTGGCGCTCAGCCAATTTGCACGCTAAATCACACTTCAACCAGCTTCCGCTGCCCCGCCTTTTTCTCCAGCGCTTTGCGGTAATCATTCGGCATCACCTTCACGAACCAGCGGATCTCATTATCCCAATCAACCAGAATCGCCTTGGCGACCGTGGAGCCGGTCAGCTTCACATGGTTCTCGAGCAATCGCCGGATGGTGGCAATGTCATCGGGCTGGTCGGGCCGTTCGAGGCTGACCTGGTCGGTGTTGCACAGGCGGGCGAACATGCTGTTGT
>Ga0116230_10001690_pt1 | contig 21102 bp, 12 predicted proteins | sample S1TSphfallax_3_FD_88678 | JGI IMG/M metagenome (GOLD analysis project Ga0116230, IMG submission 88678) | Host-associated microbial communities from peat moss isolated from Minnesota, USA - S1T2_Fd - Sphagnum fallax MG | ecosystem: Host-associated > Plants > Peat moss > Unclassified | place... | reverse complement strand
TGTATCATTGACATCCAGACGACACTCGTCTGGCGTTGCTCTGGTGTGTTGGGCTTGATCCATTTGCGGGTACCTAGTCGATCTATTGGCGGCTGCAGCTGCCGTCTCCTTTCTCACACACGAAACCAGTACGCAACCGCAATGGGTAGACGTTGTAGATGATGAGCAAGCGCATCGTTCCCACTTCCTACTGCCGCTCGTCTCGGTCCATAGATCCTGCTGCGATTCCTCAAGCTCCTGAAACGACCTTGCAGCATCTGCAACTTGGGCCAAGTTGAACCTGGGATTCTGCCGTTGACTGCGACCTTCCGACAACACTGCGCGTGGGGCCGCGGCGACAACCGAGAGAGAGAGCCCTGCGAGAGAAGACCCGTAACCGGCGGTTTCGACCTGGTTGCCTTGTATAACCGTCCTTAATGCGAATGAGATACCCTCTTAGTCATCCACGAAGAAATCGGCTATGACATTTTCATCCAGATGCACAAAGTGACGTATTATGACCGGTGTCTAGGGGCCGGCCACCGCCTGCACTGCAAGGGGCGTCCAGTGGCTGTGGAGCTGCGTACGAGCGTACGCAGCTCCACAGCTTCTTGGCATGTAGGCAGATCCACAGTTACTGGACACACAGCCGGCCACGGCCTGCAGCTGCCATCCAGTAACTGTGGAGCTGCACTGGACGCCCATTGCAGGTGGTAGCCGGTAGCCGGCCCCTGCACACTCTGGCTACTGTCCGTGACCAGTTTCTAGACAGCATAGTTTGACAAGTAGCAGCCTTTCTTTTGGCTGGATATACATAGCCAAAAAGCTATATTACAAATTCTAAAATCATGCGCTTTTCGAGATTTTCAATGGTCGGAATTCGACCAAATTTTAAGGAACACTGCCAGATTTCTCTACATCCTTCAATTAGGTAGCCAAAAATACAGAAGGATCTTTATTTTATTTTCATATTTAGCATGTAACCAATTGTGACTAAATCCTCTTGTGAATCGTAGTCAAGTTGGCTACAACACAAAATTACAATGAAAAACATTGATAGGTAGTAAACTTTTGATATGAAGGCACTTGGTACACTACTCATGGGTCAATGGTATATTGGTATTTTCTAAATTGACACCTAGCATAGGTTTCCTGTCACTTTTCACTTGTAAGGCTCCAATTGTTATATGCCACTTTTTTTTAATACACTAAAGATTATTTGATACATTAAAGATTTTTTCAATTGAAAGTTACCATGCATGTCTAAACATAGCAAGGGCAAGAATTTTTTTTCAAAATACATGGACAAAGGGTTATCACGTTACTATGTATGTGGTTATTTTAAGATAGTCGTTAACGTATCAAAAAATATTAATACACTATTCACATGATGTCTGACCAATGCACTCCATCTATGACTATTTTTTCACACATGACAAATTGATGGCTACATATAAAAAATTTGACACTTGGTCTACATTTCTTATCATTTTTCAATTGTAACCAATTGTTATTTGCCATATGTTTTTTTAAAAATACACATTAAGGATTTGTTGATACATTAAAAAAAATTCAATTGAAAGTTGTCATGCATGTTTAAACATAACAAGGGTGAGAATGTTTTTTGAAATACATGGACAAGAGGTTGCCATGTTTCTACGTATATGGTTATTGTAAAATAGTTGTTAAATGTATCAAAAAATAGCAATACACTACTCATATTTGTGAACACTACATTTGATATATCACCATTTGTTTTCCACATGTGACAAATGGATTGATGCATATCAAAAATTGACATCTAGTCTATGTTTCCCACCACTTTTCAACCATAACCAATATTGTTATTTGTTAATGTTTTTTAATACATTAAAAATTTGTTCACACATTAATGATTTTTTTATGCTTTCAAGATTTTTTCAATTGACAGTTGTTATGCATGCCTAAACATAACAAGGGTGAGAATGTATTATCAAAATACATGGAAGAAAAGTTGTCATATTTTCAGGTTTATGGTTATTATAAACTAATCATTAATGTATCAATAAAATATCAATAAAATATTCACCTTGTGTGAGCAATGTTATCTATGTATCATCATTTTTCCACATATGACAAATAAATGATTGCATATCAAAAATTGGCATCTAGTCTACAATTCCCACCATTTTTCAACTATAACCAATTTTTATTTGCCATGTGTTTTTTGATACACTAAAAATTTGTATTAAAGATTTTCTTAATACATTAAAAAAATTAGTTGAAAATTGACATAGAATGTGTCTAGACATAATAAGGTGAGTTGTTTTTCAAAATACACGGACAAACAGTTGTCATGTTTCCAAGTTTATGGGTAGGGTGAAATAGTTTTTTATTTAATCAAAAAAAAATGTTAATGACACATGATGTGAACAATACATTTAGTGTATTATCATTATTCCACACTTGATAAGTAATGACTACATATGAAAACTTGACATTTAATATATGTTTCCCATCACTTTTTAATTGTAGTTAGTTGTTATTTTCCACTTGCATTTTCTAAATTTGAAATTATTGGAAAAAACATCAAATTGATATGTAGTCATTATATCTCTCAAAAAAATTCATCATAATGGAATTTTGTCTCAAAAATCAATCCTAATTACCATACTTTTAAATTTAATCTCCTCTCTGGCAAATATTCCAAAGTGTGTCATGCATGATCATTTCAATTTCCCACAATTGAATGTGTGAACCATTAATTAAACAATGGGTATTGCCCAAAGATCCCTTTATATATTCATGTAGTAATGCACTAATACATTAATACATAAATGCACCAATACACTAATATATTGATGTATTACATCCAATAAATAAATATTTTATTATGACAATTTAGATATATAACACTTCGAAATGTATGATGTAAGAATTGCGTATGAAAGTATTTAAAGTCAAATGATTTACGAAAACAACTTGAAAGCTTTTTCCATTTGAAAAATGTATTATGCAATAAAATATGCCATCATAACTTGTAATATTAAACTAATTAGCTCTGGGAGTTGCACCTTAATGTATCATCTTGATCATTAGACTATTTTATTTAAACAACAATTACGAGCATTGAAATTGTTTTTAAAAAAAAATTATACTTTAACAATCCTCAACCATTTCCTTGCATCTTTTCGTCTAACTACAATTTTCCTTCCTTCAATTCATCTTTATCCTTAAATCAATCTCTTTATTGCATTATATTCATCGTAATCCTCAAGGAACATATTGCACTCTTCCACGTTGCTTTTGTCATCAGATAGTTTAACAATGGATGAAAATTGTGACTCTTTGCTCTTGCATTTCTTTCCCTTCATACTTATCCTCAACTTTTGTGTTTCCACTAAGATTCTTTCTACGAGTGTTTCAAAGTTCCAAAATGCTACAAGTTCCAAAATGCTTCTCACCTATTCCACTTTCACATCACCAAAATCCACAGTTGTGTCACTTTCATTTTTTGTTTCTTGAGTCTTTGGAGGAGTGTAAAACTTTTTGATACATTCATTTATACGATTATATTCTTCATAATCATGCACTAAACATTTCCACTAACTAGGAGTCAATATTGCAAAACAACTTCAATAGACTATAACTTTTTCTATTCAACAATTTTTTATTTTTTTACAAATAATGGGATACTTATAACTTTCCTAATGGTCCTCATTTGTATTGGTGTTTGCGATCATGGACATATATGATGACCTTTCTTCTCAATGCCATGATTTAGCTACATGACTCACAAGATTCTTCCTCTATGTTTTCTAAGTCTTCTCCATTTTCAAATTTTAATGTCAATGGTGTTTTCGTTTCTTGCTCTTCCTCCATTAGGTTTCATGTGGAGTGTTTTCTTTTTTTTGCTATGAGTGCATCCTTGTTTGCATCATATTTTTAAATTAGCAATTCATATTCATCATCTTCTAGATCACTAGCATATTTTGGCCACTTATTCCATGAGGCTTCTCTCAATGCATATTGTTCCAAATGGTTCGTCCCCAACATATATTTTGCTTGGTATAGTACATGCCTTTTGTAGTTGCGGTTTATTAATTTGACCGGCCACAAATTGTCGCCAGGAACTTGTCGCAAATTGTTCATGAAATTTGAACATTCATTTCATTGTGGCATAGATTTTGTATTCATGCATGTGATTTCTTGATGCCCAATATCCCATTCTAACATTGTGTCACATATGGCAATGCCATGGGTTCATTCATTTGAATGTTCATCCATGACTTATAATAAATTTGTATATAACTTTTAGTTTAACTTCAATTCACCCTTAGTTAGTTTCTAGTTGAATTTTAATTCACATCCACTTGACTCATAATTCATTTTCAATTCAGTTTTTAGTTAAATTTTAGTTCACTTTTAATTAATTCTCAATTCACTTTTAGTTAAGTCCTAATTCACTTCCAATTAACTCAAGTAGTTAACTTTTAATTAAGTCTATGTTCACTTTTAGTTGAATTTTAGTTTGCTCTCAACTGAGTTTTAATTCACTCATAGTTCACACATGGGTGCACATTGACACACATGGGTGAACATGGGCCACATGTTGATCGGAAACTTCTTGAAACATTTCCTTGAATTAGGTGCCCAAGGCGTATAAATAAAAGTATAATTCCCCATTGCTTTAGTATGTTCAACATTAATTTTAAGCACGATCTTGCACCATAGCCTTATCATGTTCTTTTCATGTTCATGTGTTCTTATTTTTTAATCACATAAGCTTGTCTTGTTCCTTGTTTGAAAGTTATAATTAAACCTTTGTTATTGTGGTCCTTCGTGTCCTTGACACACATTGATCACTTTCATCTGTCTTTAATCCACTATTGGATATAGATCCAAGTCTCTAAGAGTTTTAGCTAGCATTGTCACAATTTAAACACTACAATTAACACATATTTAATTAATTATAAACTTTAACTTTAATTATGGACTTAATTCAATACACAAGGGGGGGGCAAAACACATTTGTGGCCACCAAATAAGATGTATTTCAACCATTTTTTCATGTAATTGAAGAAATTTTCTTGACACCAAATTCAACATGTTAGGGAACAAAAACCATTTAGTGGCCACCAAATATGAGGGATTTCAAACAAGTTATGACTTCATAAATTTTTGACAAGAAAATAGATTTGAAACGAAATTCAACATGGTGCAAATTTCGAAACTTGTCTAGTGGCCATCAAATAAGAGGAATTGCCACCATGCAATCACGTAATTTCATAATTTTTCATTAAAAACTTGAATTTCCATTCAAATTCAATATGATTGTTTAGTGGCTTCCAAATTACAAGCATTTAAACCATTTTAAATCTCCACAAGAGTTTGAATTTGGAACCAAACTCCTCAAAGTTCACAATCAAATTGGTGTCATGTTCACCAAATTTTGAGTAATTTTCATCCTCCTACCATCAATTGTAAACAATTTTCAAATTATTATTTTTTGAATTTAGTATAAATTGAACTAGTTGGCTAAAATGAAGGTTAAAACTTGCCAACCACAAATCATAAATTTATGTACATGATTGCCATTTATTTTTCATATGTATCAATAATGCCGACAAATGTCGACAAAAAATTCATACACCCATGACATTAAAAAGACTTTTTTGAACATATCACCTTTATAGTAGTTTTTCATGCACACTTAAAATGACATTTTATAACAAGTAATGTCCATATTGACAAAAAGGATAAACATTAATATTTTTCTCAATGAACCTTCACATGCACATTGAATATATTCCAGAACATTCAAATTTCATTTTTTTAAAAACTAAATTTATTTTAGAGAACATAAAAAGTCACAAACATTTTTAATTCATGTTCATTAAAAAATTGATTTGCAACTACAATGCACAAAAGTTATTGCTAGTTGTATCAAGATTAATTTTTGCCTTAGATGCATGGGTTGCTATAATATTTATAATGGAATTAATTGTGGTTTTGCTTTTTAATCGAAAAAGAAAATGCGACAAAGGATATTTCAACCCACTGTTTTGGGTTTTCATGATTACATTTCCACTTGCTCAACCAACAATCATGATATGATTCATCATCATTTTTAGCTCCCTTTCTCAAAGGAACCCACCATTGAACATAGACCTTCCTATAATTTTCATTTTCTTAATCTTTTACAACATCATTTTCAACCTTTCCCATCCAAACATGATAGACTATAGGGTTTGAAGGTTGCATAAAAACAAAATTACTAACAAACAAGTCATGAAAAGGCGTGTATGCAACAATGCTCAAAGAAGGGTGCATGTTTCTAGGCCCACAATATGGAGGGATGACAAGATCTTCAAGGTCAACATCGACAACAATATGAATGGATGCACACTCATAATTAGTTCTCCAATTGTTAGAAGGCAAAAAGCCTTCCAACAACACAAAACTTCACCATGGGATAAGTCTTGAAAATAGCTCCAAAATGTTCTCCCAATATTTCACATAAGGACCCATAACTCTAACATACAAATCGTCCTTCAACATCCCAAGCTTCTAAAACTCAACATACTTTGAAATCTTGTTATTAATGAACCTTTCCTTCTCACATGCCTTCAATTCATCAATTCCCCATATTGGGTGGAAAAAAACAAGATTTGAAACCTTTGTTGGTAATTTCAGTGTCCTACATCATCCTCTTTCCACAATCGTATGCCTAGGCCATCTTTAAGACTCCACAAAACATCAATAAGAAATATTTTTTATTGGATAATTGGCCACATTACTTCATCCACAAAAAACCAAAACAAATGCATGTCCATATGATTAACAAAAACGTCTAGGCCATCGTTAAAATATCCATTGACCCAAAATTTGAAATTAGGGATTTCCTCAATGAATTACATAATGAATATACAATCTTAGGAAAACATGAATGTTTTCATCAAATCCGCCTTGACATAATTATTCCACTTTTTCAACTTCTTAAACAAATATCCAAAACTTTTGTTAATGTTTTCATGTGTGTGCCCAACTACAAGAAACCCCAATTGAATTTTTTCGAAAACTTCTCAAGTATTTTGCAATGAAAGAAACACCAATAGGTGATGATTATTGTTATCTTTCACACAATTGTCCATCTGAAGAAGCAATTTCCTTAGCAATGGATTCACACCTACAATTTTGTTTGCATGTTTCAATGCATTCAAATAACATAAACTTCTTTGCAGGACTTGTTGGAAAAATGTGTTTTGCGATTCAAACTCAAACAAAACATGTGACTCCCTAACTAGCTCCATTTCAAGGTTGTGAAACAAGCGTAGAAATGCCCTAATTGTGAAAGTAAGATCATTGGGCCAAAATTCATTAAAGTATTGAATGAAGGCTTCATCCCCATGGCCATGAATAATCATTATAGTCAATGTTACTAGCAACTACCCCAACTTGGACACCATTTTGTTCTTCACTTGAAGCCAAGGAAAAACTATTTTAAAATGGATCTTATCATGAATTACACACAAAAATCTTCTTTAAATTGCACAAATTCAACTCTCCAAATGTGATATAATTGTCGACAAGATTTTTGGTGAATGTTATGCTTCTTTAACTTAATCTCATGTTCCTTCACACTTGGTTTGTTTTTTCTACTTTGGATATTAAATCTTTCAAGGATTCAAAAACGGTACATTTGGCAAAAACATATCTTTTTTTCCTCACATCCACATTCATATGTTTTTTCTTCCTCAACTAGTTCATAATAAATTGTAAGATACTTCCAATTTGCAACTCCTTGCCAATTTGCAAGCGTGTAAAAAAAACCAATTATTAGAATGACAAATAGGAATGTTCAATAAATATTGCAACTTCAATTAAGGTCATGTTATTCTTTACACCTATTGGCCACCAAGTTGATAAATGGTCAAACATTATAAGATATAAAAAAGTCCATGAATAATGAACTTTTAAACAAAAATTGAACAAGATAATAAACACACTAGTACTCGATCTAGTGGCCACTAGTTGAAGCTTTAATTGAGTAGTATAACATGTTTTCATACAACATAATGAAAATGAAGCATTATAGGATTACTTCGTCATTACACTCCCACATTGTCCTCCAGATGTCTAGAAGAATAAGACTAAAGATCTTGTCTCCCATCTCCAATGCCATTCATTTGATGCGACATTACATCAACACACTACTCAATGAAAAACTAAATGTTTAATTCGGCCTATATCATTGGGGCTTGTTGCTTTTGACACCCCTTATTTCAATGTGGTAGCTTTCATCTTTGTAATTCATGTAAGTTGACCTAAAAATCCCCATGATTTTGTAGCAAGCAATTTCACAAACATCCCATCTCTTGAAATGTCACAAATTTTGCACGACTATAATTTTTTTTTCAATGCAACGTTCTCGGAATATCCTACATGTGGGTGGTTCTCTCCTGAAATTACTTGTTATAGAATTTGTGTTTAAGCAATCTCATCATTTGTTGAGGGAAATTTTGACAATAGTTTAAGGAACAACACATTGTTGCTTCGACACCATGATAAGATTCCTTGCTCAACATCTTCTTTATCCTTGAGACAAAATTTACAGACATAATCTCCTTATATTTTCTCTTATTGAAGTTTTTTTTTCTTCACACCAATCATTCCTTCTACATCAACTTCAAATACGTAATTTTCATCATATGACAACAAGAGCTCCTTCAACAAGAATCCCTCCGTAGTTGTATGAACTAATAGCCATTTCCAAATAGCATTAGCATTGAGATGTTTCTAGGATAGTAGAGAATGGTCAAGGCAACATGATCATCTCCAAGAATGTTGTCCATAATTGCTTCCTTTGAGTCAAATGCCGTCATGTGACCTTTCGCAAGAAAAACACCTTCAAGATCTTGAATATCACAGTCCTTTCTGTGCCAATTGCTACGCCCTATTGGCGAAGCTTCTTTTTGGCACATGTTTTTTAAATTAAACAAACTTGCCACATCATTTTCATTAGCATTAAAAGACTCACTACTTTCATTATATTCATCCCTAGAAAACACAAAGACCCCTTGGGTACCATTTTAATCATTTTGGTCCTCTCTAATTGTGCCAACATTCCACATCGCACTTAGACAAACCACCTTTTTCGTAGTAAGATTATTGATAGTTTAATCTCAAATATGCTTCAATCTAGTAGTCACTTGGTTTACTAGTCAAAAATAGTTTTTTCCTACAATTGATCCATAATTCCATAAAGCTGGAGTTGGGTTGAAAAGTGCCCATTTTTGGTATGAGATGAAGATAATCTCCAGTGAAGCAATGATGCACTTTTCCTATCCCTAGGCCCATAGATAGAAAGAATAGACGTCTACACGAATACCATACCCAATGTGAAGTTTTCCATAATCATTCCATGATTCCCACAAATTATTTGGATTTTAGGCTTTCAAAGTTTCCATGTTTTGTGTCAATCCTGAAATAGAATGTTTATAATCAAGCGAAAACAGAAGATACATGAATCAAAGGAATGACTTTAATTAAATGTCAATTTTAATGTTATTATTTATCATTCAATAATATTCTAAAAAACTACAAGGTAATGATTATTTCAATCAAAGGAAAAAAATAGATTGGAATTTTTATTATCAAAACTTTTATCATTCTTTAAAATATATAATATACTCAAAAACCTATGTAAGAAAGAAATGTAGTCTAATTTTAAATCATTATACGAACTTAAAGTCATTTTTAATAATGGTGGAACTATGCAACCTATCATTATTGTCCTTAATCCTTGGGAGATAAACTCCATCAATCATGAAAAGGATGATCTTGCGACTGTTAGGTTTTTTTTCACGATTATCGTGAAAAGGACAATCTAGCAATCATTGGGTTGTTTTTCAAGATTAACATGACAGGGACAACTTGGGGACTACAAAGTTGTTGTTTGTGAGGATATTGAAATAATGATTTGGCAACCACCTTGTTGTTGCTCATGAAGGTAGTGAAAGGATGATCTAGTGGCCGCCAAATCATTTTCTCACGAAGGTTGTGAGAGGGATGATCTGGCAACAACTAGGTTTTTTTCCATGATGGTAGTGAGAGGACAATCTAACAATCACTAAATCGTTTTCTTGTGATGGTAGCGAGAAGAGGATCTAACGACCATTAGGTTGTTTTCTCGTGATGGTAGTGAGATGGGCAATCTTGCGGCCACCAGATCATTCTCTCACAATGTTCTTAAGATGGACTATCTACCAGCTACCATGTCATTATTATAGGGAAGCCTTTTATTTCAAAGTCGACATGGTGGCCATTAAACCGTTTGATTTCACACCCTCTTAAGATCAACCATTAGGCAGTGGCTAGGTCATGTAATGGTGACTTGGCACTATGAAGAATTTCAAAATGAAAGGTCGCATGTATGATTTCAAAAATGCATTGGAGTTTAGCAATGAAAATGCAAGTAGGGGCACATTGAAATTTGGAAGCTTACCTTAGTTGCGATAATTGTTTTTCATTTCGTATTTAGTTGTGTCCTATGCAATTTTGGTGTGAAAAATCTACAATAATGGAAAATTTAGGGTAAGGATTACATCAAAATTTGATGGAATTTAGTTTGTGGAATCATGTCATGTTATTGAATCAATTATGAAAATTAAGATGATTGGAAAGGAGCTAATGTAATAAACTTATGATACGATACAAGCAAATATTGAAAAAAACATGTTTCATAGACAATAATTAAAATTGCATAAAGTCCATGGGGTGAAATTGAAACAAATGAGAAATAGATGTTGGTTTTCTTGTTGCGTAATGACTTTTAATAACGTGGTACCAAACTTTCGCTCTTTACTACTCAATTGAATGAATGATTAAGGGTTTTAAATGTAGACGAAATGTGGAGGAAATATAAATGAAGAATGATATAATGACTAACACTTCACTACACTTATTAGATGATCATTTGTAAGATGTGGTGTTTACCTATTATTCCCTATAAGGTGGATAGACATCAAAATAAATACAAGAAGAAAGATGGAAAGGGAAAACAAACTTTGAGAGGTTGGAAATTTTGACATGACCCTAATTCACAAGAAGGATGGGAAGCTATGATTTTCCTATTTTTAGTGTAGAGGTGAAAAACTTGTTGATCATTGTGTTTCACAAGATTAACAACCATAAAATTGAAGAGAAAAAAAAAGTGTATAAGACACTTGTAGTAACGTTGTTTGTTTCTGTGGCTTTCAAACACCATGTAACGTTGTTTGCTTCTACAACTTTTGAACACCATGTAGCTTTATTTGCGTTTGCAACTTTTGGACATTCTAATTGTGGATGGTTACATTCAAAGTTTTCAAACCTTGAAAAAAAAAAAACGACAATGAAACGAATAAAAAAATGAAGCAGAAAATATTGGTGTCATGAAGTAAAAGGAATAACTCAGGAAGAGATAACAAGGAGACAAACAAAACTATGGCTAAAGATAAATTACTTGAAAATAATATACAAGGAAACAATTAACACTATTAAAAAAAAAAAAAGGTGTTTTGTAACTGGCCTTGTAACTCAATTTTTGAATTATAAAGGACATAATTTGCAATTCATACGCCATGAGTGTTAATGTACAAGTTGCATGAATTGTAAAATTTCAATTCACCATATAAACGATGCAACTCATTGCAATTCTATTATAATTCAATCAAAATGACTCATTTTCAACTACTATGCAACTCCATTATAATTGCACCCATGATGTCATGTTGATGTCATTAATTATCATCCATATATTAATATTTGACATGTGGCATTATGAAGATTTTTGGCATAAAATTATTATTTTCAAAATATTGATTTCCATCGTCCATTATGATTATTAATGATGGTTCGAGATTGTGACACATGGCACAATAAAAAAATCACCACATGGCATATTAATTGTATTTTGGAAAATTAAAAAAATAATTCTAGTAGTGAGGTAGGTTGTACATAACCATAGGTAGGTTGGTAAGTCTCAAGATTACATACCTATGTATTTACCTAAGACCTACCTACTTACCTAGGCAAGTAAGTAGGTAGGAAAACACAAGACTAAATGCACAAAATAATAGCCATGATTTTTTTAAAAATTTATGTTTTGCTTTTAGGTTAAGCTTTTTAAAGCTCATCCCAAAATGACACATGTATTTTAATGTGAAAATATAAAGAACAAGCCTTTTTTATATTGTTTATAACATGGGATCTGAAAACAAAGCATATGGGTTAAATCTTTTAGTTGTTCATTAATTGCAATTATAACATTTAAGTGTTCAAGGCAAACCAAATCCAAAGGGAGGGCTCCATTTTTTTGGTGTCTAAACAAAAATTGAACCCTTCCTATTGGCAAATTTGGTGCATTAAAAATTGTCAAAACAAATAGAATTGAAAATGTTATGGCCTTTCAAAGTAGAGGGGGTCAAGAACTTTAAAAAACGAACCATCAAATGCTACGAAGTTCAGTGCTGAAACACCCACAAATTTTCTTGTATCTTGTTTTGTTGCTATTAGAGTTCAAAGATGTTTTGTAGAACTTCATGTGGCATACCTATAACATTTTAAATCGTTTTAAATGAATAAGAAATAAAAAAGTTATGAGGTTTGAAAGTAGGTGGGGTCCAAATAGTTTTTGTTTTAAAATCATGTTTTATAAGTTGGATAGCTTATTTATCTTCTTGTTATTTTTTCATTATTAAATTTCCTTTGCACTTTAAAGATGATTTTCAGAACTTGAGTTAGCACTCCCATAACATTTTAAATCATCCAAAATGAAACACATATGATGAAGATATAAATGATTAATGAAAATGTATCTTTATTAAGTTATAAATAGTTGTATTATAGTCATAACATAGTTGAACAATAGTTTTTTAGTAGTGGCACACTAATGGCCATATTAATTGTATCGATGGGAATTATAATTGTAAACTAGTTGCACATGTATCCCATAATAGGTGGTGGAAATGTAGACACATGGCATGATTGCATGTATATGCACATTGTACAATAATTGCAACATTGTTGTTGTTTTAATGACACATTTATAATAATTCTAAAGTAATTGCCACATATAACTACAATGCAATTCCTAAAAAAAATCATGGTTGACTACATATGTATGTATAATGTGTATAAATTATGATATAAAAGACCCATTTTCAATTCACTTGCAACTATAATACAATTAACTAATTTTTTGACGTGGTAATTCATTTATGAATATACCATATTTATGAGGGGATAGCTACATAATAGTTGTAATACCCAAAAAATAGTTACATAACAATTGTATATGAGATGTTTTTTGAGTTTTAATTGTAAGGTAATGTGGTTTCAACGGACGCAATTTATCATAATGTGAGCACATTGACATCAGATGAGAGAAAAACTTTTGAAAACCCTAACTTACAACTTCCAAAAGTTGGAGAGTTCCCTTTGAAAGAAATACATCCAAAAACCTTAAATCATGACTTCCACAAATTGAAATGTTCTCTCCCGCCTTTTTTCCAAACTAGGTTGCCATAATGATGTTATATGGACAAAAGGGTTTAAACCTTATTTCATCCATTGAAGTCTCTAATATTTAAATTGTGTTTGTGTGACGTAAAATCTTTTTGACAAACGACATAATTTATACCTTATTGTTTTGAATTTTTTTGGGGGAATTTTTAGGCCTTTAATTGTTGAGAAAATAAGCATTACATTAGTAATTATTAATGTTGGCCAATTGTTTGTTTTAGTTTATTGCATGTTGTTTTAAGAATTGTTAAAAAAATACAGCCCACCAATTGTCAAAATTGTTATCGGAATTTAATATGCCCCATTTATGGGTTTTCCCTAATTATTTTTAATAATAATCATTCGATTAATATGTTTCAATGCCAATTATATCATAGTCTATTGATTATTGATTATCATAAAATATTTTCTCTTTTAAGATTAATAACTTGCTTGGATGGAAATTATTAAATAACTAGTTCACCCACGTAGGTTACTAAACTTAAAAATTCAAGGTTCAGCTAATTAACATGATCTATATGCAATAACTAACTAACATTTTTGCTCATTGTCAACTTCAATAAACATTTCATAGCATAGTTTCAATATTGATTTTGAAGTAATTTGCTATATTATGAACATATTAATATTATTTATTAGACTAAATTTGTTTACACAATAATTTCCCTGGTATTTAGAATTAATTATATATATATATATATATATATATATATATATATATATATATAGACCTCATGATGGTATGTCTTTTTTTTATTTAATAATAGGTTGTTAATATTCCAATTTAAAAATTTGAGTAGTGAAATTTTGGAATACTATTTTGTATTGGAAAAGAGTTAAACATCAATTACAAAATACACTTTACAAATTTGGTAATTATTATTTTAATAAAAACAAAATCTCATGTAATGCAAGGTAAACTAATATTGCTTTGTAAAATTGGAAATTAGTTTTGAAGTAAAAAATGTACCCAAATGGAATTTTGAATAGCCATGAACTTTTGAAATTTGTCAAATTTTGAAAAAATCATCATGCAAATCAAAGCAATGATGAATTGTTACAACATTACATAAAAATGGGGTTTAATATATGACAACATATATTAAGTTAGGGTTAATATAATAGACTTAAAGTTGATTTCCATGGTTTTTATTTATTTCCATAATTACATTATTATGAATTTAATTATATATATATATATATATAATGGAAATGGATTAAAATGTTGAGTTCAACATAAGTTCAAAGTTGTTCTTATAAGTGATTCACAATTAATTTATTAGTATTTTCCAATAGACCACTTAGAAATAAAAATAAATAAATCAAGATTCAATGCATTATTACATAACTTGTCTATTTTGTACTCCTTTTGCATTGGATTTTTTGTCAAAACAAACCTTGGACAATTTTGGGACAAGTTAAAATCGATCAATCATTTAAGATAGGTAAGTGTTAATAAAATGGACAAATGTAAGATGACTAAACATTAGCACAATGCCATAGTGGCATGTTTGATATGACTAATCATGTGAATGAATGTAATGCCATGACATGTTATTATGACTAAATATGTGACTAAATATGATTATTTTATAGAATAATTATAATATAAATATTTTTATAATTTATAATTATAATAAATTTTTTTCAATTAATCAATTCCCTTTTGGATTATATTCAAATCACTTTTTTTTTAATTCGATTTTAAAAAAAAAGGTTAAACCTTGCAATAGGTTCAACATAAAAAAATTGAGCATTTTAAGATGTGACTTTGAGGGCTAAAGCCCTTGTTTATATACTTTTCAAAATGAAATTGATGACTAAACAATATGGGATATATTTTTTCATGGAACAACTTGATCACACGAAGTTTTCAATTTATTAAACCTACCACTAAACACTTGAAAATAATATTTACAACTTTTCGTACATTGTTTTATTGCTTTTAAGCTTAAAAAAATATTTTTTAGTTCTCCATTTGTCGCATCCAATGGTACAAAAAATGTTGAAATTGGTGAAGAAATGAGCAAGTCATGCCCTTTGAAAATGAAAAAGGTGATTTGAAAAAACTGAACATAATAGTTCAGTTTGTGTTTTTGAATTTAAACTCTTTTTATGTTACTCCATTGTTTCTAGCATTCAAAAAAAATTTGTAGTTTTTTTCTTAGCACATCCAATGGTACAAAACATTATTGAAATCGATCAAAAATTGAACAAGTTATGCCTTTTGAAAATCAAGAAGGTGATTTGCAAAAATTGAACATAACAATTGAGTTTGTGTTTTTGAATTTAAACTCTTTGTACATTGCTCCATTACCTTTGACATTCAAAATTTTTTTGTAACCCTCCTCTTGGCACATCCAATATTATAAAAATTTCTCAATTTGATAAAGAAATGAAAAAGATATGTTCATTGAAAGTGAAGTGGGGTGATTCAAGCACAAATTAACGACTTAAAAAATCAATTCCTTTTTTTAAGTTTTAGTTCTTCATACATTGCTGTAACCACTACATAACTTAATGTATGAAGTTACAATGTCTGTTTTGACTAAATGAAACTCAAATTAGTTATAATAGGCAATGCTACTTTTGTGATTTGTCAAAATGGACATGGTTAGTTATGTGGTTAAAAATAATTTGACTTAATAGTCATGTTAGTTAAATTTCAATAGTGAAAAGGACATGGTTTTGTTGTAATGATGTCACAAATAATATTATTCTACAATGATCAATGTTTTTTATTCATTGGGAGAATCATGACATTGATGGATTATGACATTCAAGTTTATATCAAAGTAATTAACAAATTTTACATTGTAATCAATGTACATCAATTTAATTAACTCGATTAATTTACTTAATGTGTTACTATTAAGTATGGGTTCCACATTGCCGAGCTCACATTTGAATATTATTTCACCAATCACAATGTGGTGGGAAAATTACAAATTGTCATTTGTCCTTGATGTTTCTAACGCATGTTGAAGAATGCACACAACTTCTTTAAGTAGATTCTTAGGCAAGTTAAGTACTTTGTCTTAGTAGGTCTTGGATGTGGGTAATATCATGTGCTTTGCTTTAAGCTTTAGGTTTTGTTGAAAAGATGAATGTTCTTGATAAGTCGTTTTAATTTTTCTCTTTCGATGTCTCCATTGTGCAAAATTGTAGAAATGTTTATTAAAGTTTATGGTAGAGGATCATAACTTAGAAGCATAGGGAAGTGATGAAACACCTTAGGTAATTTGAGAGCTTGTATGTATGATTCCATATGTTTGGGTTTGACGTGCTTAAGTGGTTATTTTTAAATTGTTTGCATTGTTAGGGAGTAAGACCTATTGGGATTGGAACTCTGAAAGAAATCAAGCTTTTCATTTTTGCAGATGTAAGTGGTTCTTTATATAATTGTTGCAATCATGATTAAGGTTGAATTATTTCTTGTAAAGGCTTCTAGTGAATTGTGAAAAATGGGAGAAATCTAAAACATTGATGGAAGGTTGATTTGTTTACTTTGTGTGGGTTTGATTTTGTAATTGTTGATTAATTTATGTTATAGGCATAATTGGAAGTTTATGGTTAGATATGGTGATATATGGGTTTGGGTTTGTATGTTTTGCATGACGAAATCATAATTGAAAACAACGATAATTCATGAGATTAAATTCAAAATGATCAGATCCCTATTTGTGTCCTAAAAGTAAAAGTTCCAAGGTATTGTAGAATTAATATCTTATTATCACGTTGATGAGAAGATTATGTTATTATCCATTTCATTTTACATTTGTGTTGTATACAAAATTGATGAAGTATGGAATTGCTTTTGTCCCTGTTTTTTTCATTACAATAGATCAAACATATGAAAGCCGTGATTCAAAAAGCTGAGAGTCTTAGGCAAATTCCCCAAGTTCGAACTTTTCACATAACATTTCACTTCAAATTCTTCAAAACAAAATAAAGGCATAGCTAAATCAAAAGCTACAAAATCCATAGTCCACAACTTGTTTTTCAACATGAACATTCCATAATATGTAACCACCTTCTTGATCGTGTGCCAATATGTTGACAATGAACAGAACATATGTACTAACATAAACATGAACGGGGAAAAAAAAGGAAGTATTAAAAGCTACAAATAATTGACATGGAACTATCAATGACATAAAATTTGCTTGCCATCACAAGACATGAAAGTCTACTTGTAATCCACTAGGCAAACAATTCATCCATAAAACCTCCATGAACCAAGTTCAAGGGGTTGGATATAAGAGCCCAAATTTATTTGTGCACATGTTAAATTTTAGCCATTAGTACCATGTTGGCATTCAACCTTGTGTCACTATGAGAAGGCCATGTCCATTTGTGTTAAGCCTAGTCAATAAGACCAATTATGCATCACCAAACTTTGGGAAGCCTTGACCAACACTAATTTGGAAAAGGATTGATGCAAAATTCACTTAGGATACCTCTTGCAAGCTCTACTATCAAAATTGCTTGTTGAAGGGTTGTTCATAATATTCCCAAATCTTACTTTGAAGTTTTGTTCTTATTGTTCCAATATAAGAAAAAACTCATGATGTTAACATATTGAATATTGTCAAACAAGTAATGAATCCTCTACCTCTTATATTACCTATCACAAGGCTACTCATGTGAAACAATATTGCCACATTGTTCATCTTTATCCCCTAGATAAACAGAGAGGAAGGATGCATAGTAAAATTGAATGTTTGAACTACAAGAGTTATAAAAACAGAAGCATTAAAATGCAATGATAACCATGTCAGAAAACCCTAATTTGTGAAATTTTGTTTGTAAAATAGGTTACAAGGTAACAAACCTAAAATTCAATATTGAATATTCCATGACATTCTCAATTGATTTAGTATCACCATTCGACAAACTTATCTACAACTCTTGTGCTTGGAAGCAACAAGGATAAATTAGTGCTGGTCTTAGCATGGTCAAATGACAAGTAAAGTGAAACAATGTTTATTTTAGCATCCTTTTACCAAGTTGTAGATGGCATAGGTTGGTATTGAGGAGATTAACATGGGTGAAATAGAATTTGGAGCATCAAAGCATACAATCCATCCACTAGATGATATTTGCATAATGATATTGCTAAGGAAAACATTCTTACCAGGTTGTAGATGATATATATGTCATTATTAAGCAAGGATATCTGGGTGACGTAAAATCTGTAGCATAGAAGCTACACAAAGCGCACCAAATGTTATAAGGGTAGCCACAACCAAAGTTTCATAAGTAAACAAGAATGAGAGTAACATATTGAGCTTTGTTTGTGGGTATGTCACCTTGCATTCCTCTTGATACACATCGTGGAAGGGAAATTCGATTCCTTCAAGCCTGAGTCTTGCCATCCTGTAAAGAAGTGCCTGAGAGAGCAGATGCAACAACGTCAATTTATCTAGCTAGTTACTACTACATGGTTACTAGTTACTACCAATCTGGGGCAGTTACTAGAAACAGGAACTAGACCCCCAGCAGCTATGAGGGACATTCTTAGAAATCATAACCACAGTTCTCAAAAATCAAAGGCCCGGTTCTTCTATATAACCAGGAGTCTCAAATGCTTTTGAAAAACAATCAAACAACCAACCATAAACCCACCAGTTTACTGCTGGCTTTTTCACGAAAACCATGGTTTCTCTAAGGGGTTTGAAATAACTAGGACTGACAGTTCTTTGATTTTGATTTTGTTCCAGAGAACTAGATCTGGTGATTCTCTGATTCTGAGATACTTAAGAAACAGGAAGCAACGGTTCTTTATAAATTCAAATGACTTGTTGGTTCCCTCCTTTCGGAACTTGGGGCCAAAAGGTAAGAGTAGGATATATGTATACCATTCAATTGCTATCCTAAAAAATAAACGACCAATTCTGATCCTTCACAAGTAGAATAAGATCATAGAACCAGGATTGACCCTTAGCAGGTGTTCAAGAAAATTAGAAAACCAGGTCAAAGGACACACCCCAAACTGTCAATTAGTTTCGAGTTTTTCATGAAAGCCGACAGTTGTTTGAAACATTTTCAAAACCCAAAGCTGGAAGTTCTTTTGATTCTGATCTTTTTCTCTAAAAACCTGAACTGAAGGTTTTGTAATTTTCTGACAATTAAAAAAAAACTGGAACTGGAAGTCATTTCGAAAATTTTCAACAAATCAGAACTGGAGCTTATTGACAAAATCAGAGAATTGCATAACACTGTATTACTTGAACACATAACCTCTAACCACATTTTGACTGCTGGTTTCTAGATTTTGAACAAATAGAAAAAGGTTGGCCCTTAACCCAGGTTTTTAAAATCAGAGAACTGGGTCAAAGAACATACCCTAAACTGTTGGTTCTTTGATTTATTTTCCAAGAAACACCAAAACCAGAGGTTAATGTAATTCTGGAAAATATCTTTAAAACTGAAACTGGAGGTTCTGTGATTCTGAAAAAGAACTGACATTGATCTGCGACCAGTCTCATTCTCAAAAATCATAGAGTGCCACCATCCGGTGGCACTTCCTCCCCCCCTTGTACTATTTGAACTTTCTTAATGAATGAAGGGGCTGCTGCCTCCCTCCCCGTATGGGGTTCACCTCAAAAATCATAGAACCTGTTTTGATCCGTGTAAGCTGGGTTCTGAAAAATCAAAGAACTGGGTCACAGAACCTACCCTACAAACCAGCGATTCTGTGCCAGTTCTTCGAAATTTCTCAAAAGTCCCAACCTACAGGTTCTTTTGATTTTGAAAACATGTCAAAAAAGCCAAAACGACAGGAGGTTCTGTGATTTCTAAAAAACTGACAGTGACCCTTTACTAGTCCGAATCTCCAAGATCATAGAACCAGGTTTGATCCTCATGGGGTTCTAAAAATCAAAGAACCCAGTCAAAGAGCCTACCTATAATGATTGACTCGCTGGTTCTTTCATGAAAACAGCCAGTTCTTTGAGAGTTGTCAAAATCCCACAACTGGATGTTCATTAGATTCTAAAAATATTTCAAAAAATTGTTGTGGTAGGTAAGGCCTGAGGTCAAGGCCATACCGGAATAAGGGTACCACCCAAGCCGGCCCCTGGACAAGAAATAGACAGAGAAATGGTACCTTTCGTGCTGGGTATTCATTGGCGAGGGTCTCCTTCAAATCCCTAATGATCTTGTTCTTTTGCACAACTCCAATGGCAGCAATACCTGTGGCAAACGCAGATAATGCTAACGGATAGCCTCGATTGTTCCAGTGTAACAGAATGGATTGCGCTACAGCTGTGAGAAGCAAGCCTTGGAACGCACTGTAAAACCCCACCACCTGATAAATTTCGTTGCTGATGCTGAGGATTTCCTTTCCTCGCTTTTCCATCATCTCTTCCAATGTTCCATAGTCACTCTCCCACTCTTCCAGCGCCACTCTGCACAAATTTTCTTTGGTGTCTGGCAATCCCCTAAAGGCCATTACATTCCGAAACTGAGTTTCGCACTTCGACATCGGAGTTCGCGCGGGAGGCATGGGGACAGGTGCATCGACGTTGTCGGCCATAGCTGGGGTACTCTCCTCTCCGTGTGTTCTAACTGCTG
>Ga0116230_10001689_pt1 | contig 21108 bp, 17 predicted proteins | sample S1TSphfallax_3_FD_88678 | JGI IMG/M metagenome (GOLD analysis project Ga0116230, IMG submission 88678) | Host-associated microbial communities from peat moss isolated from Minnesota, USA - S1T2_Fd - Sphagnum fallax MG | ecosystem: Host-associated > Plants > Peat moss > Unclassified | place... | reverse complement strand
GCCGGGATACCAGCCCTCGATGGGCACCCAGGGCATGATCTTGCGATACTTCTGCACGATCTCGCCGCGATCGTTCATCAGGATGAGCGTGTTATAGGGCGCCTTGTGCGGATGCTCCTCGTGCTGCTCTCCGGTCAGCGAGAACACGCCCCAAACCTTGGCCTTGCGGCAGGCCTCGGCGAAGATCTCCGTCTCGTCGCCCGGGACGGTCGCCGCGGTCTCATACATTTCGCGGCTGTCGTACATGATCCCATGCGTCGAGTATTCCGGGAAGATGACCAGATCCATTCCCGGCAGACCGGCCTTCATGCCGATCAGCATCTCGGCGATCTTATGGGCATTCGCCAGCACCTCGGCCTTCGTATGAAGGCGGGGCATCTTGTAGTTGACGACCGCGACCCCCACCGTGTCGTTGCTGCTGCTGATATCGCCGTGTAGCATATTCGTCTCCTACTATGTTGCGCGACCGGTTAGTGACTGATCATCCACGGCCGGCTGGACGGAAAGCTCTTGGCGCCGTCGGCGGCGAGCCGCGTGGCGCCACCCGGCTTGCAGCACCCGCAGCCCGCCTTGTGCGCGCCGCCGGATGAGTGCCTCGGCGCGTGCGCACTCCGCTCATTGGTCGCCATCGCCGTCCGTCGGCCCGCATCCATGCCCGCGATCGCGGGCATGGTGGACAGGACACGGTCGGAGCTCTCCCCGCAATCGGGGCAGGTTTGGGGGCGGTCGTATTCCGCCATCGGTCGCACGAGGGAAAACACCCCGCATTGCCGGCAACCGTAATCATAGCTCGGCATCGTCGCCTCCCGTCTAGAGATCGGGCGCCAGCGGCACGTCGACACCGCCCATGATGACCTTCATCGGACCGTCCGCCCCGGGCATGATGTCGAAATCAAAGATCTGTGTAGGTAGCCACAAAGTGGCACAGGCATTGGGGATATCGACGACGCCGCTGATATGCCCCTGCACGGGCGCGGTGCCGAGAATGCTGTAGGCCTGCGCGCCGCTATAGCCGAACTTCTTGAGATACTCGATGGCGTTAAGGCAGGCCTGGCGATAGGCGACGTGAACGTCGAGGTAATGCTGTGCGCCCGCCTCATCGACCGAGATGCCCTCGAAGATGAGATAGTCGTTATAGGTCGGCGTGATCGGGCTCGGCTTGAAGACGGGGTTCTTGATACCGTATTTGCTCATCCCGTCCTTGATGAGGTTGACCTTGAGATGCGCCCAGCCGGGCATCTCGATGGCGCCGCAGAAGGTGATCTCGCCATCGCCCTGGCTGAAATGGAGATCGCCCATGGAAAGCCCGGCGCCCGGCACATAGACGGGGAAGTAGCACCGCGCGCCACGCGACAGATCCTTGATGTCGCAATTCCCGCCATGCTCGCGCGGTGGCACCGTGCGAGCGCCCGTGGCGGCCGCGGCATCCCGCGCCTCGCCCTTGAGGCGGCCCATATGGGCGGTAGGCGCAAACGGCGCATTGGCGAGCGGCGGCACGCGCGTCGGGTCGGTGGCGATGAAGCCGATCTCGCGCTCGTTCCAGGTTTCCAGAAGCGACTTCGAGGGCAGGCAGCCGATCAGGCCGGGATGGATGAGACCGGCAAAATTCACCCGCGGCACATGGCGCGAGGAGGTGAACATGCCGTGGAAATCCCAAATCGACTTTTGCGCCTCGGGGAAGTGCTCGGTCAGGAAGCCGCCGCCGTTCTTCTTGGAGAAGAAGCCGTTGAAGCCCCAATTGTTGTGCGGGAAGGCACCGATGTCGAGGAAATCGACCACCAGAAGATCGCCCGGTTCGGCGCCGGCGACTTCGACCGGGCCGCTGAGGAAATGCACGATCGAGAGGTCGATATCGCGCACATCGGCGGCGGAGTCGTTGTTCTTGATGAAGCCGCCGGTCCAGTCATAGCATTCGATGATGAACTCATCGCCCGGCTTGACGGTCGCGACCATCGGAATGTCGGGATGCCACCGGTTATGGATCATGTCATTGTCATAGGCGGACTGCGACAGATCGACCTTGATCAAAGTCTCGGGCATTGGGCTTCTCCTCTAGCCATTTGGCTGTGTTTGCAGACGTGGCTTCAGCTTGCGAGCAGCTCCCGCAGGGCCGCGTCCAGAACCTTGATGTCGGCAGGGCTGGTGCCGGGTCCACCGGCGAAATGGCCCCAGACCGTCTCGATCGTGCGAAGTTCGGCATTGGGCATGTGGCTGACCTCGATGGCGTTGTCCTCGGGCGGGAAGTAGAGGTCGGTGGAGGCCGGCATGACGATGGCCTTCGCCTTGATCGCCGCGAGCGCCTTGGGGAAGTCGCCTTTGAAAAGCTCGTTCTTGCTGATGTCGCCATTCTGCCAGGTCCACAGCATGGCGAGCAGGTTGTTGGCGTCACGGGGCAGGAAAATGCCCTCCCAGAATCCCACGAGGAAATCCTCGAGCGAGGCATAGCCCATCTCGAGATCGAGTTTCTGGCGGTAGAAGGCCTGGCTGAAGCCCCATCCGGCATAGACCCTGGCCATGGCGCGGATGCCCTTGGTGGGCGGCGTCTCGTAGAAGCCGTCCGCGAAAGCGACATCGGCCATCAGGGCCGAGCGCACGCCTTCCAGAAAGACGAAGTTATGACGCGAGCATTTCGCCGAACCCTGGAAGGGCAGGATGCGCTTGACCATATCGGGATACAGCGCGCCCCAGTGATAGGTCTGCAAGGCGCCCATCGACCAGCCGGTCACCAGCTCCAGCGATTCGATGCCGAACTTCTCGGTCACCAGCCGGTATTGCTGACGGACGTTGTCATAGGCGGTGACTTTGGGAAACCGGGCCTTGTTCATCGGCTCCGGCGTGTTGCTCGGTGAGCTGGAGAGGCCGTTGCCGAACATATTCGGGACGATGATGAAATACTTCCCCGGATCGAGCGCCATCTCGGGGCTGATCAACCATTCGTTCTCGTAGTGCTGACCCGAATACCAGGTGGGATAGACGATGGCATTGTCTTTTGCGGCATTCAGCGTGCCGTAGGTCTTGTAGGCCATCTTCGCGTTGCGGATGGTCTGCTGCGATTGCAGCACGACATCGCCAAGGTCGAACATCTCGTAATCTGCCATGACCACTGTCCTTTCTTTCTCTCGTTAATCCGCTGCCACCACTTGCGCATCGTCCGCGCTCCAGCTGCAGGCGACGGTTTCCCCCACCATGAAGGGCGTTTTGAAATACCCGCCTTCCTCAAGGTAGGCGACGAATTCGCCGCCCGTGGCGGCGCCGGCCGCAAGCGTCACTTTGACGAAAGTGCCCTGATATTCGATTGCGCGAATGGAACCGGTGACGCAATTCGGCGGTGCGACGCCGTCCATCGCTGCCCGCATCAGAAGGATGTGATCGCGGCGGACCGCGAAGGTGACAGTGTCCCCGGCCTTCGCCTCATTCTCCCTGACGCGGAGCAGGAAGGTCCTGCCACCGGCGCCGGAGAGCGTGAGGGTGCCGGCCGCAAACGCCTCGACGCGGCCGACGAGCACGTTCTGGCCGCCCATGAAGCGGGCGACATAGGCGCTATGGGGTTCCGCATAGATGCCGCGCGCATCAGCGGATTGGCGGACACTGCCATGGGCCATGACAACCACCTGATCGGCGACCGCGACCGCCTCCAGCTGCGTATGCGTCACATGAATGAAGGTGATGCCGAGGCTCTTCTGCATGTCCTTGAGCTCGGCACGCATCTGCAGACGGAGAAACTCGTCGAGGGCGGAAAGCGGCTCATCCAGCAGCAGCACGCGCGGCTTGGTGATGATGGCGCGGGCGAGCGCGACGCGTTGCTGCTGGCCGCCGGAGAGCTGTCCCGGCAGCCGTTCCGCCAGTGCGCCCAGCTGCACTTGCTCGATCACGCGATCCGCTTCGGCGATTCGGGCATCGCGGGCGACCCCGCGCACGCGGAGGCTGAAGGCGACATTGTCACGCACGGTCAGATGCGGAAACAGCGCGTAGCTTTGGAACATCATCGCGGTCCCGCGCCCACGCGGAGACTGGCCGACGACATTCATGCCGTCGATTCTAATCTCGCCATCCGTTGGGTTCTCATGGCCCGCGATCATGCGCAGCAGTGTCGTCTTGCCGCAGCCGGAGGGGCCCAGCAGGCAGCAATAAGTGCCGCCCTCGATCCGCAGATCGATGCCGTTCACGGCCAACGTGCCGTTGGGATAGCGCTTGGCGATGCCGGCCAGTTCCACCGTGCCGATCGCGGGCGCGATGCCGGGCTTCGGGGCCGCGGACAGGGCGTTCATCTCACAGGTCCCTCACAGCGGTGTCGCACCTTGGCGACGGCGCTGGATCAGCGCGATAGAGCCCAGCGCAACACCGATCACGACGAAGGACAAAGCCGTCGTGACCGTGCCGAGGGCATAGATCGACGGTGAGGTGACGTTCTGCGTCATGCTCCAGATCTCGATGGGGACGGTGTTGTCCGATCCCACGCTCTGCAGGGTTCGGGCGAACTCGTCATAGGAAAGGGTGAAGCCGAAGAGGGCGACAGCGATGATGCCCGGCAGCAGCATCGGCACGACGACCAGCCGCAGCGTCTGCAGCGGTCCGGCTCCCAGGTCTCGCGAGGCTTCCTCGTAGGACCGGCTGAAGCGGCCGAAGACCGCGAACATGATGAGCAGGCCGAAGGGCAGCGTCCAGGACAGCTGGGCCCCGAGCGCCGAGCTGTACCAATCGGTCTGCCAGCCCAGAAGCTGGAACATCAGCCCGATGCCGATGCCAAGCACGTAGCCGGGCACGACGAGGCTGGCGATGATGAGGTAGAAGAGCCAGGAACTGCCGGGGAAATCGGCGCGGAACGCCATGCCCGCGGCGAAGGACAGGACAACGGTCAGCACCATGACCAGCACGGCGAGGACCAGAGAGCGGCCGATGGCGCCCGCCAGATCGCCCGTGTCGCCCCCCGTCCAGAGTTCGTCGAACCAATGCAGGCTGAGACCGCGCATGGGAAAGCTCAAGGCGCCCTCTGGCCCCTGGAAGGAGAGCACGTAGATGCAGAGCATCGGCCCGTAAAGGAAGATCACATAGGCGACGAAAATCGCGGCCAGGGCGTAGAAGGTCCAGGGACGGCCGCCGCTCGGCGCGGTAATTGCCATATCAGCGATCCCTCACCAGTTCGCGGCGGATATCGACCACGCGCATGATGGCGGCGATCAGCAGGGTGAGCACGACCAGCAGCACCACAGCGCTCGCCGCCGCATGCGGGAAGAGGAGGGTCGAGATATCGTCGACCATGGCCGAGACGACCGAAGCGGCGCCACCGCCGCTCATGATTTTGACGACATAGAAGTCGCCCATTACCAGGGTGATGACGAAGACCGAGCCGAGCGCTATGCCGCTCTTCGCCAAGGGGACCACGACCAGAAGCATGGTCTGGAGGCGCGACGCGCCGGCATCGACCGCGGCCTCGAAGAGGGCCGGATCGACCCGGCTCATCGCATTGAAGATCGGCACGATCATGAAGATGGTGAACAGATTGACGTAGGAGACCACGACCGAGAAATCCGAATAGAGCAGGAACTGCAGCGGCTGGTGGATGATCCCGGTCGCCATCAGGGCCGCGTTGATCGCCCCTTGCTTGCCGAGCAGGGGCAGCCAAGCGATCATCCGGATGATATTGGAGGTCCAGAACGGCACCGTGCAGACAAGGAAAAGGCCGATGGCGATGAGCTTGCTGCGGACGTGAAAAACGAGGAAATAGGCTACGAGGAAGCCGATGACGAGGGTTGCCGCCCAGGTCACGGCTGCCAGCTTGATCATCGTCAGATAGAGTGACAGCGTGAGGCCCGAGGTGAGGACGCTCTGGTAGTTCTCGAAGGTGAAGGCCGGCACGACGGCGAAGTTGTCGTAGCGGAACACGCTGACGGCAACCACGGAGATGAGCGGCGCCACCACGAAGGCTAGCAGGATGATGGCGAGGGGAATCGCCATGATAAGCGACGACAGCGACCAGGATCTCTCGCGACGGCAGTGCGGTGTGACGGCGGCAGGGCCGCCGTCCAGCTCGCCCATCGTGTTGTCGTCGCGTGCGAGAAGCATCGTCATCCTCAGGCCGACTTGAACTCATTCCAGCGCTGGATCATGTATTCGTTCTCGTCCATCACCGTGTTCCAGCAGGAGATGTTGCTGAAGCGCTCGACGAAGGATCCGCCGTCACGGACGGCGCCCGGTTTGGCGATGACGACGCCATAGGGATCCTTGATATCACCGATCGCCGGCTTGCCGAGATACCAGTAGCCGAATTCGTTCGGCGACATGAACTGCTTCGCGGTCGCCGGCACCGGGCTGTAATAGCCATGACGGGCGACGAAGGCGCCTTGCCATCCCGAATAGTACCAGTTGAGATATTCGTAGGCGGCTTCGAGCTTCTTGCCCTTGAGATGGCGCATAAGGCCAAGCCCGTTGGTCCAGCCGCGATAGCCTTCCTTCCCATCGGGCCGCTGATTGACCGGCGCATAGGTGCATTGGATGCCCTTGGCCAGGACGGCCGTCACCGCCGGAGACCACATCGATTCAATCACGACCTCGCCGGCCGCCATCAGCTCGACCGACTGTTCGAAGGTCGTCCAGGTCGCGCGGAAATGCCCTTGCTTCTTGAGGACGATGAGCGCGTCGATCGTCTTGTCGATCTCGTCGCGCGTCATATTGCCTTTGTTCTTGTACGTCACGTCGCCGCGGGATTCGAGCGCCAGAGCCGCATCCATGATGCCGATGTTCGGCACATCCAGAATTGCCGCCTTGCCCTTGAACTGTGGCGACAGCAATTCCTTCCACTGCGTTACCGGATGGTTGATCAGATCGGGGCGATAGCCGATCGAGTCCGCATTATAGACCTGCGGCAGGAATGATGCGTAGTCATGGTAGCCGGGAACGATTTGCGTCGAGTCCGGGCTCGCCATGTACATCACCTCATAGGCATTGATGCCCTGGGACGAGACCTTCTTGCCTTCGTATTCGCCCTTCGTGAAGATGGGGAGGATGTTGTCGAACTGGGTGATCTTCTTGATCTCGATGCCCTGCAGAATGCCATGGGGCACCGCCACCTTCGCCTGCCATGCCTCGAGATCCGGAATATCGACGCTTTGTGGCTGGGTGATGAAGCGGGTGATCGCCGTGGATGTATCAAGGTTCTGCATCTCGACCTTGAAGCCCAGGTCCTTCGAGGCCTGGTCACCGATGGCCTGGACGACGGAATAGGAAACGCCGATGTGACGAAGCGTGATATTCTTGATGTCCTGCGCCCAGATCATGGGGAAGCCGGTGATGGCGCCAGAACCCACGGCCGCACCTGCCGCAGCCGATGTTCCCTTCAGTAAAGCGCGACGTGTGACGCCGGTCTTCGCCTGAGGATCATCTTCGTGCATCATGCCGAGTTTCCTTTCTTGATCGTCATCATCAGAAGGCGACGGTGCGGCGTCGCGAGCCTCGCGGAAAGCGCACGTCCAATGTCACCGGCGCACCTCATGGGGTCGGCACGCGAGTTGCATCGCCCGCCGTGAGAGGTCGTTGAACTTGCGTGATCGCGCTCGGCAGACCGTGTCGGATGCTTATGAAGTCGCTATACGTTGACGCGAAATCACGGGGTATAAGTCACATGACGTATGGCGTGTCGGGGGCGGGTGGCGCGAAATCGGCAACCGACCAGAGCATTTGTCGCCGAGTCCATATTTAATGTACGCGAAGCGCAGCAGATGAGTGGCCATCGTCGTCCGGCGGATCAAGGCCCGGGACGAGAAATGCCTATGCGCATTTTCCGCTGTTTTCGTCCCGTTCCGATATGTGCATCCCGCTCGCGGCGAGGCCTAGCCTATGTCGGGCTCGAAGAGCCACCAATAGCGGGCGGCGGTATTCACACCGCACCGCCGCTCCGTGGAACCGGGGGATGATCGCCACCCAGCGAATAGCCCGCGTCAGGCGACAGTACAACCAATGGGTCGCCAACCAGACGCTGGAGGACTACGCACTCCGCTTCACGGCAACCGCCGCCCGCCGTTGGTCTTCCGTCCGTGTCGCCAACACGGCCCTCGGCTCAATCTCCTTTCTCGCTCTGGAGTCGATCGGCGGCGTCGTGACGCTCGATTACGGTTTCACCAATGCCGTCGCCGCGATCCTGATCGTCTCGGCAATCATCTTCGCGGCCAGCATCCCCATCGGCTGTTACGCCGCGCGCTACGGCGTCGATATCGATCTGCTGACGCGGGGCGCGGGCTTCGGCTATATCGGCTCCACGCTCTCCTCACTCATCTACGCGATCTTCACCTTCATCTTCTTCGCGATCGAAGGTGCCATCATGGCCCGCGCGCTGCAGATGTGCTTCGGCATCCCGCTGAGCCTTGGCTATCTCATCTCGGCCGTCGTCATCATCCCAATCGTCGCCTATGGCATCACCTATATCAGCCGCCTTCAGCTCTGGACCCAGCCGCTCTGGGGCTTTCTCCAACTGCTGCCGTTTCTCTTCATCGCCATCACCGAACCCCAGGCCTTCACGCAGTGGCGGCAGTTCCTGGGGGAGGCCGGCGGCGGCGGGATCGGCGGCTTCCATCTGCTCTCCTTCGGCGCCGCGGCCTCCGTCGTCTTCGCGCTGATCGCGCAGATCGGCGAGCAGGTCGACTTTCTGCGGTTTCTGCCGCCCCGACGCGTGACCGGAGGGTTCCGATGGTGGCTGGCCCTCATCGCGGGTGGGCCCGGATGGATCGTCTTCGGATGCCTGAAGATGCTTGCAGGCTCGATGCTCGCGGTCCTCGCGCTGCATAGCGGCGTGGCGCTCGCCCATGCCGCGGACCCGACCCAGATGTACCGCATCGCCTTCCGCTGCGTCTTCGCCTCGCCCGTCATCGGGCTGACGGTCGCGGGCATCTTCATCATCCTGTCCCAGGTCAAGATCAACGTCACCAATGCCTATGCGGGCTCCATCGCCTGGTCCAATTTCTTCTCGCGGCTGACGCATAGCCATCCGGGCCGCGTCGTCTGGCTGGTGTTCAACGTCGCCATCGCCCTGCTGCTGATGGAACTCGGCGTCTACCGCACCTTCGACAGCGTGCTCGCACTCTATTCAAACCTGGCCGTGAGCTGGGTCGGCGCCATGGTGGCGGATCTCGTGGTGAGCAAGTGGCTCGGGCTCAGCCCCCGGGGCATCGAATTCAAGCGCGCCCATCTGCCGGATATCAACCCGGTCGGCGTCGGCGCCATGGCCATCGCCACGACATTGGCGCTCGTCGCCTTCTCGGGGTTGTTCGGTCACGTCGCCCAGGCTTTGTCAGCTTTCATCGGCCTGGGCACGGCCTTTGTGGCAGCGCCCATGCTCGCCTACCTGACCGGTGGCCGCACCTATATCGCGCGCAGCCCTGTGGCCTTTTGCGGCGGCAACACGCCCAGGCCGGCCAGCGCCGGGGCCCCCGCGACGGTCGCCTGCTGTATTTGCGAACACCGGTTCGAAACGCCCGACATGGCCTTCTGCCCGGCCTATGCCGGGCCGATCTGCTCGCTGTGCTGCACCCTGGACGCCCGCTGTGGCGATCGCTGCAAACCTGGGTCCCGGGCGGTGGAGCAGCTCACCCTCGCCATGCGCCGGCTTCTGCCGCAGAAGCTGGTAGCCGGGCTGCCCGGCTGGCTCGTCAACTTTCTGGCCGTCTTCAGCGTGCTCTGCCTGCTTATCGCCATCACGCTGACCCTGGCCTATCTCCAGGCTTCGGCCGATTATCCCCGCGAACTTCCGGCGATGCGGACGATCTTCAAGGAGATCGCCTCGATCCTCGTCATCATCGCGGGTCTCGGCGCCTGGCTGCTGGTGCTGGCGCAACAAAGCCGCGTCGTCGCGCATGAGGAGACCGAGAAGCAAACGGCGCTGCTGCTGGAGGAGATCGAGGCGCATGGTCGCACCGATGCCGAGTTGCAGAGGGCGAAGGAGGTGGCCGAGGCCGCGAACCTCGCCAAGACACGCTACATGGTGGGCATCAGTCACGAGCTGCGGGCGCCATTGAATGCGGTTTTCGGCTACGCGCAGTTGCTGGACCGCGATCCCACCATTCCCTCCCGCCGCCGCAACGCGATCAAGGTGATCCGGCGCAGCGCCGAACACATGTCCGGGCTGATCGATGGTCTGCTGGAAATCTCGAAGATCCAGGCTGGGCGCCTTTATCTGCAGCGCAACGAGGTCAGGCTGCCGGAGCTTCTGCAGGAAATCGTCGACATGTTCCATCTGCAGGCGGCGGAGAAGGGGCTCAGCCTCGAATTCTCGTACACATCGCGTATTCCGCGCATCGTCCACACCGATGAGAAGCGGCTGCGGCAGATCGTGATCAACCTGCTCTCGAACGCGGTGAAGTTCACCCGCAGCGGCGGCGTGACATTGACCGTGCGACGCCAGGGCGAAGTCTCTGAGCTGGAGGTCACGGATACCGGCATCGGCATCCGGCCGGAGGAGATCGACACCATCTTCGAGCCCTTCGTGCGCGGAACACTGGCCAATCCGGAGGGGATGAGCGGCACCGGCCTCGGGCTCACGATCACCAAGCTGCTGACCGCCGCGATGGGCGGGGAGCTGACCGTGCGCAGCAGGCTTGGGATCGGCAGCAGCTTCCGGGTCCGTCTTCTGCTGCCGGAAGTGCTGCACCCGGCCGGGCTGGCGGCGGGAGACACCGAAATAGCAGGCTATGAGGGCGATCGCAGGGCGGTTCTGATCGCCGATGATGACGAGGATCATCGTGGCCTGGTGCGGGATGTGCTGGCCCCGCTCGGCTTCGCCGTCACCACGGCCGAGGACGGTCCGGCCTGCCTCGCGGCGGCAGCGGAGTTCGAGCCTGATCTTCTGCTTCTCGATATTTCGATGCCGGGAATGACGGGTTGGGAAGTCGCCCGTCGCTTGCGCGAAAGCGGCAATCGGCGCACCTCCATCATCATGGTCTCCGGCAATGCGGCCGAGCTGGATGCCAATCGCAGCCGCGCGCCCTATCACGATGCCTGCCTGCAAAAGCCCATTGACCTGCAGCTGCTGATCGAGACGATCGGCAAGCTGACGCATATTGCCTGGCGACCGCGGCCGCCGCAGGAGGATCTCTCCGATCGCGCCGAAACCCCCGATCAAGCGGCCCCGAACCGCGCCCCGGACAGAAAGGACCTGCTGGATCTCTATCGCCTGGGTGACATTGGCTATGTCAGAGGCATTCGCGAGAAGCTGACGGAGATTGCCAAGCAGTCACCGGAGACAGCACCCTTCATCGGGTCCCTGGAGCGCTTGGTGGGCGAGCTGGACCTGCCGCGATACATGACCGCGCTCCGGTCCCTGCTGGACAAGGACGAGCGGTGATGCAGCGACGTGATACGGTTCTCGTCGTCGATGACTCTCCCGATTCGCTCAATTTCCTGACTGACGCGCTGGAGGACGGCGGACTCACGGTCCTTGTGGCGCTGAGTGGCGGCGCCGCGCTCAGTCTCGTGGATCGTGTGCAACCCGACATCGTTCTGATGGATGCGGTCATGCCGGGCATCGATGGTTTCGAAACCTGCCGCCTGCTCAAGGCCAATCGATCCTTCATCGATCTGCCGATCATCTTCATGACCGGTCTGAGCGAGACCGAGCATATCATTCATGGCTTCGAGGCCGGTGGCGTCGACTACGTCACCAAACCCATCGTGCCGGACGAGTTGATTGCGCGCGTCCAGCGTCATATCGGCAATGCGAGGATCGCGCGCAATGCACGTGCCGCCCTTGATGCCACCGGGCGTTTCCTCATCGCCGTCGATCGCACCGGCCGGACGGTCTGGTGCACGCCGCAGGCGAGCCAGCTGCTCCTCGGTCGTGAGGATGAGGGCCGCGGCTGCTCGTTTGACCTGTCGGCCGAAGTGTCACGGCTGCTCAAGGACCTGGGTGAACCGTTGACGAATCCGGCCCCCGTCTCCCTGCATCTCGGCAACCGTTCGCTGCGGATTTCCTATGTCGGGCAGGTCGGTGCGGATGAAATCCTGCTGCGGCTGTCCAGTGACGAGATGGGCGACGAAATGCAGCTGCTGCAGAAGCGGTGGGGTATCACCCTGCGCGAGGCTGAAGTGCTGCTTTGGGTCGGGCGCGGAAAATCGAACCGTGAGGTAGCGGAGATACTCGCGGTCAGTCACCGGACCATCAACAAGCATCTCGATCAGATCTACACGAAGATGGGCGTGGAGAACCGGACCGCGGCCGCGGCGATGGTGGCGCGGGTATTGGATGGCCGTTGAGTCTGGCGGGCCATACACGCCGCTGCGCCCGTTCTGACGACCTCGGGGCCTTTGGTTCGAAAGCTCGTTCCTGCTTTTGAGCTGTCTTGACTTCCAAAATGTGATAACTGCCGACGACAGGCAAGAGGTGATATGGACCGGATCGCGATGACGCCTTCGAATGATGAACAGTTGACATGGCGGTTTGGCGTGCTGTTCTCGCGTTCCGGCGTGACGGCGGCGATAGAGACCACCCAGTTGAATGCGACAATCCTCGCGGTGGAGGCAGTGAACGCCGCCGGTGGGATCAGGGGCCGGCCGATTGAGTTGATCATCTACGATCCAAAGTCCGACCCCGAGCAGTTCCATTGCCTGGCCGAACATCTTCTCGTCAGGGATCGCGTGCGCCTGATTTTCGGCTGCTATATGTCGAGCACGCGCAAAGCGGTTCTTCCGTTGGTCGAGGCCTATCGCGGTCTGCTTCTCTACCCCACGCTCTATGAAGGCTTTGAATATTCAGCCAATTGCATCTACACGGGCGCGGCGCCGAACCAGAACTCCCTGCCGCTGGCCCGCTATATGTTCGAGTGCTATGGCAAGCGCATTTTCATGGTCGGCTCGGACTACATTTATCCCTTCGAGTCCAACCGTATCATGGCCGATCTCATCGAACATGCCGGCGGTGCGGTGCTCGGTGAAATCTATGTGCCTCTGCAGGCCGAGGCCGCGGACTTTGCCCCTGCGATCCAAGAGATTGGGCGCGTGCAGCCCGACGCCATCTTCTCGACCGTGGTCGGACGATCGACCGCCATCTTCTACGAGGAATATCGCAAGGCCGGCTTCGACCCGACGGTGATGCCGATTACGAGCCTGACCACGAGCGAGGCCGAGCTTTCGGAAATGAGCGTTGCCGCCGCGGCGGGCCATATCACCGCGGCTCCGTTCTTCAGCACCTTGAACACCCCCGCCGCGAAGAGCTTCGTCGCGAGTTTTAGGGCGCGCTTCGGCGCGGAGGCGCCCGTCACCGCCGCGGCCGAGGCCGCCTATTTTCAGGTGATGCTGGTCGCGGGCGCCATCGATCAGGCGGGATCGGACGACCCCGAACTCGTCCGAGCGGCACTCTCTCATCTGCAGTTCGAGGCGCCGCAGGGCCGTGTCCGGATAGACAGTTCAAACAACCACACCTTCCTCTGGCCCCGCGTGGCACAGGTGAACGCGCAAGGGCAGTTCGAGGTGATTTGGGATCCGGGGGTCTGGGTGAAGCCCGATCCCTATGGCATAGATCAGGGCTTGGGAATCTGGGCGGACGAGGCCAGGTCAACTAGTCCTGTCCAGCCAGCTCCCGCTTAGCATCCATCGGTCGCAGCGAAGATGGGCATCGAGATACTTCGCGATCTGCGTGGCCTCCGCATCGAGGTGTTTCACCCGCCCGATGCGGACGCGGTGAGCCTCGTCCAGCATCTGCGCCGCATCGGCTGTATCACGACGGCCACTTGGCCCCTGCCGAAAAAATTGCCTTTGGAATCGGACCTCATCGTTCTCGCGATCGAGCACGACTACCGGGTTTCGCTTCGCGAATTGTTCAACCAGCCCCGTGAGGCACTGCCGACCGTGGTCGGGATCGTTGGCTATGAGAATCCGTCCATCCTACAGCTCATTCTCGAGCTCGGCGCACAAGCCGTTGTTGAGCGGCCGATCAGAGCCTTCGGGCTGCTGACGCAACTCGCGATCGCGCGCAGTCTTTGGTTGCAACAGCGGGAAGCTGCCCAGCGGACCCGGAAGCTTGAGCGCAAACTGGCCGGGGTCCGCAGCATCCTCCGGGCAAGGCTCATTCTCATGGCAAATCATGACATGAATGAGGAGGAAGCCTATCAATCGCTCCGCCGCCAAGCCATGTCTCACCGCCTGGGGATGGAAGAAATGGCAGCGGCGATCGTCGCGGCGGATGATGGGAAGGTCCGTCGGAGCAAGACCTGAATCGCGCCCGTCAACCGTGCAGAGTTGCGGGATCGATGGCGAGCTTCAGGCGTTCAACATGCTGCCCGCGCATGACATGCTGACGCATGATCTCATCGATATCGGCCTCGCTTGTGTAGCGATACCAGACCGCATCGGGATAGATCACCATCACCGGCCCATGCTCGCAGACGTTCATGCAACCGGCATGATTGATGCGGATACGGCGGATGCCGAGCGCCATGCCAAGCCGGCACATATAATCGCATAGGCTGCGGCTCCCCTTCCCGGCGCAACAACCACGGCGATGCGTTGCCGGACGTTCGTTTGTGCAGCAGAAGACATGCACAAGATACAGGGGATCAACGACGCTCGCCATTATGCCGTCGGTCACGATGTCATCACGGGCTCGCCAATTCACGCGTTTGGGTCGAGGAGAGGAGTGTTGAGGCGGCGCTCACCTCATGGTCGAAAATGCTCGCTTCGAGGTTGACCACCGAAACAACGCCATCCTCGACCACCATCGAGTACCGCTTGGAGCGCTCGCCCAAACCGAAGCCGGACAGATCGAGCGACATTCCGATGCTGCGCGTGAAGTCCGCTTTCGGGTCACAGAGCATCAGCACCTTGCCCTCCGCACCATGTTCCGCGCCCCAAGCCTGCATGACGAAGGGGTCATTCACGGAAATGCAGGCAATTTCAGCGACGCCCTCGGCTTTCAGCTTATCCGCCTCCGCCACGTAGCCCGGCAGATGCTTGGCAGTGCAAACCGGCGTATAGGCGCCCGGCAGACCGAACAGGATCACCTTCTTTCCAGAAAGAAGGCCCCCGAGATCGACATCCTGAATGCCATCTGGCGTCATCTGCTTCAGTGTCGCGGACGGGATCTGGCTTCCGACTTCGATCGTCATTCAATGCTTCCCTCTCGTGTCGAAGTGTTCTGATGATCTATCTGAACACGCAGTCGGCGAGACCAGCTTCGAAAGCCTGTCGATCGAGGTTCTTGCCGATCACGACGAACTGGGTGAGTCGCGTCTCGTCCGGCTGCCAACTCCGGTCCCGGCGCAAGGTGGTCAACATACGCACGCTCTGGAAGACCACTCGCTCCTCGAAGCCTTTTGCGTAGAAGATACCTTTGGTCCTGTAGAGATCATCCCCGCGCTCCTGGGCGGTGACGCTCATCCAGGTCATCAGGCGGTTGATGTCGATCGGGCGGGTCTCTTCCAGCACAAAGGAGCCGATGGCGGCGTCATGCTCATGCGCGTGGTCTCCGAGGAATTCCGGATCGACGTCGAGCTTCTGCACCAGATCGAAGGCGCCGATGTCAAGGACCGCGCCCAGATCGATCTCGGAATTCGCGGTATGGTAGATTTTCGCGATCGGGTTGAGGTGCCGAACCCGCCGCTCGATCTTGTCCATCTGCTCACTGGAGACGAGATCCATCTTGTTGATGAGGATAACGTCGCTGAAGGCGACCTGCTCCATCGCCTCAATGCTTTGCGCAAGGTTGGTCTCGAGATTGACGGCATCAACCACGGTCACGAAGGCGTCCAGCCGGATGCCGGCTTTGACCTCATCGGCCGCGAAGAAGGTGGAGGCGACCGGTGCGGGATCGGCGAGGCCCGTGGTCTCGATGAGAATGCCGTCGAGCCTGTCCGGCCGCTCCTGCAGCCGCCCAAGCGTTTCGACAAGGTCGCCCCGCACCGTGCAGCACAGGCAGCCGTTGTTGAACTCGACGAGCTGGGCATCCTCATCATGGATGACGAGCTGGCCGTCGATACTGATTTCACCGAATTCATTGACGATCACGGCGAGCCTGCGCCCATGCTGCTCGCGCAGGATGCGGTTGATGAGCGTGGTCTTACCGGAGCCGAGAAAGCCGGTGACCACCGTCGCCGGAATCCGCGTGTCGCGCTTCTCCGTCACGCCCGTCGAACGCGACTCTCCATCTGCCATGGTGCTGGGCTCCTGCGTCCGGTTGATCGCCAAAAGGGTCGCGCGATGGCGCGACCCTTTCCTCTCTGCCTTCCGCTACTCGGCAGCGGCAGCCTCTTTGACGCGCTCCTTGATCGGCGCCAGGCCGCCCGGCGTCGCAACCACGGTCTTGGTCATCGCGGCGATGCCCTGCTCCATGATGATCTTCCGATTTGCCGGCGGCAGCACGTCGCCCCGCAGCTGGTCGTAGGGAACCACGACCCAGCAGGCGCAGCCCCAGATGCATTCGCCAGCCATGCCTTCGAAGCGGATCGCGGGCTCGGACAGCATCGGGCCGATATCGATAAGCCAGGCGTGCTCGTTGAGTTTGTCTTCCCAGCTCAGCTTGTCATAGTTCTTCTGGCTCTCCCAGAAGGCGACAAGATCGGTCTTCGCCACGCCCGGCAGGATGACATTGGCATAGGCGGTCAGCGCATCGAAGAACTCATGGTTGAAGACCTGCAGCGTCGAGTCTGAGTCCAGCAGGTAGTTCTTGGTAATCATCTTTTTGAAAGCGGCGTTCATCGTTTCATGGCCCATATTGCGCGAGCCATAGATGAAGACCTCCGCATAGTCGGTCTTGAAGCCGTCCTTCAGGCCGCTGTATTTCGGCGTGAAATCGATCCATTGGTCGATCACCGCATCCCACTTGGACGGCGCCTCACCCGGTAGAACCTGCACGCCGGGATGCGTCAGCTTGGCCACGTCGAACAGCGTCCAGTTGCGTGACTTGGCGCTGACCGTCTCATGCGGCGCACCCGTCAGGCCCGAGGGACGCAGGGCGCGGAAGAGGTCGCGGCCATTGTCGACGACGACGAAACGCATGAAGGAATCAGCCACGAAGCGGTTCGTGACCATCTCCTTGAAGTTCTGGCGGATCTCCTTCTGGCCGGTCGTCGTATAGGCCGTGAGACGCTGCCAGCTCTGCTCGGGGTTCACCACGAAGAAGCCGCCGGTGAAGGGGCTACGATAGAGATCGCCCCAGACCGCCGTGACGCCGGCATTCTTGTCGTCATCCAGCATGCAGTCGAGGTCGTTAAGCGTCGTGTAGAGCGTCGGGTTATCGCGATACGTCTCGGGGGCGCCCGTATGGGGCAACTAGCCGACGCCGATCACCGGGATACGACGGCCGAACTTGACGTTCGAGAGATGGCGCGCGAGGTCGACGACCATGCCGCTGCCCGTGCCTCCGGCCATGCTGAAGCATACGGTCACCATCGAGGGTAGGCCGGCCATGTCGACATGGTCAACGAACTTCCGCAGCGCCGCATCCATTGGGCGGTCACCGGCATAATAGGCGTTGGCATAGATGCCTTTGGCGACAGCGCGCGGGAAATGCTCGCCCGCCGCGGGCATCGTATATTTCTTCGGCACGTAGGATTCGAAGTTCGGGTTCCAGTAGTAGCGCGGATATTCCAGCTTCAGGAATTCGCGTGTTCGGTTCATGCCTTCGAAGAATTCATCCTTTGACGGCACCGGCAGGTTGATGGCCTGGAACAGGAAGCGGTCGGACGGGATGCCCCGGGACTCGAGGCGCTTTATGAAAGAGGCGGCATAATCTTGCGCAAGGCCCATATCCTGGTCGCCGATATCGACCACCATCGCCGCGAAGGTCGCGCGGGGATCCGCCAGATGGTCCTCGATTTCGCCGGTTCTGAGCAGCGCTTCGACATAGGCGGCGCCAGTGCGCCCGATACCGATGACATGCATGCAATGCGGCGCCTGAACGCCGGTAGCGCTGTGGTAAAGAGATGCGGACATCCTGAAATTTCCTATGTTGCTAATGTTGTCGTCTTATCCGGCCGCCAGATCACGCTGGCGGGCTCAGCAGCGAATCGAAAAAGTTTCCGTCCTGTCGAGAAAACCGAGATCCCTCAAAATATGGGCGACCGAGGTCGCCCGCTGATTGGCGACGTAGAGCATATAGTCCTCGACAAACAGACCCGGATCACGGGAGATCACACCTTCCTCGATGAGTGCCACACCCTTCTCGAGATTGATTCGATCGAGCGTGGCGGTCCAGATTGGTGATTCGATATAGATTGCCGTATCATCCGCCCGCGTCACATGGAGAAATTTGCCTCCCACGACGGTAGGGACTTCGGCGCCATTGCCGTATTTCTCGACGACCGTCGACCAATTCAGCGGCACGGCGACGGCCCCTTTTCCAAGAGATGCCGCATTCAACTGACCCCTTCGACCTGACGAACCCTGGCACCGGGCGCATTGGGTTGTGCCACCGTCACCACGGCGCGCAGGTCATCATAGGGCACCGCAATCCAGTTCGAGCCGCCCCCAAGGCTTGCCCCGGCCATGCCAGCAAGCCGCTGAGACGGCTCGCAGAGGAGAATGCCATGCTCCAGCAGCAAAGCGTGATTGAGCAAGCGCGCTTCCGGCGATGCGGCATCATAGGCATCGCGTGACGGCGCAAATCCCCGCAGGTCGGTCTTGCTGATGGAGGGCAAGATGAACTGAACGGAGCCCGCCGCGCCGCCCTCGGCCACATTGGGCAGCACATCCGGGGACAGTGCGCTGTCAATCCGGTCAACCCACCCGAGTGCCTCGCTATCCGGCGTGTTTGGCAGTCTTATCTCGATGAACTCAGGTCGGTAGCTCGGCAACAGGCCCAGCTGCGCCCGCAACCGCAGCCCGAGATCGGCCGGTTGCCCAGCCGCATCCGCAAAGACGAGCATGTGTATCCACTTGGCACCCCAAGGCGTGCGCGCCGCGGAATGCTGTGTCGAAGGGGCCGCGACCCAGTTGAGGAGCCGGAGCAATTCCCAAAGCTGCGTGCCGCCGCCCTTGGTCAGCAAGGCGGCAATGCCGCGGTTCACGCGCCGATGCGTCTCGGCAAGGCGTCCTGTTTTCTCCCAGGCCGGTTGTTGCGGCACCATGAGGAAGCCCGCCGTGAACGGGTTACGGAATAGCTCCCCGCAGGACACGACGATGCCGCGGTTCTTGGATTCATCATTGAGGCAGTCCAGCTCGTTGAGCAGAGGAAACAGCCGGCCCGCGCCATGCTCCGGAGGATCGCCGTCGCAGGGCATGATGCCTAGTCCCGCGACGAGCACGCGCCGGCCGAAACAGCCGCTCGACAGATGGCGCGTGAGGTCCACAGCGATCCCGCTGCCGGTGCCGCCGGTCATCCCGAACGCGATAACGATCACGGACTGCGCGTTCATTGTCTCAATGCTGTTCGCGAAGGCGCGCAGGTGGCGCTCCAGCGTGCGGCCGGCACTATAGAACATGCGGCCATAGATCGCCTTGGCGACCGCCCGTTCGATATGGCTCCCAGCCTTCGGCAGATCGACGTCCGGCGGCAGCCATGGCTCCTGATCCGGAGTCCAATGATGGTTGGGATATTCGAGTGTCAGAAACTGGCGGTATTGGCGAAGCGTATCGAACAGCTCCGCACGCTCCGGCATATCCAGCGATACGGTTGTGACCGTCGCGCGACTTGCCGGAATCTCGGCGGCCTGTGCCCAGAGCGCAGAAAGATCATCAGAGCCGATATCAATGGCCAGAGCGTTGAGTTTCGGCGCACCCGGCTCGAGATGTCGCAGCGTCTCGGCGATGACCTCCGCCCCCGCCTTGCCGATGCCGACGATATGGGTGGCCATTGCGAGCGCGTCACCACCCGCCGCACGATGCACGCCCCGCTTCAGGGCATCTAGCTTACGGCGCTTCAGACGCTCCTCCATCGTGGCGCTCATATGTCGCGTTAACCTCCTTTTGCTTGGTTTAAGGCAAGACATCGTTTGATCACAGGACATGGCCCGGAGATGCGGCAACAAAGCGCATCTCAGGTATCTCCGGGACTATGCATTGGGTGGCCGGCAAACGCTTCGACTAGGCCGAGGGACCAACATCTTTGGTGGTCCACAACTAAACCGCGATAGCCCGCCTGTTAGGGGAGAGTGCTGAAAACGGCCTGGTTCTGTCAAGCGAAATCCTCAACGCTTGTAATGAATTTCGACAGTGCAGCGCTTTGCCCTTTTTGACTGGATCTCCACCGAGCAGGCTGTCACCTCCAATGTCTGTTGAAGGCATCTCAGAGCGCCGACGCCTTACAGGCGTTCGTATTGCTCTCCGGCTGCGCATGAAAAGACTTGAACTCCACATCGAATGGTGGTTGTCTCGTGCGTAATTCGAGGAAGGGTTTTTCCTCTCCTGCTCGGGCACCAAAGACGTTGCCCAGCGCCGGCCTCGCCGACGATCGCGTAGGGTGCCGGGACACAGTTACACTTCATGATATTCCCTGGTTTGATGGTGTCGGCACGCCGGCTTCACCGGTGAGTTCGCGCTCTCGACAGGAGCGCTCACTGATCATGTGCCGCGGCAAGGGCCAGGGACTTTCGCGACCATGCAGGGGAGCGCGCTGTTCCGGTGGCGCGCGCATCGCGATCTCTATCAGCAGCCGAGTCGTAAGGGAGATAGACAGGTGCTACACGGCGATATCAGCAGCAGCAACGATACGGTGGGCGTCGCGGTCGTCAACTACAAGATGCCGCGGCTCCATACCAAGGCCGAGGTTCTGGCGAACGCACACAAGATTGGCGAAATGCTGATCGGGATGAAGGCCGGTCTTCCGGGCATGGATTTGGTGATCTTCCCGGAATACTCGACCCATGGCATCATGTATGACAGCAGGGAGATGTACGAGACGGCGGCGACTATTCCCGGCGATGAGACCGAGATTTTCGCTGATGCCTGCCGCAAGGCGAAGGTCTGGGGTGTCTTTTCCCTCACCGGCGAGCAGCATGAGGAGCATCCGCGCAAGGCGCCCTACAACACCCTCATTCTCATGAACGACAGAGGTGAGATCGTGCAGAAGTATCGCAAGATCATGCCCTGGGTGCCCATCGAGGGCTGGTATCCCGGCAACTGCACCTATGTGTCGGAGGGGCCGAAGGGTCTCAAGGTCAGCCTCATCATCTGCGATGATGGCAATTATCCCGAGAT
>Ga0116230_10001688_pt1 | contig 21137 bp, 13 predicted proteins | sample S1TSphfallax_3_FD_88678 | JGI IMG/M metagenome (GOLD analysis project Ga0116230, IMG submission 88678) | Host-associated microbial communities from peat moss isolated from Minnesota, USA - S1T2_Fd - Sphagnum fallax MG | ecosystem: Host-associated > Plants > Peat moss > Unclassified | place... | reverse complement strand
TTTTATCCATGTTCTTTTTTACCCACACACAAGAGGACTGTAATGCCAGTTTCCATGTCTGCTGCGCACCCACTATTTGCTGGAATTATGGGTGAATGGGTTTCAATTATGGACTCACTATTTCTCAACCCACTTTGAAAAACCCACACCTAGCAGTTTCAGATGACAGTCAGCAAAACTTAGACCAAGTCATAATATCTTTGCACTGGTAATTGAAGTAAGGTGCCTTGCATTTGTGAGTCTGCTGGGTGTCTCTAGATCTGGAAGAGGGGGGGGCTGGGGAAACCAGAAGTAGTGAGTGAGTTTCGAAACTTTTTGCATAAAAACCCCAACTATTTGCGTGGGGGAAGCACAAATCGTGGCCCAGTGGGCACTCATGGAAACGTGCCCTGATATTGAGAAATTTCACACTTGCCTCCAAAGAACTCTAAGATACTGTAGTACCTTGGCCATTTCAACACATGTCCGTCAAATAATTAATTAATTTAGGAACATTCATTTCAACAAATGAAATATTCTTATATATTCACTATTTTCTTTCACTCTATATTTTTTTTGCTTTCGAAGAAATAATTTTTGAGAATTTCAACATTTCTGTTAGTACCTTGGCTAAGGTACTAAGGTATATAGTTTTCTAGTTTGCCCTTTCAAGTCAGGATGCCTCACCTAGGCCCCTTATTTTAGGAACTCCTCCCCCCACCCCGCCCCTTCAGGCCTTAGCCTACACAAAGTCAATTTGTCATTAGTGTGTTCCATTGTATATATTATGCAACATTCACATAAGAAATTTAAAAATTTGACTAGTCAAAGCTTAATTTACCTTGCAAGAGCAAGCTTGGATGATTTGGTTCCAATGGATCAACTAATGTTCAGATCAAACATATCAAACAACTAATTTGAAAATCAGACCTCATGTATTAAAAATTATGTATACTACTTCAATTTCTATTTAATGATACTATGAATATGTGTCAACCTTCATGAGATCAAAATGATATATAGACTAGCCTTTTTTTGGGTGCAAAAAATTTCGATTTTTTTGGAAAAAACTTGACAATATTCTAAAAATTTGCCAGATTTATACATGTGGTTCAAATAGGGAGCCAAAAAATATAATGATGTTTAATTTTTTCCTTTCATATCTTTTTAATAGCCTAAATTTCTTAAATTGGCTTATGGATGATCTCCACCTAGGCTACATCCCAAAATTGAAAGAGAAAACACTTATGTAGACACCTTCGAATAAAATCTGCAATTGTGCACACCATTTTTAGAAAAATAATTTTCAAATCAACATTGCATGGCTAGAAATTTTCCAATTTTAATGATTTTTAGTGTTTTTGGAAAAGATATGTCCAATATTTCCAATTCTCCAATTTAGTGCATATCTTGCAAGGTTGAATGCCCAATTTTCCCTTCAGGTTTCATGTGCAAATGTTGGCATATATATATGGTGCGACCTAATATTACCAATTTGATTTCGGTGGTTGGCATGAAACATGCCATCAATGTCATGTACTAAGATTCAAAATTGGCAACATGTGACCTCTATGACATATACCAAATGGATAAAAAATTATTTTATGGATGAGTTTGATCACAACGATCAATTTCCCATCCATGTGGATTAATAAATGTGATGGTTGTTTAGCTTTATATGTTGGATGTGTGTGGTAGAATTGGTTGGATGAATTCTATATGCATGGATAGAATTGTGTTCATGGATGAAATTCATCAAACATGCGATTGAACTATATGGATAAAACTAATTACCTAGAGAAAACTTTATGACAATGGATTTGTGTTCATGGGTAAAAATGATTCCATATACGAATTGCGCAATTGTCCATGTGGATGGAATTTTACATAAATAAGAATGTTCGATAATATGAAATTTATCACAAGGATGAAAGTTAATTATATGACTAGATTTAGCAACATGGATAAAAGTGGCTCAATGAACATGAATCTTGTCAGCCATAGTATTTTATTTTATTTTTATAAGTTTTAATTGGTATCAGTATAAATTAGTTGATTAGTTATTAACTAGTTATAAATTAATCAACTATTAGTGAGTGGTAGGTATTTGAATTAGTCACTAATTGATGTTAAGTAATTATTTTAGTTATGTGTCAATTTTATTTTGCCTATAAAAAGAAAATAAGACGATTTTTTTATATTCTATTCATTAATTAATATATGCCCATGAAGAGAGTTGCTTTGTTATTTCATGAATTTAAATTTACACATGAGCTTAGTTCGAATAGCATAAGAAAAGTTCTCATTTGTGTCCTTGCTAGTCTCTAAATTGTCCATTACAATGTCATGAATGGAAATTAATAAATGTATGCTTGATAGAGATACCACATGGATGAATTTGACAACATCAATGTAGTTGACAATATGGATCAATGTAATCACATGGATAAACTTGACCATCATCCATGTGGTTGCCAATTGACAAATAACAATATTTAGTTAATAACTTCATCAATTATTTGCGTTTCATTGATGTAAACAAGCTTCATCCATCTATGGCCATTGCATCATTGTAATATATTCCATTAGTGTCATTCACATGATCATAATTTTAAATGTAATTCATGCTATCTATGTCGTCCATCTCATCCATATGTCAAAATTTCATCCTTTTGTTCCAATTGTGTCCATGTCATTAATATCACCAACGTTGTCAATTTCATTCATGGTTAGGTTCATCCCAATGGTCTTTTTCATCCATTCAATTAATTTGAAACATAAATATCATTTGTGTAACTTTTGTGTCAATCATATGAACTATTTCATTCCATGTGGTCATTTTCATTGATACCAATTTGATCAAATTGGGAATTTTCATCCATATGGTAAGGTCATACATGTGAAATTTTTCATCATAATCATTATCACATTTAGCATTTCCATCCATATCGTATGATGTCATCCATTTAATGAATTTCATTCACATGATAAATTAATTTCATCCATGTCATCAAGTTCAATTGAATTTCATTATTCATCCATGCCATCGATCATTTCATTATTCATCCATGCCATCGATCATTTCATTTTGAAGCATTTGAAACCTATCGATAATTTCAACCAATTTGAAATTTCATCCACATCTTCGATATTGGTATGGTCCAATTTCAACTATGTGTGAATTTCATACCTACGATTTCCAGCATAAGGTCATCAATTTCATTTCATCCATCACTCCATTTGATCAATTTGACTAATGTTGAATGTTTCAATTATATCATTATTTTTATCCAACTTATGAATGTCATCAATTTGATTGAGTTTTATTGGAAATATTATATAAAGGAATTTCATTGGGACATAGGTTCATAAGGGATGTGTAAGTTTTGACATATTTGGGCTATTTTTTCCGTGCAAAGTAGGATTCATCCAACAAAATATACCACACATTCATTGAACATATGAAGCTTGATTATGTCATCACATTTCATCCACATGGATGGCCAATACACCATTGTGATGAACTTCATCCATGACACAATGTATCTTTTGTTTGGCATGTCTTTATTCTCAAATGTGGTTTGATGAACAACCTTTCTTCCTTCTTTTTCATTTGCACAAGCTTTGTGCTCCTCTTTTGTATGTGCTTTCCTCCCTTTTCATGTCCTTAATCCCCCATCCCATAATGGGCTCTAGGAGTCCCCTAGAAGGGGGCCTAAACCCTCTTCCTTGGTCCCGACCATAATAAGGTTTAATCTAAATCTAACTACCCATCCATATTTAGAAATAAATTACATGATTTCCCACCAAGGGCCTCTATAGACCAATCTTTACTAACTTGTAATGTACCCATCCCCTCACCCCATGTGCAAAATGTGGGTCTAAATATTAAACTACAAGAAGTTAAAGCACACTGATATTTGTGACAACCAACTTCCTTTGCATTTTTTCTTGCTTGTGTGAATACATGTTTAATTATATTTAGCAATAATATAAGAATTTAACAAACTTTTCTTTTATTTTCACTTTTATGTTGCATGAAAACATAATTAAAATAGTCACCTTAAGAGGTTGATTATATATATATATATATATATAGAAAAATTACAAGGGGAGTACAATGATTTGGATTTTCAAAAAAATAGTTGGAATAGACTCCATTACTTACAACTATTCAAGGTTCAAAATTTCATGCAAATTGAAAACTATCTTGCATGTTGAACCTTTGGAATGGATAGCCCTTTTTTCCCACACATTCTTCTTTTTCCTTATCAAATGTGCATCATTCCTTTCAAAATTAGAGATGATCCAAAATTTGATGATTCAAAAAAGAAAAAGAATTGGAATTAATGAAATTTTTTTACAACGCATTTCAACAAAGTTGGTTCAAAGGTGTTTTTGACCCTAAATTTTATGAAAATTTGAGGATGTAGGTTTAACAAAATTTATTCATTTTTATTTGGAAAACATGAATACATATTATACATGATATAAGATCAAAATCTAATGAAAAAATATTTATATTTAACACCCAATGGTAAATTGAACATGAAAAATACGAAATTTAGGATTATAAACCAACATACAAATGTGACATGTCACATGTATTTTTGGAAAAGGACATTTAATCTTATACCCCTTGTTCTTTTGATTATGTTTCCATCCTATTAGTCATTTCTATTGTTATTCTGAGCATTGCTTATTTAATTTTATATTTATCACACTTTTATTTTATTTTCACATTTACCTTCATCTCATGTTTTGTTGTTCTTAACATTATTTCCTCGATTTTGCACTCATCAAAGTTCTTTATTTTCACATCTATGTTGGTCTTTTGTATTTTTTTAAAACACTTTTGCATTATGTACTATAATTTATAAGAAGCATTGGAGCTCTTCTAACAATCTGGTTGGTAGGTTGAACATGTTTTTTCCTAATTGACAGGAGTGAATGACTCAAGCTAATTAACTTATAATATGGTCAAGATTGAGATGCTTCTATTTTGGTGGGAGATAACGCAGATCGATATAGGTACCTATTTAGTGATCTTTCAATTGTTCATAAATTTTTCTTTCGAGAATCCCAAGTTTATAGTGTGTCATTGGATTTTTTTTGGATTTTTCCAAAGTAAATAAATGCACTTTGCATCCCACAAACTGATTTTGCATAGTAGTTAAGGTTTAACCCTTTATGTTATACTTGTTATAAAATCACACATTTACCCAACATTTAAAGCCCGGTGCATATATAGATTTTTTCAAATTTGTGATATTGTGTGCAAACATTTAAAGCCTTGTGCATATAGATATTTGCATATTTGTGTTATCGTGCGTGCATTGAACCAAAACAAGCAAATGCCAATTACTAAACACTCAAAAGCCCCATGCATTTATATTTTTGTAGATTTGCGTTATTATGTGTCCATTGAATCAAAACAAGAAAACAACCATTATGAAACATTGGCCAAGCATGATGAACTACAAAATCTACAAATGTGCCCTAAATCATGACCTTCACCAAACACATAAAATCCCATGCATTGGGACACTTTTAAATTTGTGAACATTTATGTGCATTAGAATGTGACAACCTTAAACCTAACACCATTTGTTGATGGGGGTTTGTTTGGTGATAAGTGTGGTTACCTTACAAAGATGGCGATTTAACTTTTAATTCAATCCAAATCATTTTATTATTAATTATCTTTAATCATTTTCTTTGAAACTACTTCAACATTTTGTTGTGCTTTGTATTTAACATTTGCACATCAATCTTTCATCTCACTTTGACTAGCTCGTGATTATATTCATTTAAAATACCCCCAAATAGGTAAGTTGAAGCTTGATGTTTTGGTTCTTCCATAGTTAATAATAACATAAGGTGAAATAACTTTTAACAACCAAAAATAACCAACAATAGCCTCACATACCCAAAATAACATAAAATGAAATAACTTATAATAGTAAAATATATATATAATAGTCACAAATAACTTAAAATGATAGCCTTCAATAATAAAAAGAAAACATGGAATAACAAAAAAATGTTTATAATAGTTGAAAATAACTTAAGGTGAAATATTTAAAAATAACCAAAAGTACTTTATAATAACCAAAAGTAACTAAGGGTGAAACAACTTAGAACAATGAAAAGTAGCCTTAGATTAGTTGAAAGTAACCTAACATAGGTATTATATTAACAATAATATTATCCATTTATTAAACATTTTTTTAAAAAAATGGTCATTGAAATGTTATTGATTAGTGATATTAAAAAAAAATGATGAAATGATTTTGCACTTTCAAAAGGAAATAAATGTAATTATGTACATTATTATAAAAAAAACTTTAATCATTTCATTTGGACAAAATTTCAATAAGATATGAATTTTCAAAGTGTATGTTTTAATGATGTTTAAAATGAAATATTTGTTAAATAAAATGCAATGTAACACATTATCACAACAAATATGGTGGCTTGATGGTTGGGGGGTTTGCTTCCATCCTAGAAGTCAAAGGATCAAACCTCACAAATGGTGTGTTTGTGGTCAACAATGGTAAGTTGACCAAATATTCTCCTATGTAGTTCGATAGAGTAAATGCCTATTTAGGTTGATTACATGGCCTATGTACTTAGGCCAAGTTTTAAATTTAACATATGTAGTGACACGTGTCAATAATTCATAAGTTGAACAATCATGATATTATCAATAATATTACATTTTACATGAAATAGTTAAATAATTTAAATTTAATTGATTTCCATGTTACTTAATTAATTAATTAGCAAGTGAAATGACTTGGTAAGTTTGTATTTCACTAAGTATTAGTGGATCAATTCACTATCTGTAACAACTAGTCTTTTTTCTTTACCCCACAAAATATCAATATTAAGCTTATGCATTATCTAAGGGAGCTCACCCTCAAAATCTATTAAACAATGATTTTCTTTCATGGTGGGCCTACTAAAGAAACTTGTCCAACTTTTGTGATTTTGTGATAATATTGTTTTGTAAGTTCCAGTTTGCAACAAGAAAGTCCAATAGATTAGAAACATTTAGGTATCACATATATTGATATTTGAAATTGAATAATATTTCAGATTTAAACAATAAAATAGTGGCAAACAAATTGTGTTTCATTTGTACAACATAAACCTTTAAGAATGATCAACTATCTAAAATTGCCCTTGAGTATATTCTTTCATAGCAAACCCAATGGGTTCAATGATTGATTCAATTAGCACATAAAGTCTCATGTATATATAAAATAGAATAAATTTGATAATCTAAAAAAAATCCTATAATGCATCCAAATGGACCCAAATTTGATGCCCCTTCTTTGAAGTTTCATGGCCTTTTTGGAGGTCTATATCTAGGATGGGGGAAAGAATAGGAGGCAAAAGGAGGAAATGGGCTAGAGGGCAAAGGGAAGAAAAGGGGGAGGAAGTGATTAGGGGAAACAATAAAGGAAACAAAGAAAAAAGGTGGGCAAGAAAAAAGAGAAGGAAGGTTGTTAAACAAGATTTGAGAAAAGGGACAAATGAAAGCAAAATCTCATCAATGACGAACCATAATGGCTTCTCAAGTTTGGCAATAATTAAACTTGGGCCCTTTGTTCCTACACACAACCAATGATGACCAATTAATGAAAAAAAAATTGATTTCAATGTCAAAATCAAGTTCCATTTTGAATGATAATATTCAATGACTTTGCATGCAAATTGAATTAAATTGAATTCAAATTCTTAAATTGAATTTGGAATTGGAATTTTATTGAATTCAATTCAAATTGAAGTAATTAAATTGAAAAGAAATGGGATGCAAATTGGTGGAAAAGGTATTGAAAATATGGTTGTGAATATGGTGTTGGAAAAAAAACTAAAAGAACACACAATTCCAAAAAGAGACAATTCCATGCTTCTTCATTTGGGAATTGACATTTAAAGCTATCCAAGTGATGATTATGACTTATGGTATCTAAAGTTGTCCTACCTTTATTAATTTTCATGAATCATTGTCATTGGACTTTTTTTGGAGATGTTGAATTTTCTAGAACTTTTATGTTTAAAACATTGAAATTCAAGGAAATTACCATGAAGAAAAAACCAAAAAAATTTGAAGGAAACCCATGACCTTTTTGCTTCAAACCAATTATAAAATAGGTATCCAATAATTAACAACATTTTTCTATCCTCTAATTTGGTGGAACATTATGTCTCCCTATTTTATGCAAAACAAAGTTGTAAAAAATGTTGTAAAAGATCTCATTATGTTAAAGGTTCCTCTTCAAAAGAACTTGCTTATCTTTATTGGAAAAATTCCAGAATTTTTGTAATTGTGGAAATGGATTAAGAAAATAAAATAAGTATTCAACATGCAAGTTTTGGACCAAAATAAATATTGGACATATAGCAAACAATGTAGTACCTTCTTGGTTTTGTGGTATTTATTTTATTGTTAAAATGACAAATTGTTTTTAAATTGGTTATTCAAAACTTTGAAAATCAAGGAAATTATTTGCATGTCAATATTGAAATTCAGAATTTGAGACAATTGTGAATGTTGTATTTAAAGTTTATCATTTTTGCTGTTTTTGTTGTTCAATATTTAATACATGTACGTTATTTACTAGTCATTTATTTAATTATGTTTAACAATAGTTCCAATGTTATTATGACTCACTAAAGTTGTTGGATAAAATGGAGACCTTATCGCTAGCAACCAAGAATTGTGATGAAGATTAAAAATCATGAAATAATTATCTTTTATGAGTTTTTTTCATGGACATTAAATGCAATGATCGGTCACCATTGTCAAATAATTTTATTTTGGCATAACATGAATCAAAAAAATCCAAGAGCATTTTTATTGTCGAATTTGGCTTCAAAAAAAATAAAAATTCTGAATGTTAAACTAGATGAAATTATATGATGCTAAATGAAATGTTTTTTAATGGATGAGGTTGAGCTCAATGAATGCATTTGCGATCCATGTGGATGAAATGTGATGATGTTGTTGAACTTCATATGTTGGATAAACGCCTAGTAAAATATGTTGGATGAATTTTTCTTTGTGTGCATAATATTATGTTCATGGATGAAATTTATTGCACATGCAATTGGCCATATTAACAAAACTAATAACTATTAAAAAAATAGTTGAGTATAAATTGAGTCGTGTTCATGGAAGAATTTAACCACATATATGGATTGTGCAATTGGTGATGTGGATGAAAATTTTACATGAAAATGATCAATAATATGAAATTAATTACAAGGATGAAATTAATGTACATGGATAAAATTATTGACATGCAAAAGTAGACCTTATGAATGAAATCAACAACATAGATGAAATTGTGTATGGATGAAAATGAATTATATGGATTGGATTTAACTACATGGATAGAATCTGGCATCAATGAAGATGGTCATCATGAGTGGAAATAAATGTACATGCATTCATGAGGAAGATACCACATGGATGAGTTTGGCCATATCTAAATGTAATGGGTGATACGGATCAATTTAACAACATGGATGGAATTACATTCACAAATCAACTTAACCATCATCACTAGAAATTTTTTGTCTTAGTTGCATAAGTGAAGTTGCACCCAACATCTAGTTGCAAATCATTATTTAGCATGACATCACCAAATGGAGGATGGATGGTGTATATAGTCAACATATACATGTTCATCCTTTGACCATTCCTATACCATTTGCAACTAGGTCAAGCTTTTGCAACTATTTTTATAACTATGAAATATCCACACATTATTTGCCATGTGTTTTATATTAAAAAAATTCTAAAACAATGATTTAAATGTTGCGAAAATCCATGCCATCAAATTCCAACAACTTATGATGGTGCCATTTGGCAACACCAAAATGCACGATGAGGCACTATGAGAAAATTTGGGTGAATTTTTAAAAAAAAAATCAAACATTGATCTTGGCCATCCATTATGAACATTCATTTTAGATAATCCTAGATTATGACATGTGGTGCAATCGAATTTTACCACATGGCATACTAATTGTATTTTGGGAAAAAAATCAAATGACTATTTATTTCAATAAGTGGGTATGTACGTACATAGGCCTATGTATGTAGGTAAGTAGGTAGGTGAAACTAGGTAGGTTGGACATACCTACCTACCTAGGCTACATACCTATTTACCTATTTACATAAGTAGGTAATTAGGACTTATGTACCAACTTACTTATCGACCTAGATAGGTCAGTGAACTAGAAAGTAACCATGTAAATATTATTATTTCATTTTATGTTTCATTTTTAGGGTTAAGCTTCTTTGAGTTGATATCAAATGGCACATGTTTTTTAAATGTGAAAATATAACAAAATGCACCTTTGTTATATAGTTTACAATATGAGATTGGAGGACAAAACATATGAATAAAAATTTCTAGTTGCATCTTATTTGTAAATTGAGTTATAATTAAAAAGATTCTCCCATATGCATTGTGTTTTTTTTAAATTCTATAAATTATATAACTAAATAGGTAAGTAGGAAACTAATAACTAACTAACTAATTGATTAATTAGCCATTAGCTAATTAAATTAGCTAATTGATTAATTAGCCATTAATTAATTACCTACCTACCCACTTATAAACTTACCTATTATTACTTTTTTTTAATTACTTATTTCTAGAAATCACATTTGCTTATATTTCGTATTTTTTACCAATTGATAAATTAATTCATGGTAATAATTCATCAACAATATGCAAGTTATGAAATAATTAATTATTTAATTTTTAAAATTAAAATGTTGATGCAATTAATTAACTAGTTATTATCTTAATTCTAAATTTACTCAATTTTTAATAATAAATTTTACTTTACCCATGAAATAATGTTTCATCTATTTGGAAACATGTCATTGTTAAAAATTATCTTTTCATTTTTCCTTTTTCTCAAATTTGGTTTGATTAACAACCTTTCTTCCCTTTTTTTGCCTTCACACCCCTTGTTTTTTAAATTTGTTTTCATCCAACACCCTCCCCCCTCCCTGCCCAAGGGTTCCATGCCGTCGCCTAGGTTGGCTACCCATCCATATTTAGAAATAAATAAGGTGATTTTTTGCCACCAAGAACCTCTACAAAACAATCTTGATGCACTTGTATTTATTCATCCCCTCATTGCACTACCTCGGCCCAAGACTACTCATCCATGTTCTTAATAAATTAAGCAAGTAATGGACCATGAAATGGTAATGGGTATCAATGTTGTCGTTTCCCATGAAACAAGAATATAGTTACTTCTTTCATGTTGCTTTTCCAAAAGGTTTGTTGTTTTAGGAGAGGAGTAAAGAAAAGACATGAATATTGCAATTAGTACCTTGGAGGTCAATTCTGCCAGTTTAACCATAAATGTCTTCCAATATTTTCACAAATAGCTAAATGATGATCTACATAAATCCCCCCTCCCCACACCAAAGCTTTGAATATGAAAGTTTTGGAATTTCATCTTTATACATCTTCATTTCACATTAATCATCATTCTCATTCTCATGTCCATGTCAATTTCATCTGCAACATGGTCAATTGCCCCGTGCATATGCGAACACAATTCCATTTATGATAAAGTGTTTTTTAATAATTAGTTTTATCTATAACTCCAATCGCACGTTTAATAAATTTCATCCATGAACATAATTTTATCCATGCAAAATATAATTCATCCAATCAATTCTATGACACATTTATCCAACATATGAATTTGAATGATGTTGTCAAATTTCATCCATATATATGGATGCAGAATGCACCATTTTTGGTCAAAATGCATCCATGAAACAATGTTTCATGTATTTGGTAAATATTGATATCTTTTCATTCATCCCTATTGTTAGCTTTGGTTTGATCAACAACCTTTCCTCCTTTTTTTTCATTTACACCTTTGCCTTTTCCCTCCAATATTATGTTTGTTATTTCCTAGCACTTTCCCTATGCCCCTACCTTTAGAATAGACCGGCCCATCACCAATCAAGTGCTTATGACCAAACACTTATTTAATATGTTTTAAGGTTGCGTTTGTTTTGGTTTATGTTAGTTTTTGTTCAAATGGACACCCATGAACAAACATTTAGCCAAAATTTGTCTCTTTTGAAAAATTTTAAATTTTTAATGCCTTTGGGTAATTCACTATTTGAAAATAATGGTAGGAATGCCACCATTCAAATGTGAGCATTTTGGATCATGCACATGACTACTTATTTAAGGCTAATTTTTTGTTTAATGATAGGCGTCCAAGGTAACACTCAAAAACAATGAGGCGACTATGAATTGGAGGCTTTATGCACCAAAAACTTGATAAGTGTTTAGGAATTAATCCTTGGCTAAACAAAGAACAACAAAGAGACCCCACATAGGAAACAACTCAATTAATACAATTCAAACATTGGATACCATTGCACCATAAAAAACCAAGTAAGCCCATTAAAGATTTTCCCTCCACAATTCATATAATGGATTCCCACCAAAAATAAGCAAGCAAAAGGCAAGAACATATTTCATATGGCTTTACACTCTTAGAATAAAGGGTATAGTTTTAAAGTAAGTATGTCACAAGAAGTAAGAAGTTTATTGCATAAGTTTGAAAGTTTTCTAAAGAGATTACAGAAGGGGATCAATAAAGGATTAGATGGTGAATTGGTTGCATCTAAAATCAAGGAGGTAGAAGTGAAGAGAAAAGAAAAGGTAAAAGCAATTTTACCAACATTTGAAATTAAAGAGGAGGTAGAAATAATGATTCCACCATTTGTAATCAAACTAAAATAGGTTGAAGGGGATGAAGTAATGCAAAAAATAGCAAGATTGAATGGCATATGAAAGCTAGCATGGGAATACATAGACAAGTCTTCAAACTACATTTATTATTGTTGGGTTCAACAATCATCATTCCTAAAAGGGTCATTTCATTCTAATAATGCATTTGGTTACAAATTTCCTACTCTTCTAGCATGACAGACCGTGAGATATATTCCCGCTGCCTACACATCCACAACTGATGTGACATTAAACTAGAAAGACTTTGCTAATTTTTTTGAATTAATTATTTGCTCTGAAGCGGTGGAAAGTTGTGCCATTAAACATTATCCAGATGTAACATATTTTTTGGAATATTAGTCTTCATACATGGTAAATGCACACTAAGGTGGTTCACTTTTTGTCCCTTTTTGGACTTTCTACAACATATATTTTATTCAAATGCCACAAACACATTGTAAAATCATCAATTTGACAAAAATATTTATGAATTAAAATTGTCAACTTGAATAAGAATATTTATTCAAGGGTGAAATTCAATAAACATACACTAATAATATAGTAATGGAGTTTTAAAATGAGCATATGGACAATGATATGGGTTCTACATTAGCATTAAAATGTTTTTTTTGTTACGATTTCTTCTCAATATTTTTTATAAGGACTCAATATATGATAATTGATGGAAAAAAAAAATGGATTGAGCAAAATTACAATAAAAACTTTCATTAACAAATAACAATGGACTTTTGAATGACCAAATTTGGACCTTATTATCCTAAGTCCCTATCTTGGTCATTTTTTATTGGATTGATATTTTTTTTCTTTTAACATGTATGCGAAGAATTGTCTAGATGGGCAACCTTTCATATGGACTTTATAAGTTGATTAATCACCACATAAAGCCCATTCAAAATCAATTTTTAACTATTTTTTCCATTCTAGTGTTAAAATATGGACTTTTGGGATTGGGACTCTTGGCACTTTTAAGTCACCCTAACTTGCATCTACCCTACAAGAAACATAGGTTTGTACTTCTTGTAAGACTTGAGTGGATTCCGCCAAGTGTTTAAAGATTATGACCATGAAGAAGAAGGTTAAGATGAGTTTACCAATGTGACAAGAGAGTCCTTGCAACAATGTACCTGGGGTGCACCACTAACAAACTACACTCCATCACATTTTAATGTGTTAAGGAAATGGTGTAATGGAATTTCAAGTACCAATTGTGAAAACCAAATGATTCAACATTTCCAACCTGCCATCCCAACAACACAACAAGGTCAACAAGCAATACTAGCCATTGACGTAATGCAACAATAATGCCATTTTGCCACAACAAGAATACAAGGTTGAGGTAGAGGTAAATACCTCAAAGCGGGCCAAATGGACAAACCAACAATTAAAAGGTGCCATGGATGATGTGCAAAGGGGAAACACATATGTAAGGAAGACTATAAAATATTAGAACATACCATTGACTTCATTTTTAGATCACCTAAATGGTAGAATTAGATGTAGGAAAGTTGGCCTCCAAGGTGGGTTAACAAAACAAGAGGATGAAATAATGGTTACTTGGGTTTTAAACATGCAAAAGGTTAGATTATCTATCAACCTTCAACAATGAAATATGAATGTTGTAGAAATCACCCAAACAAGACTAACCCCATTTCGGAATGTTGTTCCAGGAAATATTTAGTGGCTCTAGTTCAAAAAAAGGCATTCAAAAATTATCATACATCTTGCTAAAGGGTTGGAGGTTTTAAAAGCAAGGGTTAACTAATCAAACATGCCATACCTTTTATTGTAACTTAGAAAAATTGTACACATAACACAAATATCAATCAAATCACATTTGGAATTCAAATGAAACACGTGTTCAAGCAAGGCAACAATCTAGTGTTAAAGTTTTCACCAAGTTGGGCTCACAAGATGTTTACAACACCATACCTAATTCATGATAGTGACTTAATGTAAATAGTGTTGTCAATGCACGAGGTGCAATCTTTCCTACCTTTTACATTTTTAGGGGTTCAAGGATTTGAAAAGATTATATAAAGTTATGTAGACCATAAACATGCATGGCATTTTGAAAAAAAACTTAGATGACAACTTACTTCTTCAAGTACTAGCTTACTTTTTTCTACGGATTTGTTCCAAGGGGGGTTTTTTTAAGAAAATAGACATTCTTGGTCCTTGATGGGCATGGGTCACACATCATTATTTAGGCATTTGAACAAGCAATAGAACTTGGATTGGACATGGTGACCTTACCTTCATATAAGTCACATGCATTATAACCAAATTAGATGTCACTTGCTTCAACCCTTTAAAAAATGCTTCAAAAAATAATATCAACAATGGCAAGAAACAACTATCTTGAACCTGACAAGGTCATGCTAGCTAAATGGGTGGACAAGGCCTTGTTGCAATCCTTGAAAAAAGAAATAATAAAATCAGGGCTCAAGGTTTGCAAGATTTGGTCATTGAATCTTACAACTATGGTTGGAAAGTTTGGTCCCAATGAGGTGTTCATTACAACAAAAAAGGAAGAAGAAAAAAAAAACATACTAATAAGATGCAATAGAAGATTCCAGCAACAATGGAGATGAGGCTAAAGCTCCCACTGATGTGTTGAACATTGTAGGTACTTCTCAAGCAGTTCCTGCACTTATTCTTAACACACCAACAAGCCTTTGTAAACTCTTTCCTCGTTTATGTTGGGTGAAGAAACTATTAATAATAAAAGGATGCAACAAATGTTAAAGGGATAATTTTGATTAGTATTTTACAATAAATGTAAAGAATTAAAAAAAAAACCTACCAAAGTAGCAAAATGGCTTACCAAATTATCTATAAAAATTGCCTACCAAAATATTATAATTGACTATCGGGCTTCACATTTTCAGCAATTTCAAAGGTCAAATCAACTCCAATTGAGGCTCTTAATATGGCGTTGGAAAGATCTTTCCTAGGATTATAAAATAGACCCTTCAACCTTTCAAATTGGTGTTCATTTGACAAAGTTATGATTCTTTGAAATTTTTTTGACACCAAATGATGAGAATAGTTGAGAAGGTAGATATAATTGTTTCCGGTTACTTAAAGACGATTAACAACAGAAAAGGGGGTTCCTTTTGGGAAGAATTCTTGAAGGAGATTTGGAGGAAAGTAAGGGAGGTGTGTGAGTGGTAGGAGAGGGAATAGACTTTAAAAAACTAAAGGTTGTAATTCCATTAGGAGAATGCATTTTCATTATTGAAGAACTTACACTCTAAATTAATGTTAGTAGGAGTGGTTTTATGCATTTTTTCCTTGTAGGTTGTTGGTTTAAAGTTGTTGTATTGTTAAATATGTGCTTTTAATGATGGAAATGCAAATTGCAATGATTTTAGAATGTTAAATATGTTGTTTCCTTAAAGAATTTCAGCAAGATTTTGTCATATTTCTATCTTAAAAGGTTTAGGAATCCAAGTTGTTGCTTTTACTTGGTATTTGCAATGATGGTGTTGGACAAAATCCCAACGAGTGATACCATGGTACCCTAATTAATTAGTATTTGCTAAAAAATATCGTCAATAATTATTACGTGGAAATGCCACTGAATCCTCCCACCCCAAAAAACAATCAACAATATGAGCTAGTGGTGAACTTGGAAGATTCCAACCCTAAATTAAATGGCATGACTATTCCATGGCAAACCCAAGATTCGCGGAATTGACTAATCTATTATCCCTACCAAGATTGCCAACAAGGAAAATACATGGCAAATAACCACTAATGGACTATTCTAGTTGACATATGGTCACATCAAACCAATACTTGGTAATGTTGAGATAAAAAACATTGGAGAAAAAAATTGCTAATAAAATCATTGAGCAAAAAATAAAAGAAAGAGAGGAGAAGGGATCAAAGACGGGTTGAACATACATTTACCCCATCAAAGAAAACAACTAAGAGGAATGTTGAAAAAGATAATAGAACCAGAGTCAACAATGCATGGTTTGTTACAATAGTTAAGTTGTTAGTGAATGATTCAACAACAATTTCAAGGTTTAGGGCCCATTTTTTGGGGTATAAAGGATTTGGTTTAAAAGTGACATCTCTATAATGAAAAATAGCTAGAAAACAAAGAAAGAGAAAAATGCAACTTGATGGGCATGTCCCAGCCAAGTTACAACCTTCCATTCAACATTAGTGAAAGGTAAAAGTTTGAAGTGGGTTCTGATGGCAGAGGGGAAAGAAAAAAAGATTCAGAAATGGTGCCAAAGGTTCCAGTGTGATGGTGATGACTACATGGATGGGTTTGACTGGTTCATACTAAGCCAAATACAGAGTGGGGATTCACCTAGTTTTCCAAACATAATACCTAGTGTTTGATATGCTAATTACGATGATTTTCAACATGTCAACATCATACTTCCACAAAATTTCATTTCACTATTTTGGGGGTTATTTAATGACAAAACTGACCTTAGAGTAAGGCAGCAAAATTCAACAGATAAATCTTAAATTTTAAATCAACGACCCCATTTAATCTTATGGCATGATAGCCATAATGTTTAGAGGCAACCAAAAAGAATTGGGTACCAATGTAGACGCTGGCTCACCCTGAGGGGAACTACCCAGAGGGAATATGAAAAAAATTGTGAACAACCTGTTGAACATTTTGCAATTAAGCTAGACATTCATACCAAATATTAAGTACCAATTGGAGAATCTTGGTTTACTATTTTTCTTTTCCTACAAACATGAACAAGGCCTATGAAAATGTTTACACATTGTGAGTAAAACCAGGAAACTTTCCGCCTAGATTCAGACATTTAACTGATTCACAACGATTTTGCAAGTATTATGAAATCAAATAAACTTCAACCTTATGAAGGGTGAAGCAGCACCTACACTGGCACCTCCATCGTCTTCAGTGATACCACTCAGAGGCTATATTCAAGCCACAAACTGTTAAACGTGGACCTGCATACCCTGATTTAGTCCAAGGATAGCATATCTATAATGTTTAGAAATTATAGGGTTTTGACCATGGCATCAGTATAGGTGCTGGTTCACCCAAGGCTAAAGCTTAGCTGTTAATCCAGTGAAACTGTATGTGACTTGAGAGCTCTTTTCATACCACATATCCCATATTACCATACCTTCCTCTTACTTCTAGCACGCTAAAGTTCTCCACTTCATTTCACTCTTCTTCTCTATACAGCAAATGTGCTTCAGCTTTCGTATCAGAAAATTCAAATCACCTAGGAAACAAATCTAAACTTCAAAATGAGCTAACCCTTTTATTTCTCTGATTCCTAGCCCCTGATATGATTGCACACTCCCACTGATTATATATGAGAAGATGATTTCATGACCTGAAAATTTTGGCCTTACTAGAGGGACAAGTTGAGCAACCATAGAGAAAATTTCAAATAAATTGGAATTTTATCAGATGGGACCCAATATCAAAGGTGCTTATAGTGGGCTGAACCTGAGTTCTTGGGCTCCCCCCTCATTCTTTTGCTAAGCATTCAAAATCAGTCTAACAATCCAAATATGGGCTAAGAATGTTTATCTGGACTAAGCTAAACATTCTACAAACAGTCGCCTGTTAAAAATGCACTAAATTTCAAAGATGTCTGCTGTAATTACCATTTCCCTAACCATATGGAGCATCAACCTTCATGTCTTGGCTAATGTGGCAGGGGCCCGAGTCCGAACCGTTAGTTCCACCAGGAAGGTTGTCGTAATCATCAGCAATGAGAAGCCAACCTCACAAGCTCACTCTTCTGGTTGAGCTGGAAAAATTCATGCCTCTTGGTTGCAAACCCAACAGACTAAGTTCTTGGATGCAATTCAACATACGTTTTGCCATTAGCTTGAATTTTGCACACCTCCAAAAGGAGGCCAATAAAAGAGGAGGTTTGGGCTGTTGCAAAGCATTTGCAGGAGACAGCAACTTGCATTTTTCTCTTCTTATATGCAGCCCACGTGTAAGCATTCGTGACTGGAAGCAGCTGAAATTATTTGTGTATCAGCAGCACAATTGTCAACCATGTGACCAGCTTAGTGGAGTCAGACTTGCCCAAGAGATTTGAGTTCACTGTTTTGCTGAACCTGTGGACTCAAATCTTTTGATGAGTGTCAAGATAGGGTTTGATTTGCTCCTTGAAGCTTTTGATTCCATGTGTAACTATGGAGCCATTGCAAAATCCTTCACTTGCCTCAACTTCTTTCTCTGATGAACTATATTCTCTTGAGCAACTCCAGTTTTCCTTGGCTTTTAGGCTAAGCCTGCTGTACTACTTCTAAAATCCTGGAACACTTAAATGCAAAGTATACTGAAGACTTGGTGCAACATAGTTTGTGTTGCTACAATTGACATTGGCCCAAAATGATGAGAAAAAGTCAGAAAGAAGATAATATCATGAAAGCACTCAGACCTAAATGTATTGCAAGAGGTTGAGAAATCCGTGGTGAGATAATTTTTCCCACATAATCCAAAGCAAAAACTATGTACAAGCACTGAAATTTTTCTTTTCTGCAGGGTTACTTCAACCATCCAGAACTGACAAACCTGCAAAACCCTAGGGGAGAGAAATATTGCCAAACCTCAAGTTCCTCAATGTACACAAGGCTCAATTTGAACGGTGCAGAGAGGTCACAACATAATAAGAGCAAACAATCTGGAAGGTTCAGTTGTTCTTTCTGCTTCTTGGAAGCTTTAGGCAAACACAAAAAATGCCGAAGAGATAATCAAGCAAAAAAACAGATCCCTTGTGGTGTGATAGTCTCCTCTACATTTCTGCTCACCTATGTGCACAGATTCTGAACCATGAATTGCTTAATGGCTACTTCAGTCTTCAAAGTTCACTACCTGTACTTCTCTATTCACACTTTTAGAAGCTTCACAGCTTCTCCAATGTCACTGCATGGTAAGTCTTCTAGAGGCACTGATTTCCACATATCTTTCTTGTCCCTGTCAGGCTTTAGCACCTTTTCCTTCTCCTCCTCAACCCATCCTAACTCCTCTCTACCTGATCCATCATCTCTCTCTACCCCACCCGATTTACACAACAGAACACCTCACCAACTCTCTCTCTATGTTGCCCGTCTACCATTTTCCAATAACTCAATTTTCCAACCATGATCCTCAAAGGAATCCAGCTTAGCCCAGATGTCCACTGGCCAAAGTTCTTGATTCTCACCACACTTCTGCAAAAATGCAAATTCATGCACGGTCAACGAACATCCTTCAAGTGCACAACTTAAAGTTGCACCTGCACCTGTTATAGGACGCCAGTTCTCTTTCCGGAATACTTTCAACTCAGTGAAGAGATCATTAACAACTCCAGTCCCATCGCAAGGTGGTATCAATGTAATCTGGCTGGTACATTGAGATTGAATGAGTGATGGACCAGCTGATGAGTTCAAACCCCATCTACCATTTCCCAATAACTCAATTTTCCAACCACGACCCTGAAAGGCATCCAGCTTAGCCCAGATGTTCTCTGACCAACCTTCTTGATTCTCAGCAGACTTTTGCAAAAATGCAAATTCGTGCATGGGCGCGGAACATCCTTCAAGTGCACAACTTGAAGTTGCCCCTGCACCTGTTTTAGCATTCCAGTTCTCTTCCCGGAATACTTTCAACTCAGTGAAGAGATTTACAGCTCCAGTCCCATCACAAGGTGCTATCAATGTAATCTGGCTGGTACAACCAGATTGAATGAATGACGGACGAGCTGATGAGATCAAAGCCTCCTGATGTTCTCTGATATTCTCTTCAATTGTTGGGCCTGCATCATGACATAAGAGCAAGCGCAACATAAAATGGATAGCTTTTGAAGCATGTACTTTTTGCATACCCATATCTAACATATAGCAACATAAGGGCTTTGTAGGTTTTCACAATCAAATTTTCATATCTACAATTTGAGTTTCATTAAAATGTTCATGTGAATATTCTTGTTTAAACCCTGGAGTCCATTTTTACAGAAAAGATTGTGTCAATCCCAAAAAAACATTTAAACAAAACTGGAAGGCAGACATATATGTATAGATCCATTTCCTACACTAAAGTCTAATTGCTAACTAAAGGAGTTTAGTAGCCTAAATACCTGCAAATTCCGGATTTGCAGAAACTGATTGAGGTTCTTCAGTCATGTCCATTCTCTGCTGATGATCAGCATCAACGTATCGATAAAATTCTTGAGTCAAGTTCTCTACTTGATCATGATCAAAAGGTGGAAATTCTTGAAGTGGGTTGTCTATATGCTCACCATCTGCAACACATACAATTTACTTTAAATGAAATCAACAATGTTTGCCTTAAAATTTGCAAGAAAATTATTTGCTTAACGT
>Ga0116230_10001686_pt1 | contig 21149 bp, 20 predicted proteins | sample S1TSphfallax_3_FD_88678 | JGI IMG/M metagenome (GOLD analysis project Ga0116230, IMG submission 88678) | Host-associated microbial communities from peat moss isolated from Minnesota, USA - S1T2_Fd - Sphagnum fallax MG | ecosystem: Host-associated > Plants > Peat moss > Unclassified | place... | reverse complement strand
AAAATGGTCCCCAAAAGAAAAAAAAAAAAAAGGAAAAAAAACACACCAGAAGTAAAGGTATGTAGTAAAGGCATATCATGTTATCACCGAACTTCCACCGGTAATAATCATTCATTCTTTCCGTGCACTTTGGGGGGTGGTCACAGCCTGGTCTCTTTTGTCCAGCTGCTTGGCTGGCTGGCGGGCTGTCTATTTCTGTTGTTGTAAGTTTTACGTAATTCGGTTTCTTGTCGCGATTGAATGTTGTAAGGGGGGGAGGGTTGTGTATGAGTGTGGGTTCGCGTAAGGTAGGGAGGGGGAGATTTGTGTGTACGAGTGTGGGTTCGAGGGAGGGAGGGAGGGCCACCCGAGAGAGTGTTCCCCAACCTCACCTCAGGAGAACACATGAGTATGGGAACCTCCAAGCACATAAACGAACTGTTTTCTTTTCATGGGAACGTGGGAACATTTGACAAATAGGAGGAACTTCCCTTCGGGTTGAAAGTCCCACATATGTAGGTCGCCGAAACTAGACGATGAGTCGCCAAATATAATTTGGCAAGAGAATAAATAATAATTTAAATAGCAAAAAGAAAGAGAGAACAGCGCTGGCCGCTGGCGATGACACGACTACACTATATTTTTTAATTAAAATTTGCTTTTTTTGGGGTGCATCTTTACCCGCCCCCGCCACCGCCCCCGGCGGGAAAATAGGTGGCATTTAAGGCGAGTTCAATAATCATCGAGATTAGTGCTACTTAAACGTGATTAATTAGCCGTTAAGTACGATGATCAGCAAATTGCGTGTTCTCTAGCGTAAACTGCAATGCACCGGCGTTTGTTTGTGTGTATGTGTGCGTGCGCGCGCCATCGCCGAGCTTCCTTCTTTGCAACTGTTGTTGAGAGTAGCAATGTCCCTTGGCTTCCACGAAAGCAGACAATGAATGCAGATTGTAATTTTCTTGAAAAGAAGAAGCAGAAGACGAAGAAGAAGAAGAAGATGAGGTTCTTCTTGCGCGATGTTTTCCTTTTGATGTCGATCGGAATCTTGTTTGTGGGTTTGCGTATTACTCCTTTATAGCCGTTTCGTGTGTCCTTTCTTTTGTGTGTTGTCAGCGGTACGCAATTCCACAGGAGGAGTGAAAGATAACCTCTGTCACAACAAGCTTTTTCCAAGTGCAAAATGGTTTCCAGATATCGATTCTTTGGTTGTTGTTTTGTCTGATTTTATGTTTTGTTTCTTTGTTCTTGTTCTTTGTGTTATTACTTGTGGGGAAATCCGGAAGAAATAGCAGCGATCGGGAGGAGCAGTAGCAACTGTAGTAGCTTGGATATGGCATGGCAAAGCCGGTCGAATACCGCCGGGGCGTTTTTCTGGAGTGCTTCTTCGGTGATCATCGCCTCTGTGGATCTTTCTCTGGCGTTTCTAGTGCTGTGCAGTTCCGTGATCACGTTTTTTACTTCCACCTTCATTCGTCTCTCGGGCTTGCATATCCCTTGTTCCTGCTTGAAGTATCACCTAGAAGAAAGGTCCACCAAAGCGGAAGAAGAGGAGGAGGAGGTGCTGCGAAAAAGAAGAAGAAGCAACAGCAGAAGCAGCAACAGCTTCTCCTCCTCCGCGGCGGCACGGGAGAAACAATCTGGCCCCAACACTAGTAGTGACAGAGACACTCATTTCGTCACCCGGAAAGCAGCATGTGTTGGATCCGAGATAGTGTGTTATAACAGCAGCAGCTCTTGTTGTGCGCGGGTAGAGGAGGTTCTGTCTACAGATCTGCTGCTGCAGAGGAGAGAGAGTTCTTGGAAACAAACTGGCGAGAGGGATGCCCATCAAAAACCAATAGAACTCACCAATGCGACTGAAAGCGAAGAAGCTGCTGATGAACAAGAACAAAAAGATGGTGATCAATTGCACACGAAACAGTATGAGGAGCTAGAGGAACCGCTTCCGCAGAACGAGCGGGAGGCGCTGGCTGCGATGTATCTGGAGCTGGAGAAAGAGAGAAATGCTTCCGCGACGGCGGCAAACGAAGCTATGGGAATGATTGCGCGTCTCCAAGAAGAAAAAGCCGCAGTGCTGATGGAAGCTACACAGTTCCAGCGGATGGTGGAACAGAAGTCGACGCACGATCAAGAAGCGATCGAGGCTCTGCGAGAGGTAATTGCAAGGATCGAAGAGGAGAAGCGTGAACTGGAAGAGGAAAACGAGTTCTACAGATCGAGGTTACTCCGTGCGCAGATAGAGGAGAGCATACGTGCTCGAAGCATGCTGTTGCTTACCGCGCCTTCCTCTTCTGCTGAAGAGAGAACAAGAAGAAGCCGAAGCCTTCTTCTTCAGAACTCGCCTTCATCAACGTCCATGGGAAAAGAAAAATTTCCTGCTAATGTAAGGCCTGCTGCAGCGGATGTCCAAGAAGAAGAGCAATCGAGATTTACAGGAAGAACAATCAAGTCGAAGAAACATCTTCTTCGGGGTCCAATTGTCCGAAAAGAAGCATCTCCGGAACCTGGACTGCCTCAGCTGGAGGATTCGAGCATCATACCTGCAAAGGGCAGTGATGTGAACGCTACATCTGCGGCAGTTTCTCAAGCGGTACAAGCGCGAACGGACGCAGTCATCGGAGGAGAAGGTAGTAAGGCATTAGGGTTAGGGTTCAGCAACAGAATAGATACAGCAACAACGAGTTCGCCCAGGGCAATGGGTGGTAACAACAAAAAGAAGCAAATTGGCAGAGCACCGGCTGCTGTGGAGAAGCCAGAAGAGAAGAACAGTGAGGAAGCAGAGAACAACATTAGCTTGAGGAGAAGATTGAACTTGCAACATCATCGTCCTGCTCCTCCTTCAGATACAGCAGAAGCCACAGCCGAGAGTCGGGAGGCCACCGCCTCTGAGTTGTCAGAGAGAGCATTGGAGGAGGAAAGGAGGCTGTCTGTGTTGGAGTATGTGTGGAAACTAGAAGAGGAGTTGCATCAGCAGGCAGGAAGACGACCTGCTGCCACCCCTGCCCCTACTACTGGTGGCAGATCTAAAAGCGTGGGAGTGTCAAGATCTAAAACCCAAAGTCCAGTTGAGAGAACAATGAGCTCAGAAGAGACAGCCACGAAGGCATCAGCAACTATGATGTGTGCAATGACTGAGAATGATCCATTGTGGCAAAGACTTTATGAAGATGGGAAGGCTACCAATGAAAGACACTTGGATGCATTCTCTTCTGAGGAGCAAGATGGCAATGTTACCACTCATGTCCAACATACTGTTCATGTTGATGAAGGCAGAAACAAAGAAAGACAGCAAGAGGCTGGCACATCTATGCTTAGTGGTGAGGAAACACTTGGACAATGTAGTGATGAGGTACTCTTTGAGCATGATATCTATGAGGTACAGGAACCAGCTTATGAGCCACAGGGAGTTGCAGGAGACTTAAGCCAGCAAAGGCATGTGAATTTAGATAGATTAGGAAAACCTGACCTTCTGTTCTCTCTAGATGAGGATATAATAGATAGGAATGAAATGGAATATTTGAGTGATGACTTCACAGTGCCTCTGTATGAAGCTGGGAGCTCTGGAACTGACATGCAGTGGGAAGAGTTGCATTGGAGAGCATGGAAGGGGGATCCTTGCACCCATTCTGAGATCAGCAGGCACCAAGCCTGGATGTCCATTGAAGATGAGGTACAGCAGCTGACTCTTAGGTTGAAGGCTCTGGAGGCTGATAGGCACCTGATGAAACAGACCATCAATTCTTTGACACAAGAATATGGAGGAATGAAGCTTCTTCAAGAGATTGCACAACAATTGCGAGAGTTGCGAGGTATGGAATTGGAAGGTTTACAACAGCAAAACTCTTTGTCAGATGCTTCATCAGTCCAGGTGTGTCACATTATGGTGTCAATTGTGCCAGAATATGCTATGCTCCTTTTTAGACATGTCTATCCTGGCATGCTGGCCTGACTTTTTGTGAGGCCAGAGAGCTTAAGATCTGCATCTTTAACAATCAGGAAACTGATAAGTTTGAATCTTCTGACCTGACCTGCAAGTCCAACTTGAAGATTTTTTGTGTGTGTAGGTGGATGAATATTAATGTAGTCTGAAGTACACTGAAGTGTCCTGCTGTAATGCAAGGTGTATGTGCCTAGAAGAAAATCCTTTGTAAGCCTAGGATGTTGAGGATTGTTGGGAGTTAAGTGTATGAGATAGACTCCTGATGCCATGATTCACCTTGGGAAGCTTTTACAACCTGTGACTTTCCCCTGGCAGATGTCCAAAAGACATGGCTTATTTGTTGCATGCTTCACTTTTTCATTTCCACCATGACATTTCTTACATAATTTTTTATACTAAATGGGTTGCTTGACCACCAGTCAAGGAAGTTCCTTACACATAGCTCAACCAATCACAAGGCAGCCATGTAAGCCTGTTCTCTGGTCTGGTGTTGAACACCGTTCAGAGCATACTTGTTTACATCAGTGAACCTCTCAATAATAATCTTGCTGTCTCATATGCTAAGAAGTGGAGAGAGTTTCAGAGCTTACATGATTTGGAAGCAGCAAGAAAGGTGGTTGACTCTGTAGTTGTAGGGTTTAAGGTTGTTGTGCTTGCTGAGGTCAGAAAGCCATTTTTTTCAAAACCTTGTTGTGTGCTTGTGGTGTGATGTGCCACTAACTATAGCATCTCAAAGACCTTCCAGAAGCTGAAAGAACAAGTTTTGTGCCCTAATGCATTAAAGATTGCTGTCCACCACACTTCCTGTCTTTTGTGTGCTGGCTTGAAGCTTGTCATGTTATCAAATGCGTTCTGAAGGTAATACAAGTAAAGTAAATTTAGGGGAGGGCATTAACAAAGCATTCTGTCTGTGGGTGTGATGTGCAATGGCATATTAGGGGATGATGTTCTTTCCACTTTTGCTTAACAATGTGCGAGCCAAATTGTGCAAGTAAGGAGATGCCCTGTCCTCCTGTGTGACTAAAGCTAAATCAGGTGCTCTCTTTTGGAAGCAGCCTAATAGACCTGTGTATGTATCACATTAACACCTTAGAGAGCTTGCACAGCAGAGGTGATAACTTTTGAACTTGTGACATGTGTTGTGGCTTGGGTCCCTCAAGGTGCTGCCTCAAACCAGTCAAACCAACACATTATTCCCTCATAGAATGCAAGATCAAGCTGAACAAAGGAACTGAGTTGGTCACCCTCAATGATGTGTGGTGTGGTGTGGAGTTTGCTGTGATGATGTTCTCCTGCTATTCTAGGGCAAAATCTATGATTTGTGCTTTAACAGTTAACTAAGCAATTGTTGTATGTTTGGATGTTCTGCACAGGTTGGTCAATGTATGGTTAAGAAGCGGCGGTTCAATGGTAGACCAAGGGGATCTTCGTGTAGGCCGGGGATGCCTGCTTCACACCTCCGCCCCTCCACTAGTAAACTTCATTACTCATCTGCATAAAGAGGACATCAACCTGTCTACTTGTGTTCAAAGTGAGTCTGTGAAGTCTGAACAGTTCTCATCCTGGCCCAAGGATGTAAGTACCAGGTCAGGAACTGCTCTCAGTGGCTGGGATTATTAAGGTACCATCAGCAAGAGGTATTTTGATTGAGCTCAGACCAATGTCATTTACTCTCAGAATATGAAAGGAGTTGGAGTAGCATCTCCCTCTATCATGCAAACTTTGAGATTGAAAAGACTACAATTGTAAACAAAGGTAGAGTGAGGTGATTGTTTTGTACCTGCTGGTGTATTTGTTGAGTGAAAGAATGTATGCTGCACATTCTCTCTATTATTTCCATGCCAGACAGGGGAACAGGCAATTGAGGGGGATCGTACTGCCATTTTTGATAGCTAGGTATTCCTTAGCTGTACTCCAGCAGACTCTGATTTAACAGTGGACTGCATATGTGCAAGCAGATTCCAATACAGGTCAATAAACTTTCATGGAATGTAAGAGGTTAGCCATATGTCATCGAAGATGTTTTGTTCTCTTGCAATTTCCATGAGAACTCAAGGTTTGTGTTGTGAGTTGCAAGTTTTTGGTTCAGGTACTTATCACAGTGGATGCCTGTCAGTTTAAGAACATACATTGTCAATGATGCTGCTCTGATGGAAATTGAGGCATACTTTGGGGGGTGAAGTTGGATGTTTCTGTGAGCTGTCAGAAGGTTCTCATAGTGTGTTATCCATCCAACCCCTGAGAATTCTGCAGATGCAGACGACAGTCTGGTGTGCTACTCAACTATCAGGCTCAATCTCTCAGTTCAGCTGAAAGTTTCTGTAAGAGAATAGAAATGGGAGTTTCTAGGTCTCTAAACCCTGACTCTATCAACCAGTAGTGTGCACTGACATCTAAAACCCTGAACAAGAGTAGTATGACAAACAAACTCTTGTCGGCCCATTGTGGTTCACTTTTACATTAGAGTTCCTTGGACAACGAAGAGTCTATGTGTATCATATGCAACATGATGTTGTCATTTTCCACCACCACACATGACACCAATTGAAATGTAGGCTGAGTTAGACCCATCTTACTGTGAACGTGAATTAAATGAACAATCTGGTGAGCAAGATTTACATGATCCCTGTATTATTGCTTGCACCATTTGTTCAGCCAACCCATTTGCCATCGGGTGATTTATTTCAAAAGGTGGTGTGATGGCTGTTCATAGTATGTCCCACATGTTTACAATTTGCTTAATAATTTGTGCTTTCATTTCTCAAGTCCTTAGCACTTAATTAACATTTGACCAAACAGTCCAGATACAAAAGTGTTATCAGGCCCCTCACAAATGGGCCTAAATGTCATGGACTACATTGGAATTTTGTACAAGGCCCCTCACAAATGGCCCTGAAAGTCATGGACTGCATTGGAATTTTTAAAATCTGATTCAATTAGGGGTGTTAGTGGTGTTGAATAAGGGTGTTAGTTATAAACCTAAGACAATTTGACACAGAAGGAAGAAATGACCCTTTAGTGTAGGTAAGGCCAGTTCTTAGAAATGTTTTGGTCATTACAAGCACATAGTCACTGTGTCTTTGTGTTAGGAATAGAGATCTTCCAAAATAAAAGGCTCCATCTATAACTTAAAATAAAATGGCATATGCACCATATTTTGGATGGTGTGGCTTATATATCTTTTAGGTTCAGCAATTGGGTATCAAATAATTATTTTAGTTTTTCAAAATTCCTCTTCAACATAATGTTTTTAAAAAAAAAGAAATTTCATAGCAAAATAGGTAGCTTTTGTAGATTCTTTACTTCAACAAAATGAGACTTTTTACATTTAAAAATAAATGGGGAAAGATAGAGTTCCACCAAAATTATAAGATAGAAAGATATTGTCAATTAAATGCCTCCTTTGGAACAATGGACTATCTTGAAACAAGAAAATCCTAAGTTTCCACCATTTTTTGTATTTTGCTCACCCTTGATTATGGTGTGTGTGCATGGCTTTGTTGTTCCTTTGTAGTTCTTCTTTCGATCTTATCAATTCTAACTCCAGGTTCCGCCCCCCCCCCCTGCCCAAAAAATATATTGACAAAATATTGTCATTTTTCAACAAAGAAGTTTTCTTTAGTGTAAATTAGACTAGTGTTGCTAACTTTTTGTTAAAATTTCATCAAATTTTTAATGTCAAAAAATGAAAAAAAAAGCCTACTCAACAGTGGATTTAAATGCCTTCATTTGAGAAACCAATTTTTTTCAACTCTTTTTTGTTTGATTTTCAGGACTCTCTTCTCAAGATTTGCCTTGATAGCCCTTTTCTTTGACTCTTTTTTAGAAATCCTTTCCTTCAATTTTGCTCACACCTCTCTAATGTAAGACATTGCATTTACAACCCCCAAACCCTAATCACTAGGAAAGAGAAAAAAAGAAGAGTAAACAATGTGATAGAAAATCTAGTCCAATTCTCAAAAATCTCAACAACAAATGATTATTTCCTTAAATTTTCAACATTTCACACGAGTGATTATTATTTTTTTGACATTTCAAAAAATAAATTTTTATTATTGCCAAACTTTAAAAGGTATTAAAATAGTAGTCAAATAGTGTGAAACTCACTTTGGACATATAAATATGCCCAAGATACATTGCCTAGCAAAAGGACCAATTAAAAAAATGACTATTTTCTTATTGGCCAACCTTAATGATCGGTCAAAATGGCAACATATTTTCAATTTATGATATCCACTAAAATCCTTCTGCAATAAGGATTAATGTGTCCTAGTGTTGTTGGCCCAAGCATATTAAATCTCATGTAAGCTCATCCATCCCAATATTACACCAACCAAAATGGGCTTAACTTTAGAGTTCTTTGAAATAAAAAAATTAATTAATTTGTTAGAGACAAAAATCACTCAAAAATAAATAAATAGATTTGTCCCATTGGTTCAAAATTTGTGAAAGGAGAAACTTGCACTCACCTCATCAAAGGCTTTATAATGATACCAAAAGCTAAGCAAAGGGCCCCACAATTTGCAAAAGTTGCAATGTGATCACATCCAAACAAACAAACAAACACTTATCCTAATATATATCTAGAGCATCAATCCGACATGATTTAATGCGTATTGTGTTAAGTAACCTAATATTTAGATTAAATGTTTTTAATAATGAAATTATGTTAAAAAGTTAACACTAACCTAAAATTGTTAATTAAGAAATTTGATGTGTATTCACATTTCATCACAAATTTATCAAGATTCTTAAGTTTGTTTAAATTTTATGCAAAATCTGATTTTCATAGATTCATGTAAAAATCATATTAATTTTATGTTATAGTTAATATGAATGATATTTGTACATATTTAGTATTTTAAATATTCAAATGAATGAGATTTTTTTTTGAATGACATATGTGAGTGTTCATATTTAACAAATCAAAATTGCATAATTTTATGTAAAATTATATCACAATAATTTCAAATTTTTGTATTGCACATCAAAACATTATGAATAAAAAATATATATCATTTATATATAAATAATTTTTAAAAAATTCGTGCCATTAATGTTATGTAAAGAACATAATGTTAACCGACCTCCGACCAACAGTTGGCTGTCTCTGTCTGTGGATGTCTCTCATCCACTAAGAGGAACAAACACAAACACTTATTGATTCACTGCAGATGAAACCGACCTCTGACCAACAACTGGCTGTCTCTGTCTGTGGATGTCTCTCATCCATTAATGTCACAAAACACAAGACACTTATTGAGTCATTGCCAAAGAAAACCGAGTTCCAACCAACCATTCACCCATGGATCCGTGGATGTCTCTCATCCACTAAGGTGACAAACAGAACCGTTAATTTATTCGCTGTGGATGAAAACCGAGCTCCGACTAACAACAGCGTCCAACGAGACCGACACTAAGTGTATAAAAATGCGTTGGCGGCTCTCGTTTTTCCTTTCTCTCACTCTCTACCCCCACGCTGCTCCCGCTTCGGATCGCGAGCGCCATCGCACCTTGGCATTGGTCGCCGGGTCTCCGGGTCTGCTTGATCTTCGCGCTTGTGTATGCTTCTCAATTGTCGAGAATGCAGTCTTTTTTGCACCCGCAGAGTGCCGCTGCAGGAGGATTGCTGCTTCCAGTAGCGAGAGCGCAGCTTCCAATTCGTCATCTTCTTCGCCCAGTTTCTAACAAATTTTCTCAGAAGTCCGTAGCTAAAGTCCTGGCTTTTGGAGAAGCGGATTGTGTGAACAGAAGAGTGAATTTCGCTACTGCTCAGTTCTTCACGGGAGAGAAAAATTTGCCCCTGCAGTTGCCGGCGGTGGGGTCGCTGTTGGAACATAATTGTACAGCTTCCAACGTCGTCGGCTCGTTGAGAACTAGTGTTGCTGTCGTTGCTGCTGCGACGACGAACTCCTCGCCCAAGGCGAATGCAGATTGCATTGATAATTCTGCGCAGCTTCTTACGGAAGACATGGGTTCTTTCTTCACCTTATTCTTTTTCTTTTTTTTGCATATCAGTTTCTTTTGCTACAAAACTTAAAGAGCAGTTCCATCTGTAATATAATGTGGCCGATTTTTCATTGCAAAAGTTTCTGAAGAATTAAGATGATTTTTTTGGCTTTCAAAGCCCTTTCCAATACTAAGTGGAGACAGGACAACAAACTTCACAAACCATTTGCAACTTAGTACAACTTTCAAACCCTCTTTAGGAAGACAAAGAGTTTTGTCCATTTTTTGGGCGGGTTTCCAGATGCGGCCTTGAAGAATAGGGTCTGATCAGACACAATTTTACTGAATGTTGGTGACCTAGAAAACTATTCTAGATCATCTCCTCTCCCTCTCCTTCTTTTGGTAGGGTTCTGACATGAGTGCTTGTTTTTTGTTGTCTTTTGGGGTTGTAGCAGCTCGTGGGATCAGCAATGGGCATGGGCAAACAAAGCTTGGAAGAGCAAAAACAGGGGCATTAGAGGTTGGTGGATTCTCTATAGAGGGTGTTTCTATTGGAGGACAAGAAACTTGTGTGATGGTTCCAGCCTACAAAGTTGCATTTGACTCTGGAAGGTGCCCTGAACGTATCATCCATCAAGACTTTCTGTTCATTACCCATCCCCATATGGACCACATTGTGAGTTTTTTGTATAGCATAATTTCTCCTCTTCAAATTGTAGATTGTAGTCATTGTCTATTGTGTTTCTTCTTGTATCATGTGGTCAATTGAATTTACAACTTTTGATGTAAAAGAAGAACAAGTGGTGGCTAAGTTTTCTTCTTCAGCTAAAGGAGTTTTGACATGAAGCCATATCTTCATCATGTTGTGCACCAGTGAGAGAGTTGTGCACAATTGAGATGGTGACCAATTTTCCAGCCATAGGAAAACTTCAACATGTACTGGCTTTGGATGTATAATTGGATTGGGTTGAGCTGTCTTAGGCATTTATGTAGTAGTAGTGCTTCTTAGCCTAATCATCAGGATGGGTTTATTCCTCATAGCGATAATGGAAATCTGTTGTGCAGGGAGGAATTTGCATGTACGTGGCTTCACGGGGTCTATTGAAAATGAAGAAGCCAACAGTAATTGTGCCCTGTTGTGTGAAGGACACAGTGGAGAAACTCTTCCTTATTCAAAGAGAACTTGATGGATCAGATTTACCTGTGAATCTGATAGGCTTGGATGTGAGTATTCAGTTTTCCAGCCCAATCATGGCTTGCCTCCTTGTTTGCCATGCTGGAACACTGTTTTGTGTGTATAGCCAGCCACTGCACAGGTGTCTTGGCATGTATTTTAAGCTACCTGCTAAGGCACATAGTTGCCAACAAGGCCATTTCCAAGAATCCCTAAGGGAAACACTGCTCACAGTTGTAAGCAGATTGTTTAGGAGGCCAGATATATTACTATGTCATTAGATATCTATTATGTTATCTCAAATTTTCGGCAAAAAATGGAGGTAAGTAGTGATCGTGAAATTCATCATAATGCGAATCATGGGTGCAGAAGGTCTTTCAGTAGTCAATTCAATCCAATCCTACAATATTAAGGAATTGATATTTGTGTTCCATCTCGTTTTGGTCTCAGATTGGTGAGGAGTTTGACATGGGCAAAAATGTTGTTGTAAAAGCATTTAAGACTTATCATGTTGTCCCAAGCCAGGTAATTCTTAACTGTTCATTTCCAGTATATGCAGCTCAGGTATGGCAACAGTGTGACCCTGATGTGGGATAAGATAGGTACCTTTGTAGAACATACTGTGTTGATCCAAATTGGTCTCTGTCCCTGACTTGGTCCTACTGGGCCCCATCAGCTTTCTGCATTTGAGAAAGTGTATGGCTCTTGAAACAGCCCATTCACTTTGTGTGTTCTTTGTTAATATTCCTAAGTATTCGTAAATATTGACTGGGTTCAAATTGTCTGATATTGTGCCACCTGGGTATATATTGGCAGGGTTACATATTGTACTCGGTGAAAGAAAAGCTGAAACCAGAGTACGTGGGGCTGCCAGGGGATAAGATCAAATCACTAAAAGCTTCTGGTATCATGGTAACAGTGCCTGAAACCTCATTACACTCTCCCAAGCCAACCTGAAATCTCCCTGCAATCAAGATGGCTTTGAAATTCAATGTATCTTCTTTTCCAGTATTTGTCAACTGAGCTGTATGGCTCCATCTACTCAGAATCCTGTACACAGCTGTCCTCTTTACATTCCCTATTGTAGGACCCCATGATTTGCATCTGCTATTGCTCTGTAAGACAGAATTTGCACCAAAACCAACTCTTGGGATGTTATGTAGATTACAGAAACGATCAAGGTGCCAGAAGTCGCTTTTACAGGTGATACAACATCTGATTTTATTACAAACAAGGCAAATCAAGATGCTCTGAATGCGAAGCTTCTCATTATGGAGGTAAAATATTTTATCATGCTTTATTTCCAATCACAAGCTGGTACATAGGGTGTCTAGAGATTTCCATTGACATATTGGAACAGTCTGAATGTTCTCCCAGAATGCTCCCAAGGGAGTTCCATCTTAAGATAGAAGTAGGGGACCAAATCTGTGTCTTGATATGTGCAGCATTTCTTGTTTCTACTAGCATCACTCTCAACTCATTTTCAGTTGAGTAATGTGTGGTGGGTATATGCTTCTGCAGTCAACATTTTTGGATAATTATATGTCTGTTGAAAAGGCCCATGAGTACGGCCATACACATTTTTCTGAGGTACTATATCACCCATCCCTCAGTCTCTAGGATTGATCCTTCAAAGGCAAAAAAATGACTTACCATTTATTCTCCCTTTCCTTGGTTTTGAGGAATAATCCCTCAAAACTTATTGATTCACCTTGCATTTGCACTCTCCTTTGGTCCCCAGATTTTTCCCTCGAAAATAACTCCTGCAAAACAAGAACATAAAATGCTAATGCTCAAATGTTTGACAAGCTTTGAGAACTATCAACTCTCAGTAATGCCAGCAATGGGCAAATGTGCACCTACCAATAACCATTTGGTTCTGTAGATTGTGGCATTGGGTGATCATTTCAAGAACAAGAACATCGTTCTTACCCATTTCTCTGCTCGCTATACACAAGAGGTATACTCTTGTCACTTCAGATTCCAAGTTCCTTCGACAAAGCATTTTTACTTTCACCACAATGCAGATAGTTCTCATTGGGAGCTGGAGAAATGTCTGTCAATTGCCCTACTTGAATCAGTCTTGGTGCTAATTCTTTCTCGCAATTAATATGGAAAATTAGGTCTAGTATTTCTGTACCCGGAGAGAAGCACAACCATCTTACAAGAAACTAGAAATATTCCATCCTACAACGTTTTCTGTAAGAGCTCACCTTATTGACTTACTGTGGCAGGATATTTTCAAAGCACTTAAGGACCTTCCTCCAATTCTGCAAGGCCGAGTGGTGGCATTAACAGAGGGATTTTGAAGCAAATGGACCATACTTTTATTAAAACAAGGTTCTCTTTGTCCCAAATCCATCATGATCTTGTAGCAAAAGATAGTATGCACCCCTTGAAAGGGAGATCTGATAAGGCTGCTTGGAATTTTAAAACTGGGTGTCAAAATCCATTGTGTAGACCAAAATTCTACACCATACAAAAGTTTACTTTCATCATTTGACATAAAATGGAGAAACTTGTGAGGATTCAAAACTTGGTAAAAGCCACATGATGTTTCTCTTGACACTTGGTCAAAAATTCCAACGAATCCTCCAAGTTGTCAAAGGAAGATAGGACACAAACATGGTAACACATTTGTGCAAAGTGATTTTGCACAAGTTTGGTTTTACTTTATTCATAGGTCTCTTCTAGACATAAGGTCACCCTAGGGCCTTCTTAGGCCTGTAAAGCACTCCATGAGATTCCATGGTGTGTTTGGTGCTCCCTATATTCATGAATATCCTTCCTAGAAAAGACAAGGAATCTAACACAACTTGAATTCAATTGAAATGCATATTATTTTCAGAGTAAAGGTTTTCTGTAGGTATGTGTGCCAGCCAAAACAATGACCTTGTGTTGGCAGTCTTCAGGAGCATCATTAATGACAGTCATCAGGACTTGCCAACAATACAACCATCAAAAACAAGACTTACAAGGACACACTTTTGAATAAGCAATGGTCATTTCTAGCTTGCAAATTTGTTCTGAAATTTGTGTAGACAAGAAGTTCCTTTAATTTTGACAAGAAAATCAACATTTTTTTGATTGACAACAACCAAACCTAAACCCTATATATCAATGGAAATACTGTCAATTGTTAGCCAATCCTAAACGGATTGATTGTTTATTGTCAGCAATCGACATTTTATTGTTTACAGTAGTAAATGGAGGCCAACATCATATGTTAACTTATGTACTGAGTTTCTGTCACAAGACAGGCAGTGAGACTCAGCCCAGATGCAGCTGGCTGACTCAATGAAACTTTAAAAGGTAAGCAGGGGAACAAACCAGGAAAGAAAATCTTTTAAAAGAACCAAACAAGGAAAGAAGAAGAGAAGGGAACAGGGAACAGGGAACTGGAGCAAGATCTCTGACCAAAACTGAAATTCAACCACACCTGACCACTAGACAAGATTTTCCATACCAATCAATCTCAACATTTTGTGTATAATTCATCTCCAAATCAGAAATTGAATGGAAACAAAAAAGAATGAAGGAATTAACAATGATGGTACTTACGTCTGAGCAACTAGAATCTCTCAGACCCAATGAAGTCAAGCCAATGCCCCCCTTGCCTGTCGACCTGTCATTATAGCTCAACAGTTTCCATCGTGAAGCCCCTGGTGTTCTTGGTGCCAGTGCTAGAACCTGTGTCACTTGGTTGCAGAATTGCTTGGCTTTATCTTCAATAGCTGGAATACTTCAGACCCTGCTCCTGCTCATGATTTCACGAACTTTGCATTCCCACAAATTTATTTCTGTCCTACCCAGCCATTTCAGTAGCTGCAGTTAATTTGTTTAGGAAAAGAGAAGTCCATCATACACTTTCTTGCTTTTTGCATCCAAGTGCCAACCCATGCTACCATTCCTCACGATGGAAGACCCAACAGGAGAGGAGTGACTCATTCTACCAAAACAATTGTGCATGTCCTCAAGCTGAAGAGAGCAATAGAGACAACCTGCTCTCTGTCTCATAAATATCAGAAACACAAAAGGTGTCAAACATTGAGAACCCATATAGGAATGGCAGTCTGTTGGGTTCTTCTCAAAAATAAACAAGTTACAATGATAATAGAAAGGAGGAAGATACAAGCCAACAATGCCTTTGGGAACCTTGGGCTTGCCACCAAGCCCCTAAGTTGGGCAGCATCCATTATGTGGAGTTTAAAATAGAGAGACCTGTATGTCTTCAAGAGTTGGCATTGAACAACCTCCAGTGGAGAAATAATTAATACTAAGACTCTGCCACTACAGAATGAAAACATGACAATGACAGTAATGACTACTATGATGACAAGTTGACAGTTATTGACACATAGGGATGCACATCTGCATCACCCCCAGCAAGGCCCATCATGCCTGAATCTTCATCAGACTTCCAAAATGCACTGCAATCACCATGTTTGCCCTTTCAGTATTTCAACCAAAATTTCCATCCATGCCTTCAATGTCTCAAACCATTTGACATCATTATTGATGCTGTGGATGTGAAAAGCATACTGTGGTTTCACATCTACAGAAAAATTTACCAAAATGCAGACATTTTGCACAAGTGCTTTGCATACCTATTCCTCCCATCACAGAGATTCTCAAGTGTTGTGCGCACTCTTTTCTCATTTTTTGCACTTGGAGCCAAAACAGCCGCCTGAAGTCAACACAATGTTTGCAACAGCAGCATGTTAGAGTAATGAAGTGGCATTGGTAAATATGCAATTAGGAGAAACTGCTGTTGGTGAACACTTGATACTAACCAGAAACTGTGGGGGAAGACCATATCTCAAAATGCTCTCTGTAAAGACACGGATTGCACATATGTGCATCCATGAGCTGAAAACCTGCACAAGGAGATGTTCACAATGCCTTGGAGTTCAGTAAAATCCATGGCAAGTTTTCCTCTGTTTCAATTCCTGTGCATCCTGTCACTTCTCTGAACATGCCAATATTGTTCAAGAAACATCATATCCTAGAAGTTACTTCTTAGAAACACATTGAGCATTATAGTTGATTCCAGATTCCACATGTGACCTTAACAAGACCCTCTTCACTGACAATAATTTTGCTGGACACAGTTCATTCAATGCATCCTCCCCATCTAAAATGTGTCTTTCCACCTTGGATTCACAAGGAAACATGAATGCTCAAGCAAGGGAGGACTTCATGCTAGGTAACTGATGCGCTATATTGCAATGGATACCTCTCCATAACTTGCATAACACCACTGTAGCAGAGTACTCTGTAACATTTCTTGGTCATGCTGCAGATGGTCTAGATCTTCCTTTCGTTGTGTCTGGTCTTCTGGATCAAACTCAAAATCTCGAACCTGATTTTAGGTTTCTTGATTAGAGTCATAGAGTAAAATATGAATTGTTAAATTTGCGTCATGAACCCTACATTAAAAAAGACAAATATGCTATATGATGCAGCATAGCCCCCAGCCCACCTGAAAACCCTTCTCTCGAGCAGATGTCTTAAATGTGTCTGCCACCTTACGAAACAGAGTCACTGTATACAGTGCATACTCATTGTCCTCTGATAATTTCTTTGACGACCGTGGGACCTGCAGCAGACCATGGTGTCATAACATGGACAGCCACATGAGCAAAAAGACTGAAGCATGTGATAACACAACACCTGGAGTACCATTGTCATGAACCCAGGTTGGTGTTCATAACAGACAACATTTTGTCACTGATCACAGAACTCAACAATGCATAAGAAGTATGACCTGGAATTATTGACAATGTTGTAGCTCACCACATACCACAAAAGAAGAGAGTGTCTCATAGTGAGATAGCCAATCCTTCTGTGAATACTTGGAAACCACCACCAACAGAGTGACCAAATGCTCGGTGTTGACAACATCATCAGCTTTTACCAAGTCTGACAAATCCCGCACTGCCATGCTGTCCAGTTCAACATTAGCTCCACTTTGTCAGCAAACTCATTATTCACAATGGCACATGTGGAGTCCCATTCCCAGAACAGATAAAGAAAAAGATAACATTAACTGTAGGGATGCTGTAACATGCTTGCAGTTACAGCACATTCAAGCATGCTTGGCACAGCATTAAATACCTCCCATTCTGCTTTCGAAGAATAGTGCTCAGTTGTGTTTTCACATTGCTGTACTCTGCTACTCTGACCTGCAAATGCACAACACCTCCCTCTCATGATGCAGCAACACAGAGATCAAAAAGGTCAAAGCTAAACTTTTACACCAATTACAAATCTGACAGAAAGATGGCCATTGTTGTATCTTTAGTGGTAGTCCATAAACTCCACAGCTGCATTTTTATGATAGCAGCTGAACTCATAGTGAGCGCCACAATGGTATCTGAACCATCCACCTGAATTAAATTCAGCAAAATGATATATTTCCCATCACATGAACAGAATGCTTGCAGATTCTTACCCTCACATTATCATACTGCTTTGTTTCAGCACTGTAAAACACAACAGAGCTAGGTTGTAGGCTTTGTGCACCTTCAGATCATCTTCAAGCTTAGCCACACTATCTTGAATAGCATCTACAACCTCCCTCAGAGGTGTCATGGTAGGATACTTTGCTTCATCCCAACTGAACCTGCAGTCAACTGGACCTTCAGTTTCACTTGAAGCACTGCTGGTGCAGATGCAAGCCAATCACACCACTTCAAAGAGACATTTCTGTTCATCTGATCCTCCCACATAACAGTTTTCCAGTGGCAAGCTATTTACTAGATACACAGCATTACAAGCTAAATTACTCAAGTCTGAACTTTCTTCCACTTAGAACCAGAACTTGTGGTGATTGAAGCTGGCTTACTGAATTTAAATATCTCTCAGATCCTTGCCAAGGACAATACAAACAATTCAAGGTTTGTGAAACCTTCTGCATTATCCAGATTCACCCATGTGCACACACCATTCAAGACAGACACAGACCCAATCATCAAGTGGCTGGCTGCACTCCTCTTGCAAGAGAAATATGCTCAAATGGAAACACATCTTTGTGGTACCTATCTAGAACTCCTCTGTGTATGTTCTGGCCTTCCAAATGTGTGAATGCTACTGTCTAAGGCAGCCCAGAGATGCAACTAAATAAGATGGCATGCTGGAGTGTTGTCCTTCTCAGTTCTCAAGGCAATGCAAAACATCAGAAGGAAACTACTTAATGTCCCCCAAACTCAAAGCTTCAAGGAGTTGTCAGGTGAGAAGAAATCAGAATAAGGGAACTGTTTGGTTTCTCAGATTGGAACCTGGTGACATAAGAATCAATAGGAACACCATCCACAGCAAGAGCACTTGAATCTGCAATTGCCACACGCTCCAGCTCATCAATCTGCCTCTTCACCTTGTGTGTCACTCCCTCCACAACTGAGTTTGCCTACGGAGAGAAACCATCTTCATAAGCCTAATGTAAGAATTTCCAAGTTTCCCGCAGCATTCTTGATAAAAAGGAGCGAGAGTGTGAATCGCAGGAACACAAATTAAAGATCTGTAGTTAAAGCAGACTCTGCACTAGTTTCAGAATGCAACTGCAAGTAAAAGAAGCACAATATTGAGCACTAGATTTCTTTCTCTCACCTTTGTTAAGTCATCACTGAGGGCCAGTAAAGAGTCCAATGTGCCAACACGCAAATCTGGAATATGAAACTGCAAAAATACCAAAACCTTCAGCATTTCATCCTTCATAATTACAGCATATTGTGAGCACCACAACCGCCCACCCTTCTAAGAGCAACTCCACCAATGCTGAATATGTGACCCTGCAAATTAAAATTAGATGAAGTCAAAAATGCTGGTTTGGCTGAGCAAAATTGCTTTGGCCAAGCATTTTTGCACAGTTTGCTGAGGCTGGTAAAAGGCACATCAAAGCCTAACACCTGCCAGAGAAAAGTGTAATAAAGATAATCTGACAGCTGCTCCCAGTTTCTGTTTAGCCGACCATAATGATTGGTTCAGGTGGTTTGCTACTAGTAGTCTCCCACCCTCCCACCTATTTGCAGTCCCAGTTGTAGTTGGAAAAAAGTAAATAAATAAACTTGGATGTGAGAAATATTCTTGCAGAGAGCACCGCTTGAGATGCTCTAAGGCTAATAATCGAAGCATTATTACGAAAACCTCCATGCTCCGCAACACCATGAAAAAACCTTGTTGAGAATCAAAAGCTTCTCACAAACCGCCATACTGGATGCATTGCCACGCCGATTTCAGATCCGTAGTAAAGCCAAACAGCATAACATGGATCCTCACAAGACAAAATCTCCTCAATAGGCCGTAGCTAAAGCTTCGCACAAACCGCTATACTGGATGCGCTGCCGCAGCACTTCCAGATCCGCAATCAAGCGAAACAACGGCAAATGAATCCTGACAAGAAAAAATCTCCCCTGAAGGCCGTCTCTAAGTCTGTCCGTCTGTCCGTATTTCTTGCACATAAGCTTCCCAGATCATAGGTTGTAATACGACAAACAAACCAGCTGATACAAATCCTGAGCATGAGAAGAAAAAGCTCCGAGATCTAATAGTAACTCCGGTTCTTAGACATCAGGACGCTACCTTGTAAGTGGGAATATCGAACGCAATTTTGGAGATGTCCCGCTGCAAATTCTCCCATGTGGAAGAAGACGAAGCCGTCGATCCCCGCAACGGCAACGAAACTAAAATGTACTTGGAAACTGCCATCGCCGCCCTTGTTGTTTCCCTCAATTTCCACAAAACTTTCCGCAAACTTTCTCCCGACTCACCAGCAAACCCCGCGCTCCTTCTCTTCTTCTCTCCGCCGGAAAAAAGTCCTCAAAATCCCTCGCCTCCTTGGTGCAAGAATCTGGAACGATGATGCATTTTTCAGAAGCGAGAGAGAGAGGAGAGGAGGAAGGAAAACTACGACTCTTTGTGGGCTAGCGTCGTCGTGTTCCTTGCGCGGAAACGGAAGCGGCGAAGATCCGTGCGAGAATATCGTGCACATTTCGAACCCTCGACCTCGCCAAGTAGCCTTTTTCTTTTATTTTATTTTCTAGCTACGTGTTTCAAAATGGCTAAAAATATGGTTTTTTCCTGTTTTCTATCGCCACATTTCTACAGTTTTTTTTTCGGAAATAGCCAGAGTGCATTTTTTTTTTGTGTGCCGAGATTTGGCAACTTGGCGGCTTTTTTCCAGGAAATATAAAAAAACACACCAAAATTGTGATTTTTAGGGATCTTTTGCCATTTTTGGAAATAAAAATAATAAAATTAGCGGCATCTATGGCCAAAGTGAACCAGCACTCACCAGCGCACCATCCACTGGATGCCTGTTATTACTCAGTTTGGATGAACCTCAACTGAGTTAGCGTTCGGTTTCACCTTGGTAACCAAGTGTGTAAGAAATAGGTCTCAAATATAGGTTAATAGGTTAGGAAAATAGATAACTACTAGGTAAGTAGATGGTTTATACATAGGTAAGGGCTGTTTTTACTACCTACCCACTAACAACCTGCTTGTGGGTTGTTAGTAGGTAGGTAGTTAAAAAAAAATAGCAACACAGCTAACCACCGTGGTTAGCTAAGGAACTGGAACCCAACCGAAAACTGTTTCCTGACCACTTATCATTCATCCATTATGGTGCGCTGGTGGCTGCTGGATCACTGTGGCCCGTGTCTAGACCTAAGCACTTCCTAGGTCGCCACTTGTAGCAGGATTTTGTAAAAATGAAAAAAAAAAAAAAACACGCAATTTTTTTTATATTTAGGGACTTTTCCACCATTTTTGAAATAAAAATAACAAAATAAGCCACATCTAGACCCAGGCACTTCCTAGGTTGCCACTTGTATTAGCACTTTTGTAAAAATGCTACAACCCACCTAGGACAATCACCATTTAATTCTAATTAATGCTGATTTTTTTCCAAATTCCAAAACCCTGGTTCTTGCACATAGCCAAAAATGTGAATAAATCTCAAACTCTTTTACTTTCATATCTTATTTATAGCCAAATTTGGTTTAAATTTTATTGTGCATGATCACTAGTTCAACTACATCACAAATATGGGGGGGGGGGGGGGAAAAACCCATTTCCAAAAAAAAACCAAACAAAAAATTTTTT
>Ga0116230_10001683_pt1 | contig 21164 bp, 24 predicted proteins | sample S1TSphfallax_3_FD_88678 | JGI IMG/M metagenome (GOLD analysis project Ga0116230, IMG submission 88678) | Host-associated microbial communities from peat moss isolated from Minnesota, USA - S1T2_Fd - Sphagnum fallax MG | ecosystem: Host-associated > Plants > Peat moss > Unclassified | place... | reverse complement strand
TGCAGCGCGCCCAGCGTGTCCTCGATGAATTGCGGAGAAGGCTCAGCGATCCGAACCGGACGCGTGAGGAGACCGACTATCTCGAACGGCTGCTGCGGCGCTATTGAATTTGTCTTTCCAAGCAGCACCAGTTGAGATTGTATCGCCGCTTACGTTTAAGTCTCTATCCACGCATGATCTGATCCGGACGGCCAAAAATCCGGATTCATGCTTTCGCGGGAATCCTCATGCCTCTTACCGGTAATATTATCGTTGGCGTCGCGGTCTTCGTCGTGGCATTGGTTCTCTTTGCCGGGCTCATCAATATGATGCGCGGCGGCAGCCCTGATCTCTCGCAAAAATTAATGCGCTGGCGCGTCGGCCTGCAATTTGCCGCCGTGATCATCATCATGTGCGTCCTCTATTTCAGAAGCTGACATCGAGGTCGCGCCCGGTGCGGTTTACGGACAAATGAAAATCCATGGTCGTTCTTTCTCAAATCTATACGCGAAGCGGCGACGACGGTTCGACCGGTCTTGGCACGGGGGAGCGCCGGCCGAAGAATGATCTTCGCGTTGAAGCCTATGGAACCGTCGATGAAGCGAATTGCGCCATCGGCTTCGCACGGCTTTCGACAGCGGATGCAGCCGAACATGCAAAACTCGATGCCATGCTCTTGCGCATTCAAAACGATATGTTCGATCTCGGCGCAGATCTCGCCATGCCTGAAACCGCCGAAAAGCCGCCTTATGAGCCTTTGCGGATCGTCGCCTCGCAAGTCACCCGGCTCGAAAACGAAATCGACGAACTGAACGCCGAATTGGCACCGCTGCGCTCCTTCGTTTTGCCGGGCGGCTGTCCCGCCGCCGCGGCTTTGCATCTCGCCCGTACCGTCGCGCGGCGCGCGGAGCGTCTGATGGTGGGACTCGCGGCCATCCCGGCAGAGATCGTGAGCCCGGCGGCGCTGCAATATATCAACCGGCTCTCGGATTTTCTCTTCGTCGCAGCCCGCTACGTCAATGAAAAGGGCAAGGCAGACATTCTCTGGGTGCCTGGCGGCAACCGGTAGAGGGAGAAGGCTCGCCCGCTTGACCCGCGAAAACTTTCGCGATGTTCCAACAAAAAAGGCCAGGAAAAAATCCTGACCTTCAAAACCTTATACGCTCCAGCGCCAGTACATCCGTGGCCGCTGAGGTATTTAAGCTTTTTCGTTTTGGCTTAAGCGGCCTGGAGCTGATCAGCCGAAGTCTTGCCAGAACGGCGATCGGTCGTCAGTTCGAAGCTGATCTTTTGGCCTTCAACCAGATTGCGCATGCCAGCCCGTTCGACGGCGCTGATATGGACGAAGACGTCCTGGCTTCCGTCCGAAGCCTGAATGAAACCATAGCCTTTATCAACATTGAACCATTTCACTGTGCCAGTGCTCATGATGAACTCCTATAGGCAGATAGATGCGGACGCGTACCCACGCGAGGTGAGACGCACTTTAGATCGAGAATTGAGGAGGAGGTCTTGAGCATGCGCACAACATCGAAATGTTTTTTGCGCGAGGGCTTAAACATACAGCCTTATATCGATAAATGATTCATGGGCTCTTGCATCCCGTAAGTCAATGACAAAGTCGCAAAATGGCTAGGGGCCGCTCGAAAAACGAATGCGCGGAGGCTTGATAAGAGGCTTTTGCGCCGCGTTGACAGGCGCAAGCCCCGCGATTACCAAGCGCAAAAGTGCAATCCCGCTTCAAATGTACTTCTGAGCGAGATCTGAAACCTGTTTCGGTTTCGCGATAAAATTCTGATGAAAACATGGCGGAAGTACGCTTTTCAGGTTTCCATGGAAAGGCGGATTTCTCTCGCCGCGTGGAGTCCGCCCGATGAAAATTCTCGTCCCCGTTAAACGGGTGGTCGATTACAATGTCAAAATCCGGGTCAAGCCGGACGGGTCTGGCGTCGATCTCGCCAATGTCAAAATGTCGATCAATCCCTTCGACGAAATCGCAGTTGAAGAGGCCATCCGGCTGCGTGACAAGGGCGGGGCGGCGGAGGTCGTTCTCGTTTCGATCGGCCCCGCACAGGCAGCTGATACGTTACGCCACGGTCTTTCGCTCGGTGCCAATCGCGCGATCCTCGTCAAGACCGATGAGCCTGTCGAACCTCTGGCCGTCGCTAAGATTTTGAAGGTGGTCGCCGAAGCCGAACAGCCAGGGCTCATCATCCTTGGCAAGCAGGCCATTGATGATGATTGCAATCAGACCGGACAAATGCTCGCTGCTTTGCTCGGCTGGGGTCAAGCGACATTTGCTTTTAAAGTCGCCATCGATGGCGGCAATGTCGAGGTCACGCGTGAAGTGGACGGCGGTTTGCAGACGCTCTCCCTCAAACTGCCCGCGATCGTCACGGCGGATCTGCGCCTCAATGAGCCGCGCTATCCTTCGCTGCCGAATATTATGAAAGCGCGGAAGGTGACAATCGAGGAAAAGACACCGGCCGAGCTTGGAATTGACATCACAGCCAGGCTGACGATTTTGAACACTGTCGCACCCGCTGGCCGCAAACCCGGGGTCAAGCTGACTTCCGTGGCGGAACTTGTCGACCGGCTTAAAAACGAAGCGGGAGTCCTCTCATGACCACTCTGCTCTTCGCCGATTCCAATAGCGGCAAACTCGATGAATCCGCAGCCAAAGCCCTCACCGCCGCCAAGGCTTTGGGCGAGCCTGTCCATGTGCTTGTCATCGGCTCCGGGATCGGCGCGGCGGCGGAGGCAGCGGCCAAGCTGGATGGTGTTGAGAAGGTGCTCGCCGCCGACGATCTGATCTATGCGCACGTCCAGGCCGAGCCGGCGGCGGCTCTCATCGCGGGCCTTTCCAAAGATTATAATGCTTTGGTCTCGGGCGCGACGTCCAACACCAAAAACATCATGCCGCGCGTCGCAGCGCTTCTCGATGTGATGCAAATTTCCGAGATCGTCAAAGTCGTGTCGCCCGATACGTTCGAGCGGCCAATCTATGCGGGCAACGCCATCCAGACAGTCCAATCACGCGATGCAAAGAAAGTCATCACGGTGCGCACCGCCGCCTTCCAGGCGGCAGGCGAGACTGGCGCGGCGCCCATCGAAAAAATCGCCGCCGCCGGCGATCCTGGTCTCTCCGTTTTCAAGGACGAAAAGCTTGAAGTCTCGGCGCGGCCGCCGCTTTCGGGCGCAAAGATCGTCATCTCGGGCGGACGCGCCCTTGCAAGTGCCGAGAACTTCACGGTTTTGATTGAACCTGTCGCAGATCAACTTGGCGCGGCCATCGGCGCCTCGCGCGCGGCGGTGGATGCCGGTTATGCGCCAAACGATTGGCAAGTCGGGCAAACCGGAAAGATCGTCGCACCAGACCTTTATATCGCCGCCGGCATTTCCGGAGCGATTCAACATCTTGCCGGGATGAAAGACTCGAAGGTGATCGTTGCAATTAATACAGATGCCGAGGCACCGATTTTCCAAGTCGCGGATTATGGGCTTATCGATGATCTTTTCACGGTTTTACCTGCGCTGCGCGACGAACTCGCCAAATCAAGAGGATGAACATAAACTCGGATTGCGACTTTTGGCGTATTTACGCTGACTTCGATCAGATCATGCTTGAGCTTCGGCTGCCAAAAGCCCGGCTCTCAACCATTTATGAAATCTTCTTCGCTGCCGCTGCATTAATGATATAGGTTCGGACGATGGCCATAGCGGAAATTCACAAAATCGGCGTTATCGGCGCCGGACAGATGGGTAACGGCATTGCCCAGGTCTGCGCGGTCGCGGGCATTGATGTCGTGCTTCACGATGTCAGCCCGGAACGGGTCGAGGCAGCGATCGCGGCGATTGCCGGCAATTTGGCAAAGCAGGTCGAACGCCAGCAGATCGACGAGGCTGAAAGCGCCGCCGCGCTCAAGCGCGTCACCTCTTCCAATGATTATGCGGGCTTTGGCGATTGCGATCTCGTGATTGAAGCCGCGTCTGAGAATGAAGAGCTCAAACGCAAGATTTTCGCAGGCGTGTGTTCTTCGCTCAAACCGGATGCGATTTTGGCGACGAATACATCTTCGATCTCGATCACGCGGCTTGCCTCAGTGACGGATCGCGCAGAACGCTTTATCGGTATTCATTTCATGAATCCCGTGGCACGCATGCAGCTTGTCGAACTGATCCGCGGGATCGCCACGGAAGACGCAACTTTCGAAACGGCGAAGGCATTGATCGCGCGGCTCGGTAAGACCGTCACCGTAGCGGAGGATTTCCCGGCCTTCATTGTGAACCGCATCTTGCTGACGATGATCAATGAAGCGGTCTATACGCTTTACGAGGGCGTTGGCTCGGTCGACGCCATAGACACGGCCATGCGGCTAGGCGCCAATCACCCGATGGGGCCTTTGCAGCTCGCGGACTTCATCGGCCTCGATACCGTACTGTCCGTCATGCAGGTCCTCCACGAAGGTCTCGCCGATTCGAAATACCGGCCCTGTCCGCTGCTCGTGAAATATGTCGAGGCTGGCTGGCTCGGGCGCAAAGCGCAGCGTGGATTTTATGATTACCGCGGCGGAACTCCCGTCCCGACCCGCTGATTTCTCATGGAACGCAGCCAACGCGCCTTCGCCCTTGCGAAGTCCATTGCTACCCTGCGACAATCTGGCCTTCACAACAAGGTCATGAGACTCTATAGAATGAGGTGATCAAGGTAACCGGGCCCAAAAGCTTGGGTCCGCAGGAACGGGGTGCCGGAATTGACGGTTCACTTCCAGCCTACGGTATCGCCGGAAGCATGTCCGGCTCTCGTGCTCAATGCCGATTTCCGGCCCTTGAGCTACTATCCTTTGTCTCTATGGTCCTGGCAGGATGCGATTAAAGCGGTCTTCCTCGACCGCGTGAACATCGTCTCCCTTTACGATAAGACGGTCCGAAGCCCGACCTTCGAGATGCAGCTGCCGTCGGTCGTTTCCTTAAAGACCTATATCAAACCGTCGCGCCACCCCGCCTTCACGCGGTTCAACGTGTTCCTGCGCGATCGCTTCACCTGCCAATATTGCGGGGCGCGCGACGATCTCACCTTCGACCATGTCATACCGAGGTCCAAGGGCGGGACGACGACCTGGGAAAATGTCGTCGCCGCCTGCTCCTGCTGCAATTTGCGCAAGAGCGACCGGCTTCCCGATGTCGCCCGCATGTGGCCGGCGAAAATGCCCTATCAACCGACGATCAGCGATCTGCATCAAAATGGAAGGCATTTCCCGCCGAACTATCTGCATGAAAGCTGGATGGATTATCTCTATTGGGATTCGGTGCTGGAGCCGTAAGTATAATCTCGAAAGAGGCGTTGAAGCTTTTGTCCTGAAAAATGATAAGTTTTGAATATGCTCAGCCTATCTCAAGAAACAGAAGCTTTAGCGAAGCGCTTAGCCGAAGCGCAGAATCTCTCTATTGAGGATGCGGTTCGGCAAGCGCTTGAGGAGAGAGCGCGGGTCACAGGCGTGTCTTCAAAACAATCGCATCGCCGCCGCATGAGCGTCGAAGATATGCTTGCCTTGGGTGCTGAAATGGCTGCTATGCCGCTTCTTGACACGCGCACTCCACGCGAAATCATGGATGATCTCAACGCTCTATGATCGTTGTCGATAGCTCTGCCCTGATCGCTATTTTTGAAGCCGAGCCAGACGCAGCGACTTTCGCCACAGCGATTAAGAATGCAGATCAATTATTGATTTCAGCCATCAATGTTTACGAAACCGGAATTGTAACGCGGGCGCGCCGTGGTGCTACCGCTGCTGCCCAAATGTGGCGATTTCTTCAAATCGATAATGATTTCGAAATTATCGCCTTCGACGAGGCGCAAGCACATGCGGCGCTTTCTGCCTTTCATCGCTATGGCAAAGGCATCGATCCAAAAGCCCGGCTCAACCTTGCCGATTGCGCAGCCTATGCGCTCGCGAAAACCATGAACGCGCCCCTCTTGTTCAAGGGAAATGACTTCACCGGAACCGATATAAAACCGGTTTTAAAACAAAGTGCCTGAGCTTTTATTGGTCAGCGGAGCATATACATAAGCTCAGACAAATAGGCAAAACAGGAGGAACGGCATGATCGACCTCTATTATTGGACCACGCCGAACGGCCATAAAATCACGATGTTCCTCGAAGAGGCAGGGCTCGATTACGAGATCCATCCCGTCAACATCGGCAAGGGCGAGCAATTCACGCCAGAGTTTCTCGCGATCTCACCCAATAACCGGATGCCTGCCATCGTGGATCGCAATCCCGCCGATGGCGGCGAGCCCATCTCTGTTTTTGAATCAGGCGCCATTCTGCTCTATCTCGCAGACAAGACTCGCTCTTTTATTCCGCAGGATCTGCGCGGGCGGACCACCACGCTCGAATGGCTCTTCTGGCAAATGGGCGGGCTTGGCCCCATGGCCGGACAGAACCATCATTTCTCGCAATATGCGCCCGAAAAAATCCCCTATGCGATCACCCGCTATGTGAATGAGACCAACCGGCTCTATGGCGTGATGAACAAGCGCCTTGCCAAAGAATCCTTTCTCGCTGGCGATTATTCAATCGCCGATATGGCCGCCTATCCCTGGGTCGTTCCCTATGAACGGCAAGGCCAGAAATTGGAAGACTTCCCGCATCTGAAGCGCTGGTTCGAAGCGATCCAAGCACGGCCCGCGACACAGCGCGCCTATGCCAAGGCGGAGGCCATCAATCCGGCCCAGCCGCCGATGGATGAAGAGGCGAAGAAGATTCTGTTTGGACAGAGGGCGTAATCCCTCCCATCAAACCGCCTATTTATGCCCGGCGAATTCGCTGATTTTGATGAGCACATTTGTGTGATGATGGCCGCTGCTCCTATGAAAGAGATTACCGGATACAGTGACCTTTTGACCGATGAGCTGTGGCGCTAAACGGCTGCCGATGAAAACCATCTGTACCGCCGTTTGATCAACTTCGTTTTTGGAATTCATGTCATCGTCGGGATAGCCGGCGACACAGATCGGCGAAGCCAGAATCAAAACAGGATATTGCTCCTTCGCATCATGCGCGGGATCCTCGCCATAGCCTGGAGGCCCGTAAGCCTCTTTCATCGCAATCGTGCCTGTCAGAGACACGGGCGCGGGTTCATAACGCAGGCAATCCGCGGCATTGGCTGTTGACGCGAAGCCGATGCCTATCAAGCAAAACAGAACAGGAGCGAGGCGACGGAACAAAGAGTCTTCCATCAATTCAACAGGGGGCTCCAGGCCGGGTCCGAGGCATAGGATGGTGTCGGCACCTGAAACTCCTGACGGCCAAACACATCGGTCATGAAAATCTTAGGCCCCGACTGGCCGCCCGGATCGCGGAAGAACATCAAAAAGAGCCCGTTCGGTGCCCAGGTTGGCCCTTCATTATGAAAGCCTTCGGTCAGGATGCGTTCGCCCGAACCATCGGGCTTCATCACGCCAATAGCAAAAGTCCCGCTCTTCTGCCGCGTAAAGGCAATGTAATCGCCCTTCGGCGACCAGACAGGCGTCGAGTAATGGCCATCGCCAAATGAGAGTCTTTTGGCACCGCCGCCGCCCGCCGGCATGAGATAGATCTGCTGCGAGCCGCCACGATCCGACTCGAAGACGATCTGCTGTCCGTCTGGCGAATAAGAAGGCGATGTATCGATCGCGGAAGAATCCGAAATCCGTGTCGTCGTGCGCGAGCGCAGATCCATCGTATAGAGGTTGGAAGAAGCGCCTTGCGCCAGCGACATCACGATCTTCTGGCCATCCGGAGAGAAACGCGGCGAGAAGGTCATACCTGGAAAATTGCCGACAACTTCGCGCTGGCCCGTCTCAATATTGAGGAGCAGCACCTTCGGATCCGCCGTGCCGAAGGACATATAAGTAACATCTTGCGACGACGGCGAAAAACGCGGCGTCACGACGAGATCGTCGCCGCGCGTCAAATAACGCACATTGGCGCCATCCTGGTCCATGATAGCGAGCCTTTTACGGCGGCGCTCCGCCGGGCCTGTCTCATCAATGAAAACGACGCGTGTATCGAAGAAACCTTTTTCGCCGGTGATCCGCGTGAAGATTGCATCTGAAATAATATGTGCGACGCGGCGCGAATTATTCGGGTCGGTGACATATTGCTGGCCTGCCACCTGCGTGCCAGTCGAGACATCCCACAGCCGGAACTCGCTTTGCGAGCGCCCGTCGCCGCTTCGCCCGGCGCGCCCGGTAACAATGAATTGCGCATTGATCGTACGCCAGGCATCCATCCGCGGCGGCTGATCGGGATTGGCGATCTGCTCCGGGAAAGAGGCCTGGTCGAGCGGCACCAGGAAAACCGAGCGCCGGAAATTATCGGTGATGATCGTGGTGAGCTGCGCCGCGTTGGCTGCCTCGCCGCCAAAATTCGTAACAGCGACCGCCACCGGCTTGAACTGGCCGCCCGGCCGCACATCGAGATAGCGTTCTTGCGCAAAGGCCGGGCAAGCCGGCGAAAGCGCCGTGCCAAGCAATAGTCCCGCAGCGGAACGGCGCGTGAGTGAAAAAACCATTTCGTTCTTATCCTTGGCTCGGGAACGGTTGAGATCAGGCCGAAGGGAAGGCCGCGGCGGCCGCTGACCGGCAACGATACTGATCAAAAGAATGCCTTGGCATCATGACATTTCATCCGGATCGAAGCGCACGATCCGGCCTTTCCATTGATCGTAGAATGGCTGGTAGAGCGCTGGAATATGCAGAGGGTTGCAACGGCGTACCGCGCGGAGCGCGCTTTCGGCAAGATTGCGTGAGACTGGGTCGGACGGCGGGTTCATCAAAGATGGCTGGCCAATCAATGAACCGTCTTGCGCATATTCGACCTGGATCTCAGGGATATATTTCGGTTGATTGGAAAGACCGATATAACTCCAGCATTGCTTATATTGATCCTGCAGCAGCGCATCGAGTTGGCCCCACATCGACGGCGACATTTTGGCCGCGTTCGCATTGGGCGCGCCGAGCGAAGCGACTTGCTGCAATTGGCTCCCCGTCGAGGCTTTGCGTTGCGGCGGCTCTCTGCTCAAAAGCTTGCTAATGTCGGATAAATTAAACGAATGGGTCTGTTCAGTTTCATCGCCCGACTTCGGCTTCGCCACAGGTTTTTCAACCGGCTTCTGCTGATCCTTTTCCTTCTCTTTGTCGAGAAGTTTGGCCAATTGATCCGGCTTGAATTGCGGCTCTTCTTTTTTGGGCTGTTCCTTCGGCGGATCGGGCCGCCGCGGAGGCTTCGGGATCTCCGCCTCCGCGTCTTCCATCGGCGGCTTTTCAGGTGCCGGGGGCGCAGGTGTCTTGACAGGCTGCGGCTTAAGCTCTGCTTTGGGCGGTTGCGGCGGCGTCAATTCCGCGGCGCGCTGCGGCGGTGTGGGAACGTCACGCGTCTCGGCTTCGCCCGGGTCGAGCTCGCGCTTTAAGGGCGGCGGCGGCACTGGAATATCCTGCTTCGCCTCAGCGACCGGCGGCAGCGGCTTTGTTTCCGTGATCTCGGCGACTTTATCAGCCTTCGGTACCGGCTTCACGTCCTTGGCGGTCTTCTCACCTTTCAAGACCTCATTGAATTGCTGGTCCGTGACCATCTCAACGGGCACGGATTCCTGGGCATCGTCGAATTTCCGGGCCTGCGAAAAACTCAGCAGAGTCGCGACCAGCAGCGCCGCATGGGCGGAGCCGGATATGACATAGCCGGGGCGATTCGAAAGCAGCATATCCGTTCAGTTCTTGCTCGGGTCCGTGACCAGAGCGACCTTTTTGTAGCCAGCGGCCGTAATGATTGTCATGACCTCAGCGACCCGGCCGTAATTCACGCCACTGGAGCCGCGCACATAGATGCGCTCATCGAACCCATTCTTGGCGGCGTCTTTCAGCCTATCCGCCAATTGCTCAACGGGAACGGGCTTGTCCATGAGATAGACCGTACCTTTGTCATCGACCGCGACCGCCACGGGCTGATGATCGACATTGAGCGCCGCCGCCTTGGTATGCGGCAAATCGATCGGGACGCCGGTCGCAAGCAAGGGTGCCGCGACCATGAAAATGATAAGCAGAACAAGCATGACGTCGATGAAAGGCGTCATGTTGATATCAGCCATGGCGCTATAGCGCGATCCGCCACGGCGTCTGCGTCCTCCCTTGCGTCCGCCGGCCGCGGCTGTCATGCCCATATGCGTTTGTCTCCGGTATCGTCAGGTATCAGGCCGCACGGTCGCGGACGGCGTGCTGGTCGATCTGCCGTGAAAGGATGGATGAAAATTCGTCAGCGAAGCCTTCAAGCCGCGCCTGCTTCTTTGCAACGTCGCCCTGAAGTTTATTATAGGCGATCAACGCTGGGATCGCCGCGAAGAGGCCGATCGCAGTGGCAAACAAGGCCTCCGCGATGCCCGGCGCCACCACCGCGAGCGACGTATTGCGGGAAGCGGCGATCGAGCGGAACGCGGTCATGATGCCCCAGACCGTGCCGAAGAGGCCGACGAACGGTCCCGCCGAGGCGACCGTTGCTAGGACCAACAGGTTGGCCTCAAGCTTTTCAACTTCGCGCGCAATGGAAACATCGAGCACTTTTTCGATGCGCGCCTGAAGCCCCATGAAAGAGGACGCCGCCGTCTGGAACGAGCGTTTCCATTCGCGCATCGCTGCGACGAACAAAGTCGCCATGCCGCTCGTCGGCTGCGACGAGAGATTGGTGTAGAGTTCTTCAAGCGAGGTGCCAGACCAGAAGACCTGCTCGAACCGATCCATCTCTCGTTGCGTCTTGGCAAAGAGGATCGTCTTGTTGATAATAATCGCCCAGCACCAGACCGAGGCGCTGAGAAGTCCAAGCATCACCAGTTTGACAACGAAATGCGCGGACCAGAACATGCCAAGCAGCGTGACCTCCGCCACCGGCGCGAGGTCGGGAGAGGCAATATCAGCTGGATTCATCTCAAATCGTCCTTCGGAATGAGCTTGCAACAAAATTGGGCTCAGCTGGATCAGGCGTTTTTTATGGGATCGACTGTCCTTACCTGGAAATCCGTCAATTCTGGGGCTCAGGGTCTAGACGGGCCGTTCAAACCCAAGCCATGAAGTTAAGCCGCGATCAAGGTTAAGGAGTGGTTTAAATAGCACAGATTGGGCCGGAATACGCGCAAAGCGCAAGCGTGGGAGCAACCGCCGTGGATCAGAAATGGGGTTCAGATGACTGAAGACCATCACCGGCATGCACCGGAATCTGTGCCCCGCCGGCGCGATTGGCGGCGCATTCATCATTCACCGCTGTTCTGGGCCGGTGTGATTTTGTTTTTGGCGGCGATGTTGATTTATCTATGGTCCAATGATCTTTCGTGGCGCCCAAGGGCCAGATAAACGGACTTGCTTTACGCACCTCGCGCCAGCGCATCCGCCGCCACGGCGAGAGGCAATACCAGGGACAAAGGCGCATCGAGCAGCGTAACCGCTCCATAGCTTTTATACCATTGCGAGAAAATCCAAGCTCGGCTTCAGCGCAGCTTTGCCACAAGGTCCGGCGGAAGACGCTGCGCCCGGCTTCCGGACACGAGCGCTATTTTGACCTTGGCAGTCAAAAGGATTTCGCCCTTCCGCTGAACCCTTTGATCCATTTTGATAGAGGCGCCGCCCAACGCTTCAAGGGCCGTCTCCACGGTGAGCTCATCATCCATCCGGGCGGGCTTCAAATAATCGAGGCTCATGGCGCGGACGGCGAAAAACATAGAGACGCCGCTCTCCCCTGCGAAGAGCGCGCTTTGACCGACGCCGCACGCCCGTAAAAGCTCGGTGCGGCCGCGCTCCAAGAAGCGCAGATAAGACGCGTGATAGACGCTGCCAGAAAAATCCGTGTCTTCGTAATAGACACGCAGATGCAGCATGAAAGATTTGGCAGCGGGCAAGGCGGAAGACGTCATTCCGCCTTTATGAGCATCGGCTTTCGCTATGCAAGGCCCGCATCAAATGCCAGCCAAACGCTCATTTGATGAAGACGTAAATATCGACCCCCAGCCCCTGATCATCGGAATTCTTTGTATCCGTCAGATATTCCTCGATAAACAGGTTTTGCGCCTCGAGCCCCTTTTCGTCGAGATAGGCCGTGATGAGGTCATAAGTCGAATCAATGTCGTCGTAAGCGCCGCGATGCTGGAATTTGATCGCCTTGCCAGCGGGTGAGGCCCCGATTTTCACATCGCTGCCGAGCTGATCCTTGCCTTCGGGCTTTTCCGCCAGAGGCACCATGGCCTCATAGCCAAAGCCATTATCATCCGTTTCGACAAAGACAGCGATGGGTTTGCCGCCTTGTTTCAATCCGGCTTTGGCGAGTTCGGCTTTGATCGTGCCGAGCGATGTTTGAATCGACTTGAAGCCATTGTCCCAATCGGATTTGCCGCGCAGGAAGGCAACCGGGCGCGCCGGAATGTCGAGCGTCTGCACCGTGGCGTCATCGGGCACGCCGGGAATCCCAGGTGCACCCTTGGTTTCAGGCTCCGGCAACGAAGGGGCGGTGGCAGACGGCAGCGCGGGGGCGGCGGGTGAAGACGGCGTCGCAGGCGCCGCTGGAGCAGGCGTCGCCGGGGATGTTACCGGGGGCGATGTGACAGAGGTTTCGGCTGATTTTTGTTTCGAATCAGGGGCTGCGGGCTCCGCGACCGGCGTCGCGGTCTGTGCAAAGGCAATATTCGCGCTGCCCATCCCAGTGAAAAGCGCCGCTCCGGAAATCAACGCGGCGCTGAGGACAAGCCTGATATTCGCGGATTTCATGCAGCGTTCTCCTGATAAATTTGAAATCGGTCCGTGAGCTAGTTTCGCAGCCAAAAATTGCCAGAGGGTGTCACGGCACCCGTTTGGACAATCTGAATCAGCGAATCGCGATAAACATGACTGCCAGCACGTTTTTTCTTATACCATGCCCGAACCGGAGATGAACGGCGCGCGCATGACCCCCCTCGCCCAAAAGACAGTGACCAAGATGAACGGCCTCGGTAACGAGATCGTCATTCTCGATTTGCGGGGCACGGATCTTTCCGTGACAGGCGCCCAGGTCCGCGCGATCGGGCGTGGCGATGGGCTCGCCTTCGACCAATTGATGGTGCTTTTCGATCCCCGCTCGAAAGGCACTGATGCCTTTATGAAAATCTACAATATCGACGGCACAGAAGCTGGTGCCTGCGGCAATGGCACACGTTGCGTCGCCTGGCTGCTTTTAAAAGGCACAGACCGCGACAGGCTTGTGCTGGAGACAGCGGCGGCGCGGCTGACCTGCCAGCGCAAAGGCGAAGTTAGCTATGCCGTCGATATGGGGCAGCCGCGCTTTGCCTGGAACGAAATCCCCCTGCGCGAAGCCGTGCCAGATACAAGCAAGCTCGATTTGGAGCTGCCATCCACTGGGACTTTGCCGGCAGCGGCGCTCGTCAATATGGGCAATCCGCATGCGGTGTTTTTTCTCCCGCCCCAAAACACTTATGATCTCGCCAAGCTTGGCCCTTTGCTCGAATATCACCCGCTTTTTCCAGACCGCGCCAACATCTCTTTCGCGGAAGTGAAATCGCCTGATCATATTATTCTGAACGTTTGGGAGCGCGGCGCTGGCCTCACGAAGGCCTGCGGATCAGCCGCTTGCGCAACCCTTGTCGCGGCGGTGCGCCAGGGACTTGCCGCGCGCGCCGCGCGCATCACTTTGCCCGGCGGCGATCTTCGTATCCATTGGCGCGAGGCGGATAACGAAGTCGAGATGACCGGCCCCGTCGCGTTCGAATATGAGAAGGTGCTCGACCCTCTGCTCTTTTCCGGTCTCGCAGCGTGAGCGTCGAGACGATCAGTTTCGGCTGCCGCCTCAATCTCGTCGAGGCGGAGACCATGCGGCGCGAGGCGGCGGCACAGGGCCGCGACAATCTCGTGATCGTCAACACATGCGCGGTGACCGCCGAGGCCGTGCGGCAAGCGGGCCAGACGATCCGCCGGTTGAAGCGCGAGAACCCCGAACGAGAGATCATCGTCACGGGCTGCGCCGCGCAGACCGATCCGCGACGCTTCGCGTCCATGCCGGAAGTCGCCGCGATCATCGGCAATGCCCGCAAGACCGCGCCCGAAACCTGGGAAAGTGAGCCTGCGCGCCGCACCGTCCCTGACATCATGGCGCGCAATGCTGAGGCTCTGCCGCTCGTCGAAGGCTTTGAAGATCATACGCGCGCGTTTTTGGGCGTGCAGACCGGCTGCGATCATCGTTGCACATTCTGCATCATTCCCTACGGACGCGGGCCGTCGCGCTCCGTCGCGCAAGAGGAAATCGTGGCCGCTGCCGCGCGTCTGACTGCGAAGGGTTTTCGTGAGATTGTGCTGACGGGCGTCGATCTCACATCCTATGGCCACGATCAGAGCGGACGCCCCAGCCTCGGACAGCTCGTCAAGACGATCCTCTCTTCCGTGCCAGATCTGCCGCGTCTGAGGCTCTCATCGATCGACTGTATCGAAGTTGACGAGGATTTGCGTGACGCGATCGCGCAGGAACCGCGCCTCATGCCGCATCTGCATCTCTCCTTGCAGGCAGGTCATGACATCACCTTGAAACGCATGGGCCGCAGGCATGCACGGGAGGATGCCATCAAACTTTGCGGCGAGCTGCGGCGGCTCCGCCCTGGTATTACATTTGGCGCCGATCTCATCGCGGGGTTTCCAGGCGAGACGGAGGAGATGTTTCAGGCAACGCTCGATCTCATCGAGGATTGCGGCCTGACCTATCTCCATGTGTTTCCGTTTTCAGCGCGGCCCGGAACGCCCGCTGCCAAAATGCCGCCGCTGAAAGGCGGTGTCATCAAGGAACGCGCGCAACGCCTGCGCAACGCGGGCGATCAGGCTCTCGCCCTTCATCTTCAAGCCAAAGTTGGGCAGCGTTTGCAAATCCTTACTGAGCGCGGCGGCACCGGGCGGGCAGAAGATTTCTCGCAAGTTCAAGTGGGCGATGTGCCCGCGGGGCTGTTGATTGAAAGAGAGATTATTGCGAGCGATGGGAAGAGGCTGATCGCAAGAGTGTAAATGCGATAACCAGCGGCTTACGCCGCCGGTCTATCACAACTCGTCAGGACACGCGCGCTTCACCAATCGGCACCGCATAATAATCATCGACTGAACGCGCATGCGCGTTCCAGCTCCAGTCTGATTCAGCGCTATATTTCGGTGCGCCATCAAGCTGTGCCTGCGTGACAGCCGTCAAGTACCCGCCGAGACTTTCATCATAGGTCAGCGATGACCAGGGGATTGGATAATGGTCATGTCCGATCCCGAGGAACCCGCCAAATTGAAGCACAACATAAGCGATTTTACCGGTTTTCTTTCCCAGCATCACGCGCTCGATCGTGCCGACCTTCTCGCCATTGGCAGTGTAGACGCTGGTGCCTTCCACCTTGTCGCTGCCAATCAGATCAGCTGTCTCAGCTATTTCCGTGGTCATGATTCTCTCCCTTCATCGCCAATTTCCGCTCACTTCAAACTCTGCGCTTCACTTGACCATCGTTGACCATCTCGCCGAGATGCCCGGCTTCGTCGCCTTCGATCGTCGGCTCGGCATGATGCGCGACATTCACCGCGAGATTGTTCACCGAACCATCGTCTGTGGATGTATTTGGGAGGTTGATATGTGTGACATCGGAGCTCCCGGCCTTGAATTCCGCATAGGCTTTGTCTTCCGCGCCCGTTGTCTCGACATCGGCCGTCGTTGCACGCTCATGTTTTTCGCGGTTCGGGTCGATTTCGACACCAGGCTTGCCAGAGAATTCAACTAAAATCGTCTCGTGCCGGACGATGTATTGGCAGGCGAGACGATAATGCGGCGGAATGTCCGCGACCTCTGCAAGTTCTTTTGCCTCTTGGCTGAGTTTGCCATGCGCGGCAAGCGTGAATTTTTCTTTCTCAGAAAGCGTCCCGCTCATCGGCTGCTTATCGTCGAGAACTGTGACCTTCACCAAGCATGAGCAGCAGTCACCGACTTCGCAGTTGAAAGGGACAGGAACACCGTTATCTTTCGCGACGGACAAAAGTGTATGCGTATCCCCTGCGACGCCGCGCACAGTTTTGTCTTGCGGTAACAATGGACTTTCGAAAGTAATAACGGCCATTTGTAAATTCCCCCGTGGTACAAATCACGACGATCTGTCTGGGGCTAATCCGGGCCGCGCGTCTAAGTTCCCTGGCAGCCTCACATAAAACTCTGCGGATCGATATCGGCCGCGACACGCACAGCGCCGCGCTCCGGCGGCGCGGCTTTCAAAAGCGCACGTAAAAAACCTTGTAGATCGACGCTCTTTGGTGCGCGCACCAAAAGCCTAAACCGGTGCCTGCCGCGAATGACAGCGATGGGCGCCTCAGCCGGGCCAAGCAGGACAATGTCTTTTTCATCCGGCAGGCCGCCGATGGGCGCCAGCGGCCACCCCCCTTTGCGCGCGAGATCATGCGCTGTCATGGCCAGCGCCCGCGCATGCATCTCGGCCGAGACACGGTCCTTGCCTGAGATGATCAAAGCCGCGAGGCGGCCAAAAGGCGGCAAGCCGCCGCGCCGCCGCTGCTCGGTTTCTTCCGCATAGAACCGCTCGGCGTCACCCAAGATGAGCGCCCGCATGACGGGATGATCCGGCTGCCAGGTTTGAACAAGCGCGCGGCCTGGGCGCTCCGCGCGGCCTGCGCGGCCTGTCACCTGTTGCAGCAATTGAAAGGTGCGTTCAGCCGCGCGCGGATCGCCGGTCGAGAGGCTGACATCGGCGTCAATGACGCCAACCAAAGTGAGCTGCGGAAAATGATGGCCCTTAGCGACAAGCTGCGTGCCGATGACAATATCGCAACCGCCCTTGGCAATATCATCGAGTTCGCGCCGCAGCCGCTCGGTGCCGCCCGGAAAATCCGACGAGAGGACAAGCGTCCGCGCATCGGGAAAAAGCTCAGCCGCTTCCTCGGCGAGCCTTTCAATGCCTGGGCCGCAAGCGGTGAGAGAATCAATCGCCTCGCATTCTGGGCATTGATCCGGGCGCCGTTCAATATGGCCGCAATGATGACAGACGAGCGCCTTACGAAAACGATGATCGACAAGCCATGCCGTACAATTGGGGCATTGAAAACGATGGCCGCAGGAGCGGCACAAGGTGAGCGGCGCATAGCCGCGCCTATTCAAAAACAACAGCGCCTGTTCGCCTTGCGCCAATGTTTCTTCCACGGCATGAGCCAAACGCGGCGAGATCCATTTGCCGCGCGGCGCGGCCTCTTTGCGCAGATCGACCGCCGCGATCTCCGGCATGGCGCGGCGGGCATAACGCGATTTGAGCCAGAGATGCTGGTAGCGGCCTTGTTGGGCATTGACGCGGGTTTCGATCGAAGGCGTCGCCGAAGCCAACACAACGGCCGCGGCCTCGATCCGGCCGCGCACCACCGCCATGTCGCGCGCATGATAGGTAACGCCATCGTCCTGCTTATAGGCGGCTTCATGCTCCTCATCGACGATGATCACCGCGAGATCGCTGAACGGCAAGAACAACGCGGAACGCGCGCCCGCGACGATTTTGACATGGCCTTCGGCGGCGCCCGTCCAGATGCGCGCCCGTTTGCGCGCGGGGACCGCCGAATGCCATTCCGCCGGACGCGCACCGAACCGCGCTTCGAAACGGTTGAGGAATTGCGCGGTGAGCGCGATTTCCGGCATCAGGATCAAAGCCTGACGGCCTTTCACAAGCGCCGCTGCGATCGCTTCGAAATAGACTTCCGTTTTGCCCGACCCTGTGACGCCTTCGAGCAAAGTCACCGAGAAGCATTTTGCCCGCACGGCGGCGGCGAGCGCATCCGCTGCGAGGGTTTGCGCTTCTTCGAGGCGCGGCGGCGCATAGGCGGGATCGCAAGGAAGGGCGACAGGTTCCGCCGCCAGAGCGACCGTTTCCAAAGTGCCTTCGTCGACCAGCGAATCGATCACGCCTGTGGAACAAGCGGCGGCTTCCGCCAAAGCCGATTTTGGAAAGGCAAGACCGCCTTGCGCGGCCTCGATCACCCGCGCCCGCGCGGCTGTCATGCGTTGCGGCGCCGGCCCCGCGAGCCGGACACCCACCCGCATCTTTTCGGGTCCAGCATGAACAGCGGCACCAATGGCCATGCGCAAGACCATGCCGCGCGGGCTTAAAGTCCAGCGCGCCACCCAATCCACGAAGTGCCGCAGATTTTCGCGCAGCGGCACAGCATCGAAAAGCGACAGGATGTTTTTGAGATTGGAGCATGCGCCCCGGCGGATCTGCCAAACAACACCCAAGGTCTGCTTGGTGCCAAGCGGCACATCGACAACATCTCCGGGTGCAACATCGAGATGCGGCGGAATGCGATAGGAATAAAGCGTATCGACAGCAACCGGCACAAGCACATCGGCGATGGCTTCGTCCGTCTGCGTCCGATTCGTTTTGATGCCGCCGTTCATAACCCGGTTTAAATCATGGCCTTTGAAAGCGAAGCAAATTTATTGGGCCGAAATGCCAACAGCCTCCGGATGGGGGGCTCCGGAGGCTGCCGTCTTAAATTTCGCCGCGGGGGAAAACCGGCGAAACGAAGCTCTGTAAATTTGCGGGGTAAGCTCAAGGACAAGCATTGTCGAAGGCACACACACCGCTTTCCGTCGCGGCGGCGGCGGCGCCGAAACCCTCGCCCCATTTATGCTGGCCGGTAGAGGCCACACCAACACCAAGCGTGAGGAAGACCAGAAAACAAATCATGGTCTTGCGAAGATTGGTCATGTGTTTCTCCAACCAGGCGTCAAGTATTTCTGCGAAGCGTTCATGAGAAAACATAGATTGAGATTTGCACTGTTGATGTGCGGCGGCGCACGGCGCTTGCTCATCGAAGATTTGCGATTCAAAGATTTTGATCAGCATCTTTCAAATGCGAGGCCTCTGAAACCTTCCGGTTTCAGAGGCCTCGACTCACGCCGGGGTTCGGTGAATGAGAGCAGAGGAGGCAAAACCGCCTCACGCTTTTCCTCGTTCCGCTCTGGGGAGAACCCCCAGCGGCAAGGTCTCAAATCAAAGCGTCATGCTTAGCGGCAGACGCGGGTGTGGCCGATGACGTTGCCGTAAGCATCGACGACCGGCTGGCGCCAGCAGCCATAGTATCCATATCCGCCATTGTAGTAGGGGTTAGCGGCGGCCGAGGTGGCAGCGATCGCGACGCCCGTCGCGGCGGCGAGACCAAGCCCAAGACCCCAGGGGTGATAGCCCCAAGCCGAGGCAGGCGTGGAAGAAGCGGCGATGCCGGTGCCAAGGGTGGCAACGGCGAGGGTGACGGCAAGGGTTTTGCGGAAGTTGATCATCGTTTCTCTCCTCAAAATGTGCCGCCGGGGGATGCCCTCCGGCGATGAAGAGAACCTAGACTAAGACCGCCTATGTCACTGTGCGAGACCACACAAAGCCATTAACCGATGGCCATCAAGCGATCGCGCCATGGCAATGTTTGAACTTCTTGCCCGATCCGCAGGGGCATGCCTCGTTGCGGCCGACCTTGCCCCATGTCGCTGGATCATCGGCGATGCGCGTGAGCGTTGCCACGCCGCCATTGTCGCCAGAATTGAGCAAAGGCGGAAATTTGTCCGCAGCATAGTCCATAGCGGACGGCAGCGCGCCCTGGCCAATAAAGGCTGATTCCGCCGAACCCATATCGTTCAATGCCGCCTGATTCAGCGCCATTTGCATTGGCGCGACAGAGCTATCAATCGGCTCGAACGCGACTTCGACCCGGCTCAATTGCGCCGTTGTCATTTCGCGCAGATGGGTAATCAATTCGTCGAAGAGTTCAAAAGCTTCCGACTTATATTCGTTCAAAGGATCGCGCTGCGCGAGACCGCGCCAGCCAATCACTTGGCGCAAGTGGTCGAGCGTGACGAGATGCTCGCGCCAAAGATGATCGAGCACCTGCAAGACCACTTGTTTTTCGACAAAGCGCATCATGTCAGCGCTGTTTTTCTCGACACGCGCCGCATAGGCCTCGTCAGCAAGCTTCGTCAGCCGCTCGTGCATGTCATCATCAGTAATCCCTTCTTCCTTGGCCCAATCGGCCAGCGGCAGAGCAAGGTTGAGTGCCTGCTCGACACCCTTCGTCAGGCCCTCGATGTCCCAAGCCTCGGGATAGGCATCGCGCGGGACATATTTCGTGACGAGATCTTCAACCACGCCATGCCGCATGTCGTGGATCATCTCTTCGAGCGAATCCTGCGCCATCATTTCGCGGCGCTGTTCGAAGACGACCTTGCGCTGGTCGTTCATCACATCATCGTATTTAAGGATATTCTTGCGCATGTCGAAATTACGCGCTTCGACTTTCTGCTGGGCTTTTTCAAGCGCCTTGTTGATCCAGGGATGAACGATCGCCTCATCTTCCTGAAGGCCGAGCTTAACCAGCATGCCCTCCATCCGGTCGGACCCGAAGATCCGCATCAGATCATCTTTGAGCGATAGAAAGAATTTTGAGCGGCCAGGGTCGCCCTGGCGGCCAGCACGGCCGCGCAACTGATTGTCGATGCGGCGGCTTTCGTGCCTTTCCGTACCAACAATATAAAGCCCGCCCGCGGCTTTCGCCTGCTCACGGAAACGCTCAACGTCGGCGCGGATTTCCGCCTCCTTCGCTTCGCGCTCCGGGCCTTCCGGCACATTCGCGCATTCTTGCAAGACACGCATTTCGACATTGCCGCCGAGCTGAATATCGGTTCCGCGTCCGGCCATATTGGTCGCGACTGTGATGGCGCCCGGCACGCCTGCCTCGGCGACGATATAGGCTTCCTGCTCGTGGAAACGCGCATTCAAAACCGTGAAAAGCTTCGACGGTTTGCCAGCGCGCGCCGCTGCATAGAGCTTTTGCAGGGCTTGCGGTTCGGTGACATCGAGAAGTTTGTAGCCTTGCTTCAAAAGATAATCGCCCAGCTGCTCGGACTTTTCAATCGAGGTCGTGCCGACAAGCATCGGCTGCATTTTCTCGCCCGCCGCTTCGATTTCGCGCACGATGGCACGAAGCTTTTCTTCGTGCGTGCGATAGACTTCGTCGTCCTCGTCCTTGCGCTGTACCGGCCGGTTGGTCGGAATTTCAACAACGTCGAGCTTATAGATCTCGCCGAATTCATTGGCTTCGGTCGCAGCCGTACCCGTCATACCGGCG
>Ga0116230_10001682_pt1 | contig 21174 bp, 15 predicted proteins | sample S1TSphfallax_3_FD_88678 | JGI IMG/M metagenome (GOLD analysis project Ga0116230, IMG submission 88678) | Host-associated microbial communities from peat moss isolated from Minnesota, USA - S1T2_Fd - Sphagnum fallax MG | ecosystem: Host-associated > Plants > Peat moss > Unclassified | place... | reverse complement strand
TTTTATGGTGCGCCCGGCAATCAGGACCGAGAGCTCCGATGCCTCGGCGGTACTTTTGAGCCGCAGCAGCCGCACATCCCCGTGGCCGGTGCCGAACACGATCTGCCTTGCATCCGCCGGAATTTTTGAACGGAGCAGGGCCAAAAACTTGCTGTCCTCGGGCAGGATGCCGGCACCCCCCGGTTCCAGCCCGGCAAAGATCGCGGCCTTTTCGGCGGCGATCGCGGCCTCCGAGCCCATCAGGCCGAGATGCGCGCGGTCCACGCAGGTGATGATCGCGGCGTGCGGGCGGACGAGCCCGCTCAGCGGCTGAATTTCCCCAGGATGGTTCATGCCGATCTCGAACACCGCGAAATCGGCGGCGGCGGGCAGGCGCCCGAGGGTGAGCGGCACGCCGATATGGTTGTTGAAGCTCGCCTCGGCGGCGTGCACGGCGCCGAAACCGGCGAGGCAGCGGCGCAGCATCTCCTTGGTCGTGGTCTTGCCGACGCTGCCGGTCACCGCAATCACCCGCGCGCTGGTCCGCGCGCGGGCGGCGGCGGCGAGCCGGCCTAGCGCCGCCAGCGTGTCCTCGACCACCAGCACGGGCCCCGGCATCGGCCGGCTCACCAGCGCGCCGGCCGCCCCTTTTGCGAAGGCTTCGGCCACAAAATCATGGCCATCGCGCTCGGCCTTGAGGGCGACGAACAGATCCCCCGGCTTGATCGTGCGCGTGTCGATGCTGATCCCGCTCACGCTGAACCCGGCTTTGCCGCCGATGGCGGCGGAGAGCGCGTTATCGTCCCACAGCACGCTCACGCCGCAGCCCCCAGTTCGCGCAGCACGGCGGCATCGTCGAACGGGATCACCTCGGATCCGACAATCTGGCCCTGCTCGTGGCCCTTGCCGGCCACCACCAACACATCGCCCGGCCCCAGTTGTTCCAGCCCGGCGGCGATGGCGGCGCGCCGGTCGCCGATCTCAATCGCACCCGGTGCGGCGGCCAGAATGGCGGCGCGGATCGCGGCCGGGTCCTCGAGGCGCGGGTTGTCGTCGGTGACGATCGCGACATCCGCCCCCGCCATCGCGGCTGCCCCCATCAACGGCCGCTTGCCGGCATCGCGGTTGCCGCCGGCGCCGAACACGATGACCAGGCGGTGGTTCGTATGCGGCCGCAGGGCTGCGAGCACGCGCGCGATGGCGTCCGGCGTGTGCGCGTAGTCAACATAGGTGGCGGCGCCGTTGGGCAGCACGAATGCGCGTTCCAGCCGGCCGCGCACGCCCATCAGACCCGATAATTTTGTAAAAGCATCGCGCACGCCGAGCGCTTCGGCGAGCGTGGCGGCCAGCATCGCGTTATCCGCCTGAAACCGCCCGGGCAGGTTCAGCCGCCAGGTCCGCCCGCCGCTCACAATCTCCTGGCCGTCGGGCAGCGGCGTGCAGGCATCGATCCGCACGGCGCGGAAATCGAGCCGGCGCCGGGTGCAGGCCTCCTGCAAGGCCGCAAAGGTTTCAGGCTCGAGGTCGGCCATCGCGGCGACCGGCGCGCCGCGCGGCAGCAGCGTCTCGAACAGCCGCAGCTTGGCCCCCCGGTACGCCGCCATCGAGCCGTGATAGTCCAGATGGTCGCGCGTCAGGTTGGTGAAGCCCGCGGCGCAGAATCGCAGGCCGTCCAGCCGGTTCTGCGCCAGCCCATGCGAGGAGGCTTCCAGCGCCACATCGGTGATTTTGCCGGCGGCGAGTTTCGCGAGCGTCTGCGCGAGGCTCACGGGGTCCGGCGTCGTCAGGCTCTCGGTATGCGGCAGCCCCGGGGCGACCAGCCCCAACGTGCCGAGAGACGCCGCGCGCCTGCCATCGGCCGCCAGAAACTGGCGCAGAAAATCCACCGTGCTGGTCTTGCCGTTGGTGCCGGTGACCGCGACCAGCCGGTCCGGCATCCGCCCCGCCAGTTCCACCGCGAGTTCGGCGAGACGCTGCCGGGGGGCGGCCGAGCGGAACAACGGCCGCGGCGGCACGCCAGGCGGCCAGGTCGTGTCCTCTGGGGCGAGCACGGCGACCGCCCCGCGCGCGACCGCGTCCGCGATGAAGCGCCGTCCATCGGACGCGACACCGGGGAGGGCCGCGAACAGATAGCCCGGCTGCACCGCCCGGCTATCCGCCGTGATGCCCCGCACGCCGATCAATTCATTGCTCCGCAACATGGATATCCGACCGCTCCGCAACGCTTGTATTGGATTGCTCCGCAACCCTCGTATCGGATTGCTCCGCAGCCCTCGTATTGGATTGCTCCGCAACCCTCGTATTGGATTGCTCCGCAACCTGAGTACCCGCCGGCAGGTTTCGCTCCGTCATATGGTTGCCGAACGCCGGATAGACGGGCGCCATCGGCGATGTGTGGGTGTGATGCGTGCCATGCGCCGCGGAAAGCAAGGTTGGGAGCCGCTGCAAAGTGTCATAGCTGCCCGGCGGGGGCGTCTCGCCCAGCAGCTGGTAGGCGAATGCGTTCGCCCCCGGCGGCAGCGGATGGCCCGGCCCCAAAGCGGGCTCGCCCGGCGGTGTCGCCGGGTTCAGCGGCACGGTCAGGGCAGCGTCCAGCTCCGCGAGCTTGTCGCCGGTCGCCGGCATCACCCCCAGCATCGGCCCGATCCGCGCGATGATCCGCCCGACCGTGGGGGCCGCGATATAGCCGCCGGTCGTGAACCCATGCGTCGTTGCATCCGCCTTCGGCTGCAGCACCAGCACGTAGATGACGTATTGCGGGTTCTCCATGGGGAACGCGGCCATGAAGGAGGCGTTGTTGGTGTGCTTGAGATACCCGCCATGCGGGCCGACCACCTGCGCCGTCCCGGTTTTGCCGCCGACGACATAGCCTGGCACCGCCGCGTTCGTGCCGGTGCCGTACAGCACCACATTGGTCATCAGCTTGCGCATCATCTCAGACGTGCCGGCCCGCATCACCCGCACGCCCTGCGGCTGCGGCCCCGCCGGGTTCACCGCGAGCAGCGTCGGGTTATAGCGGATCCCGCCATTGACGATCGGCACCACCCCGGTGACCAGCTGCAGCGGGCTCACGGCGATGCCGTTGCCGAACGACACCGTCATCGTCGCCGCCAGCCCCCAGTTATTGAACGCGGGGAAAGCCGGCTGCGGCGGGCCCGGCAACTGGACGTCCAGCGGCTTGAAGAACCCCTGCTTGGCGTACCAGGCCTGCTCGATCTTCGGCCCCAGGATCGTCGCGATCCGCGACGCGCCGATATTGGAGGACACGTTGAGGATTTCCGGCACCGCCATCCAGGTATCCACCGGCTCGAAATCCGTGATCCTGAAGCGCCCCACCTTGAGCGGATGGGTCGTGTCGAAATAGTCCCACCAGTGGATCATCCCGGAATCGAGGGCCATCGCAATCGTCTGCAGCTTGAAGACGCTGCCGGGCTCGTAATTGCCGGCCACGCATTTGTTGAACTGCGACACATGGCTCGCATTGCCGAGATCGGCGACGTCGTAATCCGGCAGGCTCGCCATCGCCAGGATCTCGCCGGTATGCGCGTTCATCACGATCGCGCAGCCGCCCGGCGACTGGAATTCCTTGACCGCGGCCGCGAGCTCGTCATGCACGATGCTCTGAATGCCAGCATCGATCGAGAGCGCGAGCGGCGCCGGATCGCTCGACAGGCGCTTGTTGAAATACTCCTCGACCCCGGCGATGCCGACATCGCCGACCGTCACGCCGCCGAGGATATGGCTCGCGAGATCGCCGTCCGGATAATGCCGCTTCTCGCTGTTCTCAAAATATACGCCGGGGATGCCGAGCTGGTTGACGGCGAGCTCCTCCGCCGGGGTGAGCTTGCGGTCCAGATACACGAAATCCTTGCCCGAGCTCAGCCTTTGCATCGTCGCCGTCTCGTCGAGGCCCGGCAGCACGCTGCTTAGTTTTTCCGTCGCCGCCAGCGGATCGGAGACCTGGCGCGGATCGGCGAACAGCTCGGCACCGGGCAGCGAGACCGCGAGGATGGTGCCGTTGCGGTCGGTGATGTCGGCGCGCCCGGGCGGCGGCGGGGTCACGTCCAGCACCGGCTGCAGGGCCGCGAGCACGGCGGGGGCGGGCAGCACCGGATGGATGATGGTGGCGTAGGTCAGCCGCAAGGCGAGCACGCCGTACAGCCCGGCGAACAGCATCGCCGCGATCAGCATGCGGCCGCGCGCCTTGTCCAGGGCGGCGCGTTGCACAAGGTCGGGGGCGGTGACGCGCACATGCTCGACCAGCGGCACAGCCCCGCGATCGGGCGCCCCGCGCCGACGCGCCGGCGGCTCGCCCTGCGGACGGATCGTGAGGGCCACCTACCCGCCCCCGCTCTGCGCCATGCCGAGCATCGAGCCGCCGGTATCGGCGGGTGCGGCGGCGGCCGGCGCCGGGGCGACGGCGCGCACGGACATTACCTGCGCCCCCATCGGGGCCAGAGGTACGGAATTCTCGCCCAGCGGCGCCAGCAGCGAGCCGCCGAGCGGCCGGGCCGAGGCGTATTCATGGCGCGCCACGGCACGATGCGGGTGCGGATGCCGCGGCAGACTGCGCAGCAGCGTCTCCACATCCGCCAGGCGATCCGTGGCGACAGCGGGTGCTGCCTCGCTTGCCGTTGCCGTCGCGCGCGCGAGCCGCAACGGCGCCGGTGCGGGCGGCAACGGCAGCACCGGTGCCGCCTGCGCGATCGGCGCGTCCGCCGCGTTGGGCATCGGCGCCACTGAATTCTGCGGATTCTCGCCGGGCACGGCGCTACCCGGCGGCGGCAGCACGCCGCGCAGATCGGCAAGCGTCACCAGCTGTCCCGGCCGCATCGGCTGCAGCGTCGTGAACGCGCTCGAGAGCTGTGCCAGCCGCGACGGGTCCACCTCCAGCGCCCATTGCGCCTGCAGCACGCGGATGCGCTGCTCGTCGAGCCGGGTCGCCTGGCTCACCTGGGCGAGCTGATCGTCCAGCATTTCCGCACGGTGTTTGACCGCGAACATATACGCGCCCGAGATGATGAAGGCGAGCACGCTCAAGAAGGTGAGTGGTCGGATCATGCGGCGAGCCTCTCGACCGCGCGGAGCTTCGCACTGCGGGCGCGCGGGTTGGCGCGCAGCTCCGCCTCGCTTGCCACCACCGGCCGGCCGGTCAGCAGCCTGAAGCCGGGTGCCGCAACGCTTTGCAGCCCCGCCGGATCGTGCCGCGACACACCCGGCTCGCGGCCGCTCAATTTGGCGAAATAGCGCTTGACCACACGGTCTTCCAGCGAATGGAAACTAACGGCGACGAGCCGCGCGCCGGCGCGCAGCAAGGCGGCCGTCTGCGCCAGCCCCGCCTCGATATCCCCGAGCTCGTCATTGACCGCGATGCGCAAGGCCATGAAACTCCTGGTGGCTGGATCGATGCCCGATTTGTCCGGTCTCACGACGCTCCGTATCACGCCGGCGAGGTCCGACGTCGTCTTAAAACTCTGCTCGGCGCGGCGCAGCACGATCGCTTTCGCGATGCGCCGGGATGCCTTCTCCTCTCCGAATTCATACAGGATATCAGCAAGTTCGGATTCGGACAGAGAGTTGACGAGTTCAGCCGCCGTGCCCGCAGCGCCGCCCATCTGCATGTCGAGCGGCCCATCGTGACGAAAACTGAAACCGCGCGCCGGATCGTCGATTTGATACGATGATACACCGAGATCGAACACCGCGCCATCCAGAGCGGTGATGCCGGCCGCACTCAGCAGCTCGGCGATCTGGCTGATCCTGCCGCCAAGAATTCTAAAACGGCCCGGCATCATTTCGGCCAGAACAGCGCCGCGCGCGACCGCCGCAGGGTCGCGGTCGAGTGCGATCAACCGGCAATCGGCCGCCGCGAGGATCGCTTTCGCGTAGCCGCCGCCACCAAAAGTTCCATCGAGCAGCAAGGTGTTTTCGCGCGGCCGCAGCATCGCGACGGCTTCATCGCGCAGCACCGGAATGTGTGAATAATTCGTCACGCCGAGGTTACCTTCGGCGCGTAGCCCGGCGCCATCGCGCGCGAGGCCTGGCGGAATTGCGTGCCCGCCGCCGGCTCCCAGATATGGAAATGATCGCCGCGGCCCATGAAAGTGACGGCGTCCTTCAGGTTCGCATGCGCGACCAGTTCGGCCGGGATCATGATGCGCCCCTCGCGGTCGGTCTCGAGCATCCAGGCCTCGCTGTAGAGCAGCGTCGCCAGTGCCTCGCGCTTGGGGTCGAACTCATCGAGGCGGTCGAGTTTTTCCTGCCATTTCTGCTGGTAGGTCGCCTGCGGCCAACCCTCGATGCAGCCGGGGATGTAGGAGGGCCGCAGGATCAGCGAGATCACGCTGGCTTCGCTCTTCATGGTCGCGCGGAAGGGTGCCGGGACCGACACGCGGCCTTTCGCATCCAGCCGATTCTCGTGATTGCCGAAGAACTGACTCATAAATCCGCGACGCGAGGCCTTCCACAAAGTTATGGGTGATCATGGGTTTTTCTCCCACTAGCATGGGAGACTCCGCCCGGTCAAAAGGAATCGGCCTGTTCGTCTTTGATTCGTACGGATTTTTATAGCCAGCGCCTCAGGTTTTTCGAAATCCATGTTTATGTTTTGTTCCAAAAGAACAAAACATAAACTGTTGTTATTACCTGATCATAACGAACCAGGGGGAGATGTTGCTGGCCCAACCGGCAGCCCTATCCTTTCACACCGCCAGCACCAAAAATCGCGCTGGCGAGCCGGATAGGGGTGATGTTCGAGCACCGGTGCTCAGCGTACGCTAAGTACGTGAGCACCGGCGCGCAGAACATCGCCCCTAGCCGGATGAAGCGAAGTAAGACGTTGTTAGCCAACCGGATGCCCCGCGACTCCCTTTCACACCGCCAGCACCAAAAATCGGGCTGGCGAGTCGGATAGGGGTGATGTTCGAGCACCGGCGCGGAGCGTACGCTACGTACGTGAGCACCGGCGCGCAGAACATCGCCCCTAGCCGGCCGCCAGCGCGATTTTTGAGTCCAGACGGTCTGTAAGCCGGGTTCTGTCTGCATTCACATGCGCGACGGCCATTCCTCTGGGACGCGCCTTGCGGCGCGCCTCGACGCGACCAACCCGGGCAGCAGAGCGGAAACGCTCCCGCGCCCATGCCTTGCAGCACGGCGCCGGCCACCCCTATTCGGTCTTGCTCCCGGTGGGGTTTACCCTGCCAGCCCTGTTACCAGGGCCGCGGTGCGCTCTTACCGCACCGTTTCACCCTTACCGCAGGCAAGCCCGCGGCGGTCTGTTCTCTGTGGCACTATCCCTGGGGTCGCCCCCGCCGGCCGTTAGCCGGCACCGTGTTTCCGTGGAGCCCGGACTTTCCTCCAGCGGGTTGCCCCGCCAGCGGCCGTCCAACCGTCTGGATTTCTGATCCCCTGCGCCGTTGCACAGGCGGCGTCAACCGCCAACCAGGCGCCGCACCGCCGCCGCCCGCGCGCGTGTCGCCTCATCCGCCACGCCGGTGAGATGTTGTGGCAAAAAATGCCGCTGGAACGCGGTGATCACGGCCTTTGCACCGATGTCATAGCCGATCGCCGCCAGGTCATCCGACAAATCGCCAGGCGCGCCTGCCGCATCCGTCCAGACGCCCACCCCGTTGCCCGCCAGCCACGCCCAGTCAAACAATTCGCCCGGATCCTGCTTGCGGTCGGGCGCGATGTCCGAATGCCCCACCACGTTGCGCGGCGGGATGTCGTGACGAGCCAGTATGCCCTGACACAGGTCCAGCACCGCCGCCATCTGCGCGGGCGGAAAAGCGCGGTAGCCGAATTCGTGCCCCGGATTGACGATCTCGATACCGATGGAGTTATCGTTCAGTCCCGAAACGCCGCGCCAGAAGCTTACCCCCGCATGCCAGGCGCGATGGCGCTCGTCGACCAGCGCGTATACAGCCCCGTCCTCGTCCACGACATAATGCGAGGAGACTTTGGCTTCGGGATCGCAGAGCCGGGCGAGTGCCGCCGCACCTGTGACCATTCCCGTGTAATGGAGGACAAGACAATCGACGGAAGAGGATCGAGGATCAAAATTAGGAGACCTCACCACGGCGCCGTGCACATCCAAGTCCCAGACTCCCAAAGTTTTTCCGCTATTTTTTGTTCACAAAAAGTCGTGCTTCCTTCAAAGCTTCCTGTCCCTCTTAATCTGATCATAAGCCGCATTGATCCGCGCCACCCGGTCGGACGCCTTGGCGATCATATCAGCGGGCACGCCCCGCGATGCCAGGCTGTCGGGGTGGTTTTCCCGCATCAGCTGTTTCCACCGCTCCCGCACGACCTCGTTGGTCGCCCGCCTGTCGCAGCCGAGCACGGTGTAGGGGTCTGCCACCGGATCCGATACCGCGCCGTAGCCTGCACGCTTGGCGGCTTCCGGGGCGATGCCGAAGCCTGCCGCCACGCGCGCGAGAAAGGCTTCCTCGGCCGCGTTCACCGGGCCGTCGCAGCGGGCGATGTTGTAGAGCCCCTGCAGCACCTGTTCGAGCACGCCCTTGTTGTCGGAGAAGGCCTGGCCGAGCTGCACCGCGTAGGTCTCGTAGCCGTCGGAATTCTGCCGAGCGTTATCGAACAGCCGGCCGACCTCCTGCACGCTGCCTTCGGGGATCGCGAAGCTGCGCTTGAAGCCGTCGATTTCGGCGCGCACCACCGGGCCGTCGCATTTGGCAAGCTTGGCCGCGAGCACCGTCACGCCGATCGCGAAGATCTGCTCGCGCCGGCCGAGCAATGCGGCGACGCGCGCCGCGTCGAGCATTTTGGCGGGGTCGACGAAGGGCATGGCGCGGGCCGCCATGTTGCTGACGACGCCTTCATCGGCGGCGTGGCCGATGGCGGCGCCGAACAGGGCGCCCATAGGGCCGCCCATCGCGAAGCCCGCCATGCCACCGATCACTTTGCCCCAATAACTCATCGCGCCGCTCTACCATAACGTCGCCCTTGAACCCAAACCCACAATCGGACATCAACCAGCAACGGCGTGTGGGCGGAAATCATGGCGGGGTGGCAGTTCTGGATCGATCGGGGTGGCACGTTCACGGACATCGTGGCGCGGGACCCCCAAGGCAACATCGCCACGAAAAAACTTCTATCCGAGAACCCGGCCCGCTACCGGGACGCCGCGATTGCCGGCATCCGTGAATTTTTGGGCCTGGCGACGGATGCGCCGATCCCCGAGGGCGCCATCGCCCAGGTGAAAATGGGCACGACGGTTGCGACCAACGCGCTGCTGGAGCGCAAGGGGGCGCGCACGCTGCTGCTGGTCAATCGCGGTTTCGGCGACCTGCTGCGGATCGGCAACCAGGCACGGCCCCGGCTGTTCGACCTCGATATCAGGCCGCCTGGGATGCTGTACGAAGAGGTCGCGGAAATTACCGGCCGCGTTGCCGTCGATGGCTCGCAGATCGAGCCGCTGGACGAGGCCGCCGCACGCGCTGTGCTGCGTACCGCGCGCGCCCAGGGGATCGAGGCGGTCGCGGTCGCGCTGATCCATGCCTGGAAACACCCCGCCCATGAGCGGAGGCTCGGCGCGCTGGCGGCCGAGGCCGGGTTCGCCCAGGTGTCGCTGTCGCATGTCGCCAGCCCGTTGCTCCGCCTGGTGCCGCGCGCGGATACGACCGTCGCCGATGCCTATCTCTCGCCGATCCTGCGCCGCTACGTCGCCGAGGTCGCGGCCGGGCTCGGCGGCACGCCGCTCTATTTCATGCAGTCGCATGGCGGGCTCGCGGCGGCGGATAACTTTTCCGGCAAGGACGCGATATTGTCGGGCCCGGCCGGCGGCATCGTGGGGGCGGCGCGCACGGCCGGCATGGCGGGGTTTCCGGCCGTCATCGGCTTCGACATGGGCGGCACCAGCACGGATGTCGCCGTGTATGACGGCGCGTTCGAGCGCAGCTTCGAGACCGAGATCGCGGGCGTGCGGCTGCGCGCGCCGATGCTGGCGATCAACACGGTGGCGGCGGGCGGCGGGTCGATCCTGCGGTTCGATGGCGCGCGGCTGCGCGTCGGGCCCGAGAGTGCGGGCGCGCATCCGGGCCCGGCCGGCTACCGCAACGGCGGACCGCTGACCGTGACCGACGCCAACCTGTGCCTGCGGAAAATTCTCCCCGGCCATTTCCCGGCGATTTTCGGCCCCAACGGCGATCAACCACTGGACGCCGACATCGTCACTGGCAAGTTCGCCGCACTGGCGGAAGAGATTGCCGCGGCGACCGGTACCACCCGCTCGCCCGAACAACTGGCCGAGGGGTTCATCGCCATCGCGGTCGCCAACATGGCGCATGCGATTCGGCAGATCACCGTGCAAAAGGGCCTGAATCCGGCGGATTTCGTGCTGACCTCGTTCGGCGGGGCCGGCGGGCAGCACGCCTGCCTGGTCGCCGACGAGCTCGGCATGGACCGCATCTTCATCCATCCCCTGGCCGGCGTGCTTTCGGCCTACGGCATCGGCCTCGCGGATTTCTCCACCTTGCGCCAGCAAGCCCTCGAGCTGGAATTTTTGGCCCCCGCGATGGCGGATGTGCATGCCACGGCGGCGGTGCTGGAACAGGACGCGCGCGCCGCGTTGCAGGCGCAGAACCCGGCGGCGCGGATCACGGCGCGGACCACCGTGCGGCTGCGCTACAAGGGAACGGACACCGCCTCGCCCGTAGCGCTCGATACATTCGAGGCGATGGTGGCGGCATTTACGGCCGCGCATAAAAAACTTTTCGGCTTCGCGATGCCTGACAAGCCGCTGGTCGCAGAGGCGGTCGCGGTCGAGGCGCTCGCCGCCGGTGAGGATGTTTCGGAGCCCACCATCCCGGCCGGCGCCGTGCCCGCCCCGCTCGAAACCGTGTCGATGTTCACCGGCGGGGCCGCCCGCGACACCCCGGTTTTCGACCGCGCGGCCCTGCAGGCGGGCAACAGGATCGCCGGCCCCGCCATCCTGCGGGAGCAGAACGCCACCACGATCATCGAGCCGGGATGGCAGGCCGAGATCACGGCGCAGAATCATTGCGTGCTTCGCCGTATCGCGCCGCGCCCGAATGCCGTCATCACCGACGCGGCTACCGCCGACCCCGTGCTTCTGGAACTGTTCAACAACCTGTTCATGGCGATCGCCGAGCAAGCCGGCACCGTGCTGCGCAACACGGCGCAAAGCGTCAACATAAAGGAGCGGCTGGATTTCTCCTGCGCCATTTTCGATGAGACCGGCGGCCTGGTTGCGAATGCGCCGCACGTGCCGGTGCATCTCGGCGCCATGGGGGCCTCGGTCCGCCATGTCATCGCGAAACGGGGCGCCACCCTACGGCCGGGGGACGCCATCGCGCTGAACGACCCCTATGCCGGCGGCACGCATCTGCCCGACATCACGCTGATCACCCCCGTCTTCGACGAGGCGGGCGAGACCATCCGGTTCTTTGCCGCCTGCCGGGGCCACCACGCCGATGTCGGCGGCCTCACGCCCGGCTCCACCCCGCCATTTTCCCGAACCCTGGAGGACGAGGGCGTCGTCATCGATGATCTGCGCCTGCTCGAGGCCGGCGTGTTTGCCGAGGACGCATTCCGCGCCGTGCTCGGCGGCGCGAAACATCCGGCGCGCAATCCGGACCAGAACGTCGCCGACATCAAGGCGCAGATCGCCGCCAACGCCGCTGCCGCCGGCGCGCTGGAGGGCGTTATCGCGCGCTACGGTTGGGACGTCGTGCGGACCTACATGCGCCACGTCATGGACAACGCCGCCGCCGCCATCCGCGGCGTCATCGACACGCTCCAGGACAGCGCCTTCGCCTACACGATGGATAGCGGCGCGCAACTGCATGTGCGGATCGGCATCGACCGCGGGCGGCGCCATGCGACCATCGATTTTTCCGGCACCTCCCCTGCCCGCGATGACAATTTCAACGCCCCGGCGGCGGTGACGACGGCGGCCGTGCTCTACGCCTTCCGCTGCCTGGTCGGCGCTGACATTCCGCTCAACGAAGGCTGCCTGCAGCCGCTCACCATCATCATCCCGGAGGCGAGTTTTTTGAATCCGGCGCCGGGCCATGCAGTCGTCGCCGGCAATACCGAGGTCTCGCAGGCTGTCACCGCCGCGTTGCTCGCGGCGCTGGGCGCCTGCGCCTGCGCCCAGGCCACCATGAATAATTTTCTGTTCGGCAACGCCCGCCACCAATATTACGAGACGATCTGCGGCGGTGCGGGTGCCGGCCCCGGTTTCGCCGGTGCGAGTGCCGTCCACACCCACATGACCAACACCCGCATCACCGACCCGGAGGTGCTCGAACTGCGCTACCCCGTGCGCGTCGACGCGTTTTCCATCCGCCGTGGCTCGGGCGGCGCCGGAGCCTTTGCGGGCGGCGACGGGGCGGTCCGGAAAATCCGGTTTCTGGAGCCGATGACGGCGACCATCGTGTCCTCCCGGCGAACGATCCCGCCCTTCGGCCTCGCCGGCGGCGCGCCCGGTGCGCCCGGCGCGCAATGCGTCATCCGCGCCGATGGCACGGTGACGGAGCTCGCGGGCAGTGCCGAAGCCGAGATGACGGCCGGCGATGTCTTCGTGATCGCAACCCCGGGCGGCGGCGGCTACGGCGCGCCGTGAGGGCACGCACGCTCCTCTGGCTCATCCCCTGCGGCGTCATCGTGCTGCTGGGTGCCGCGATTCTGGCGCTGCCCGCCTTTGTCGCCTCCGCCACGCATCGCGGCAGCATCGAGGCGCTGGCCTCCTCGCTCACCGGGCGGGAGGTGCATATCGGCGGCGACCTGACGCTCGAGCTGCTGCCCGCCCCGCGGCTGACCGCGGATGACGTCACGATCACCGGCCCGGACCGCGAAACCATCACGGCGAAGGCGCTGACGCTCAACCTCTCGCTGCCCGCGCTGCTGCACGGGCGGATCAGCGCCGAAACGCTGGTCCTCGACGCGCCGGACATTGCCTTTCCGTGGCCGCTGCCGGGCGGCCCGCAGGCGATCGCCCCGCCCGGCTGGCTCGCCGCCCTGCACGCGCAGATCGAGCATGGCCGCATCAGCCTGGGGGCCGCGCACTTCACGGATGTTGACGCCGATATTTTCACCGGTGCCGCCGGCGCCGTCTCTGCCTCGGGCACCGGCCGGCTCGCGCAGCACGATGTCAGCCTGAGCCTGAGCCTCGGCCCTGCGCAGCTGAACGGCGTTGCGAACGTGACACTCGCGGCGAGCAGCGGCGCCTATAGCCTGCACGTGGATGGCGGGCTCGATGGCGGGAGCGTGTTTCGCGGCCGCCTCGCCCTCGCCAGCCCCGCGATCTCCGGCCAGGCCGCCATCACCGCCGATGGCGTCGCGGTGGCGGCGAGCGGCCTCACCTTCCAGGTCGGCGGCGCGCAGGTCGGCGGTGCGGCGACATTTCAGTTTTTGCGCCCCGCCATAGATGCCCGCCTGACTGTCGCCGGGCTGGACGCCTCGCATGTCGACACGGCCGCGCTGAACTGGCCCGTCGTGCCGGTGACCATCGCGCTGACCGCGACCGGCACGCGATTTTACGGCCAGACCATCCCGGCCTTGCAGGCGAGCGTGCGTCTCGGGCCCGGGGGGGCGGCCATCGAGGCGATCAACGCGAGCCTGCCAGGGGATACGTCGCTTACGGGCCGCCTTGCCGTCACAGCGGCAGGCGCACTCAACGGCCGCCTCAGTCTGTCCAGCCTGGATCTGTCGGACCTGCTCGCAACCGCAAGCCTGAAGCCGCCGGCGGGATGGGACACGGCGCATCTGTCGGCCGATATATCCGGCAGCCCGGCGGCGCTGCGCCTGACGGAGGTTGGCGGCACGCTGGGCGGCGATCACGTCAGCGGCGCGCTCACCATCGGCGGCAGGCACGCGGCGGGCGCGCTTTCCTTCGACCGGCTCGACCTTGCCGCGCTCTACGCCTGGGCTAAGCGCGCGCCCGCCCTCGGCTTCACCGCCGACGGCGAGATCAGCGCGGCGCGGGCGAGCTTGGGCCCCGTGCCGTTCACGCATCTGCTGATCGACGGCGCGCTCGCGGGCGGCGTCAACATCCGGCGGGCCTCGGCATCCCTCTATGACGGCATCGCGGCCGGCAGCCTGACGATCGACCCCGCCGGCCATATCACGGCGGGCCAGGCTTTCCTCAGCCTGCCCTCGGCCGCCCCGCTGCGCAGCCTGATCCCCGCCGCCGACGCCCCGCCCGCGGCTTTACTGGCGCCCGACCTGAATCTCACGGTGTTCGTCGCGGGCAACGACAAGGTTCTGGGGGCGAGCGCCGTCGGACGGCTCGGCGCGATCGGCGTGACCGCCGCCCCCGTGCTGAACCTTGGCACTGATGCGGTCAGCGGCCCGCTCACGCTGCGCGCGCCGAGCGCGATCGCCGCCACCAACATCTTCGACCTCAACCGCGGCCTCGCCTGGCCCGGCGCCGGCTCAGTCTCGCTGCGCGCCGACATGAGCGTGTCCAACACCGTCACCGGCATCCCGGATTTCGTGCTCTCCTTCGGCGATCTGACGGCGACCGGCCGGCTGCTCGTCACCAAAGGCGTGCTCAGCGGCGATATCGACGCCGGCACGCTGGCCCTGCCCCCGTTGAATACGAAACTGCGGCTGCTCGCGGTGATTTTCGGCGCCGCCGGCGGCGCGCCGCAGGGCCGCGTTGCGATCCATGCCGGGCGCGTACTGTATGCCGGCCAGCCGGCGCTCGCGGCAACCGATGCGATACTGACACTCAGCGCCGCCAAACTCACGCTCGCCGTCAGCCAGGCGGCACTCGCCGGCGGCAAGGCGCAGGGGATGATCATCGCCACCCTCGCCGCAGACGCGCCGCCCGCACTCACCGCCGATGTCAGCGCAACCCATGTGGATGCGAGCCAGCTGCAATGGCCGGTCGCGTTTCCGCTGACGCTGACATCGGGCATCGCCAGCTTGCAGGCGCACCTCACCGCCAGCGGCTACAGCCCGGACATCTGGGCGGCGACGCTGGGGGGCACCGCGAGCCTCACGGCGGCGAACGGCACGCTAACCGGCATTTCGCTCGGCGACCTCACCCAGGCGCTCGCCGCGAAAAACCGCATACGCGCCTTGCAGGCGGCGTTGCGGGGGGGCGCCACACCGTTCCAGAGCCTGAGCGCCACGGCGACTCTAAACCTCGGCAACTGCGCGCTGACCACCGCGAGCCTGAGCGGGGCGGGCGGGAGCGTGAGTGCGACGGGCAGCATCGATATTCCTGACAGGCAACTCGCCCTGTACCTGGCGCTGCAGCCGGACGTATCGCCTGCACTGACGGTGGGTACCACGATCCTGGGTCCATGGTCGGCGCCGAAGACGTACCCGAAACTGCGCCCGGCTCTTGCGTGGACACAGGCCGGATAGCGAGCGCTTCTTTTTTGAAGAAAAGAAGCCAAGAACTTTCGCTCCACCGGTGCATGGGCGTGGGCGGCGTTAGAGGCTAAGGCCCAAAGTCATCAAAGTTTTCTTGCTACTTTTTGTTCACAAAAAGGAATGCTTGCTCTGCCTGTGATCCTATGGAGGCTGTTTTATCTGGTGAGGCCTAGACGTCCGCCGGCACGGCTTTTGGACAGTCTCTAGACGAGCGCAGCGTCGGGCAGCATCGCATCCATGCTGGGGTCCGGCATGATGGCGGGGATGGAGACGGTGCTGATGATGCGGTTATCCATCATGATCAGGCCTTCGATGAATTCGCGGGAGCTGTTGCTGCCGGTATCGGGGGTCATCTGGCGCATCTCGTCGGTGACGGTGATGATATCGCAGACGGCATCGACGAGGAGGCCGGCGACACGGTCGCCTGCTTCGACGACAACGACGACGGAGGCGGCGTTGGGTTCCTGAGAGACGAGGCCCAGGCGTTCGGCAAGGTCGATGACGACAAGCACGGTGCCGCGCAGGTTGATCATGCCTTTGATGTAGGAGGGGGCATGAGGTAGATGGGTGGAGGCGATCCAGCCGCGGATTTCGCGGATGGATCGGATGTCCATGGCGAATTCCTGGGCACCGATGCGGACCGAGAGGAGTTCGGTGCGTTCGGCCTGATGACCTGCCCGTGACATTTGTTGGTTCGAACGCGCACTCATTTGATAAGTCTCCTCAGTATCAGATCAGGCCGGGCGGCCCCGGCACAGCAAGGCAGCGGATCGTCGAGCAGGCAGCGTCAGCGTGTGAACGGGGTTGGCATGTTAGGCGGTTAGCGGCAGCGCCTGTGGCTATGGGAGCAACTTAGAGCTGTCTCGATACAACTTTAGTTTCCTAAAATAACGGCTCGTTGTCAAAACATTTCGTGTCAGAACATCTCGAGGGCGCCCGATTGCAGGGCTTCCTGCTCGGGGACGGGCGCGCCTTGCAGCCGGTAGGCGAGGTCTGAGAGCGAGATGTTGCGCAGGGCGGCGTTCGGGTTGATGCGCCAGTCCTGCGGGACGGCGCGGCCGATGCTGAGCACGTAGGTGGAAAGGGCGGCGAGGCGCTGGCTCAGCAGGTCGAGCGTCTGCACGTTGCGGTGGCAGTCAGGGTCGTTGGCGACCCGCAGCAATGCGGGGCTGAGCGAGGTCTGGAACTGCTCGGTGAATTGGCCGAGGGCCCGGAACTCGGCGCCGAGGGCTTCGAGGACCTCGGTCAGCGGCGCGTGGTGAGGGTCGGTGTCGGGGCCAGTCGTGTTCATGTGGTTTCGCACTCCTGGGCAACAGGTTTTGGCAGCGGCGTGATGGATAGTCCGCCCCGCGGGCTCATCGGTATGCCGCTCTGCGGGCTCATGGATATGCCGCTCCGCGGGCTCATGGATATGCCGCTCCGCGGCGCGCTTGGGCGGCGCTGCGCCATGGCTAGAACAGCTCCACCGCACCCTGGCCCGGCGGCATCACCGGGGCGGGGCGGCTGCGCTCGGCCTGCATGATGCTGGCGGTCTCGCGCGCGAGGAGAACCTGCCGGGCGCGGCCGGAGACGGGCCAGAACTGGATGCGCCGCCCCTGCTCGCCGCGCAGGCTGCCGCCGGCGATCACGATGCCCTCGGCGCGCAGGAATTTTTCCGCAAAGCTTGCATTAAGCTCGCCGATATCGGTGAGGCCCTTGATCATGCGGGCGCCGCCGAAGAGTTTGGCCTGCATGCGGGATTTCTGCGCGCCGCGGCGCAGCAGGCCGTTCACCAGCAGCTCCATGGCGTGCACACCCAGGCGCATCGCATCGCCGCCGGCATTGGCGGGTTTGGTCGGATCGTTGCCCGGCAGCAGGAAGTGGTTCATCCCCCCGATCGCCGCCGCCTCGTCCCAGATGCAGGCAGCGATGCAGGAGCCGAGGATGGTCGAGAGCATCGTGCGCGGATCGTCATCGACGCACTGCTCGCCCTGCACGATGTGGATTTTGCGGACCTCCTCGTGGACGTCCTGGCCATGCGGCGGCGTCATGCGTGTTTTTCCCGGACTTTCGCGTTGGTCGCGGCGAGCACGCGCTCGGCGATGCGCTCGAGCGGCAGTTGCCGGCCGACAGCGCCGATCTCATGCGCGACTTTCGGCATGCCGTAGACAACGGAGCTCGCCTCGTCCTGGCCGATCGTCTCAGCACCCGCCTGGCGCAAGGCGAGCAAGCCATCCGCGCCGTCGCGCCCCAGGCCCGTGAGGATGACGCCGACAGCCCGGCTCGCCACGCAGCGCAGCACCGAGAAGAACATCACGTCGACCGAGGGGCGATGGCCATTGACCCTCTCGGCCTCGCTGAGCCGCACGCGCTGGGTCGCACCGCCAGTGATTTCGAGATGCGCGTTGCCCGGGGCGAGGTAGATATGCCCGACTTTCAGCGCGGCGCCATCGGCGGCCTCCGAGACTTCGGGCGCGCACAGCTTGTTCAACCGCTGCGAGAAGCTTTTCGTGAAGGTCGGCGGCATGTGCTGGCTGATGATCGTCGGCGGGCAGTTCGCCGGGAATTTGGTGAGGATCGTGATCAGCGCCTCGACGCCGCCGGTCGAGGAGCCGATCGCGAGCAGCCGGCCGTCTGGCATGTAGGCGGTGCTGAGCGGCGCGCTCTGCGCGCGCGCCTGCCGGGGCTGGCGCCGCGAATGCGCCGCCGCCTTCACCTTTTCCGCCAGCGATTCGAAACTGTTCTGGTTATAGGAGGAGGGTTTGGCCACGCAGTCAAAGGCGCCGAGCTCAAGCGCGCGCAGGTTCACATCGGCCCCCGCCTGCGTCAGCGTCGAGACCATGATCACCGGGGTCGGCCGCAGCCGCATGATCTTTTCGAGGAATTCGAGCCCGTCCATGTTCGGCATCTCGATGTCGAGCGTGATCACGTCGGGCGCAAGCTGCTTGATCGCGAGCCGCGCCTCGTTCGGATCGGCCGCCTGCCCCACCACCTCGATCTCGGGATCGGCGCGCAAGGTCGCCGTGATCACCCCGCGCATCGTCGGCGAATCGTCGACCACGAGAACCCGCACGCTCATGTCCTGCCTCCCCGGCCGGCCACCGGCCGGTAGATGGTGATACCATCGCTCGTCAGCCCCGCCTCGGCCTTGCCGGTGACCCGTTCCGAATGACCGATATAGAGGGCGCCCTGCGGGTCGAGCAGCGGCAGCATGCGCGACCAGATCGTCTCCTGCGTATGGTTCTCGAAATAGATCACGACGTTGCGGCAAAAAATCGCCTGGAAGGTACCGCGCATAGGCCAGGCGCCGATCAGGTTGAGTTTTTTGAAGGTGATCAGAGACCGCAGCGTCTCATGCACGCGGAAACGGTCTGGCTCGTCCACCTCGGCCTTGACGAACCAGCGAGACCGCAAGGCAGCCGGCACGGGCTCGAGCAGCGATGCCTCATAGACGCCGGCCTGCGCCGCCGCCAGCACGTTGGGGTCGAGATCGGTCGCAAGCACGCGGATATCGAACTGTGCGGCGTCGGGCATCACCGAGAGCAAAGTGAGCCCGATGGAGTACGGCTCCTGCCCGCTCGAGCACGCGGCTGACCAGAGGCGGATGCGCTGGCCGTGTTTGGCGCGCGCGATCAGGTCCGGCAGGATCCGGTGCTGCAGATGCTCGAAATGATGCGGCTCGCGAAAGAAGCGGGTCACGTTGGTGGTCAGTGCGGCGATCATCGCCTGGCGCTCGGCCTCGCCGTCGGGCGCCTCCACCAGCCGGCAGTAGCTGTCGAAATCGGCGAGCCCCAGGCGGCGCAGCCGCTTGGCAAGGCGCGAGTAGACGAGGTTGGCCTTGCCCTCGCCGAGCGAGATGCCGGCCTCGGCCATCATGATGCCGCTGATGACGCGGAAATTCGCCTGGCTGAACGGGAACTCGCCATTCGGCAATACCGGCTCCCTGACGCGCGCCGCCGCCGCGGGTTTGCGGCCGAGACCGGCCGGCGCGTCCGCGCTCATGCGACTTCCAGTTCGGCCGAGGGCAACACGTGGTCGAGCGAGATCAGGCTGATCATCCGCCCCTCCACAGGCAGCAGGCCCTTCACGAAATGCTTGACAAGCTCGGAGACGACGTCTGGCGCCGGCTGGATCTTGCTGTCATCGGTCGTCAGGATGTCGGACACGGCGTCGACCAGCAGGCCGATCTGCTGGTGGGCGATCTGCACGACGATGATGACGTTGCGCGCCGTCGGCTCCTGCGCCGGCAGGCCGAGGCGGATGGCGAAATCGACGATCGGCAGCACAGCGCCGCGCAGATTGATGACGCCGCGCACGTAGCGCTCGGCGCGCGGCAGGGCGGTCGCCGCCGTCCAGCCGCGGATCTCGCGCACCAGCATGACATTGATGCAGAATTCCTGACGCCCGACGCGAAAGGCGATCAGCTCGCGGATGCCGCTCTCGGCCCCGGACGGCGCGTTCAGTACGGCGGTTGAGGTGTCGGTCGTGGGCATGGCTCTAGCTCGCCTCCAGCAGCAGCGGTTCCATCCGGGCGGCCTCAATGCGCGCCGCGTCGTTGCGGGTGGTCTTCACGACCGCATCCACATCCAGAATGAGGGCGACGCGCCCGTCGCCCATCACGGTCGCCGCCGCGATCCCCGGCACCGCGCGGTAATTGGATTCGAGGCTCTTGATGACGACCTGGCGCTGGCCATGGATCGCATCGACCAGCAGCACCGCCCTGGTTCCGCCCTCGCACTCCACCAGCAAGGCGACCGAGTGCGCCGGCACGACCGCGACGTCGCTATAGCCAAGGGCGGCGCCGATATCGACCATCGGCACGTAGCCGCCGCGCAACGCGAGCACGTTGACCTCGGCATCCAGCGGGAAGACGTCCGCCTCGCGCGGTTTCAGCGTCTCGATGATGGCGCCGAGCGGGATGATCAGCGTGTGCCCGGCGGCCGAGACCACCATGCCGTCCAGCACCGCGAGTGTGAGGGGCAGGCTGAGCGTGAAGGTCGACCCCTGGCCCGGCTTGGAGGCAATCGAGATGCGCCCGCCGAGTGCCACCACCGATTGGCGCACGACATCCATCCCGACGCCGCGACCTGAGATGTCGGAGATTTTGCTCGCGGTCGAGAAACCGGGGAGAAAGATGAGGTTGTCGATCTCCTCGTCGGTGAGAGTCGCGTCCGGCGGCACCAGGCCGTTCTCGATCGCCTTCTGGCGGACCCGCCCGCGGTTGATCCCGGCACCGTCATCGGCGACCTCGAGCACGATGCGCCCGGAACGGTGCAGCGCCGTCAGCCGGACCAGGCCCTCGGCCGGCTTGCCGGCGGCGATGCGTACCTGCGGGCTCTCGAGCCCATGGTCGATCGCATTACGGATCATGTGCGTCAGCGGATCGGCGATCCGCTCGATCACGGTCTTGTCGACCTCGGTGCCCTCGCCCTCCGTCACGAGCCGGACCTGCTTGGCGGTCTGCGCCGCCACCTCGCGCACCAGACGGGGCATGCGCTGGAACACCGAGCGCACCGGCTGCGCGCGGATCGCCATCACGCTGTCCTGGATCTCGCGCGTCAGATGCTCGAGCTCCTCCAGCGCCATGGCGACGCCGGAGGCGCGGTTGATCCCGGCCTCCAGCACACGCTGGCTGAGCATCGCCTCGTTGATCACGAGCTCGCCGACCAGATCGATCATGCGGTCGACGCGGTCGAGATCGACACGGATCGTCGCGGCCGCCTCGCGCGGCTGCTCGCGGCGCTCAGGCGGCGGTTCGGGTGGCGCTTTTGGTATCGCCACCTCGCGGCGGGCAGCCGCGGGCGGGGGCGCGTCAGGCTTCGCGATGTGGGACGGCTCGGGCTCGGGCTC
>Ga0116230_10001680_pt1 | contig 21182 bp, 22 predicted proteins | sample S1TSphfallax_3_FD_88678 | JGI IMG/M metagenome (GOLD analysis project Ga0116230, IMG submission 88678) | Host-associated microbial communities from peat moss isolated from Minnesota, USA - S1T2_Fd - Sphagnum fallax MG | ecosystem: Host-associated > Plants > Peat moss > Unclassified | place... | reverse complement strand
GTTTTCCCCGGCGTTTACGAGGATTTTTCGCTCTGCGGCGGTCGCGCGGATTCGACTTCATGGTGTTGCCTTTTCGCGCGTGAATTCCACATCAATCTGTCCGCCCGCGCTCGCCGCGCGGGCTAGGAATCGCGTTGCGCTCGACGCCAGCCGCAGCCCAGTTACCTTTTCATTGCGATGTAAGCCCGCTCGCAGATATCGCATGCGTCCGGCACCGCACTGGCGGTAAGCGGGATCTCATGGCCCGTCATCTCTGCGATGAGCGTGCTGGTACTGCCGGCGAGGACGCCGACGACCCTCCCGAACATGACTTCATCAACGTCATGCGCAACTCCCAGTGACGTGAAGATGTATGCGGCCTGCTTGGCCGAGTGTTCAACCACCTGTTCGCTGATCGTGTCACTGGAGGAGCCGTTCCCCTGTGCCTCCCCAAAGAATCGCTTCCCTAACTCTCTTCCGAATGACGCGAGCGACTGCAAAAGATCGTCGTTCATATCTGTCTCCGTTGGTGAAAATGTTGCATTTAAGAAAAGCGTGGCCGCTGCCCTCGGGGAGACAGCGGCCACGTAGAGAAGTCTGCTACTCAGACAGTTTCCTCACCCCCATGACGATCATGGGAATTCCGATGATGGGAATGCCGAGCAGAAGGATGCCGAACCCAATCAGGGTCCATCCTTCCGCCGCATTGTGGTTTCCCTTTTTGCGCTCCTGGCGTGCGACTTGTCCTATCGATTGCATCGTTGCTTTCATCAGGTCCATAAAACGATCCTTTCAAATTGAGTAACGGGTCAGAAAAATCCGCTACCGCTCCATCTGTCGTTCCTTGCCTTGTTCCTGTTCCTGGGATTGCTCGTCCCGTGACGGGGTATATTGCCCGGGGCCGTAAGGCACGAAGCCATGACCGTTGAACAATGCAGAGGCAGACTCTGCCGCGCCCTGCTTGCCCAGGCGTGCCATTTCAGCCGCGAAATCGGGGCCGATATTTTTCAGCCCGGGCGCAATCGCCTGAGCGGATTCCTTGATGGCCCTCAGACCATCGAACAATTTCTGTGCAGTCTCAGACATGACTAATTCCTTTCTCGAACGGGGAAACGAGCGTCCGGAACATCCGGACGCACAAAGTTGTTGTGTGAAGGCGCATTGCGGCCTTGGAACTTGCCGGTACGAATGTCACCCGCCAGCCCATACAGGCCAAAGGCGGTCATAAACCAACAGACGCTGACGACTGCCGACGCAGCCAGCATCGCGACAGATGCGCAAAGCCGAGCTAAGCCCGTGCGCCGCCTGCCAAGTCGCGGCTCTTCAAAATGACGCAGTAGCGTCGTGCAGACTGGAGGCACGCCAGGTGCAAAGGTGATTGCTGTTCTCTGCGGCAGCGCAACCACTTCTTCCGGCTTCAGAAGCCTGCGCGCTTGCTGCTGCCAGTTGCTATTGGTGCTGTAGGAATGGCTAGTGCTGGTGCTTCTCTGCTGTCCGGAATTCGTTGAATAAGATTTGCTCCGGCTGTCACCACCTGATTTTACGCAAATCGTTTCATCCCCAAGGCGAGCGCTCACATAGTCAGCGGTGCCGCCTGTGCCCATCGCCTGATCGTTGACCCCGAAGAATATTTGTGTCGTGTTGCTGAGCAGCGTCTGATCCTGCCCGTTCGGCCAGCATTTTTTGAGCTGTCCCATGCTCTGGTAATAGAGCTGCAATCGGATGCCGTAGGCGCGGGCGGTGTCGAGCGCGGAGGTGATCGCATCCAGCACGCCCAGCGAGGCGGCTTCGTCCAGAACGAAATGCACACGCCTGCGGTCCTGGAGTCCCGCTGCCATCACCACCCGCAGGAAAGAGGTGATCCACAGGCGAAGCAAACCGGCCTGTGTCTGCATCTGATTCGGTGGCAGAATCAGATAGACCGTCATCTTACCGGTGAGCAACTGATTCGGATCAAAGCTGCTTTGCTGAGTGTTTGCCGCAATCGCCAGCGAATCGAGAAAGCGCAGATGCCGCCCGGCGGTGGTCAGCGTCGAGGATTTTTCCTTATCGATGAAATGCTTGAGCTGCCCCCCGATTCGGGCCAGCATCCCTTCATAGGCCGTTGACTGAATCATCACGTCAACCGCCATCTCCAGCTTTTGCGGACTGCTCAATATCTCGCGCACCGTCTGGAGCGAACGCGTGGATTCGTGCGCGTCCCCGTACACGACGACCATGAGAATGAGCGCCGCGATGAACATTTCGGCGGAGTCATTCCAGTGCGGATCTTTTTCATCGCCCGTGCGAACAATCAGGGCTTTTGCAAGCTCATTCGCCTCATCGATCGCGCCGGGATGGTCCTTATCGATCTGGCTGAGTGGGTTGAAAGTGTCCGGCTGCGTGATCACCTTGTTCGGGTCGAGCATGACGATCTGATGTCGAAAATATTTCTGCCGGTGCGCGGCAGACATCCTTGCCAGTTCTCCTTTGAAATCTACGACGACGCACGACTCCTCGCAGGTAAGTAGAAATGGCATCGCCAATGACGTACTTTTGCCAACGCCGGTGGGAGCAAAAACAGTCGTGTGGACGGCATTGGGCAATCGGACGAGTTCGCCGCGGTTGCGACCAAAGGCAGCCATCACGCCGCGGCAGGCATCTTCAGCACTCTGCCTGCCGCGAAACAGACCGCCGATCGCGTGGAACAGCCGAAACGGAGATCGGTCGTACACCCGCCCAAGAATCAGGCCTGATCGGGCGTTCAACATTCCGGCGCGTTGCAGATCGTCACGTTCCGCCCATCTGGCGCTGCCGAGTGTCGTCAGCCGCCTGTAACTTTTGCGGCCAATAGCTGCGATAACAATGACGAAGATCACGACTCCGCTTAATGGCCAGAGTTCTCCGATGGCACCTGCGATGAAGACGCAGGAGACGATGACTGCCGCCATTAAAATGGCGCGGGATAAGTAGTACACGGTGAATCTCCTTGTTCAATCCATTCAGGCTGAACTTTCATCCTTAGAAACCACGTTTCATCGAAGCGACAACGCTCAGAACCAACCCGACACATGAACTCATGAAAAGTGCGAACATAGTAAATACAACCGATTCAGACATGACCGACCTGCCTTTTCTTTGATTTCTGACCCAAATCTATTGTTGTGGTGACGATGCCTGAGCGCGATCCTTCAACACCCGGACCGCCGTGGTAATGTCCCAGTGATCCGCCTGCCCCTTCTTTAATTCACGAATCGCAAGCTGCATGGTGTCGATGGCCCCGTCGAGAGTCATTTTCGGTCCCTGCACGGTGACCATGAATCCCTTGGGCATGCAGAACCGTGCGACCGCCGTTTTCATTTCGACGGGCTGCCCACCGCTGCGCGCCTTCTGGCGCACCTGCTGCCGTGTCAATCCTTCGGCGTGCTTTAGCAGCTCACGCTGTTTGGCGTGATCCGTCTCCAGGCAGATGGCGAGGGCTTTGTCCTGATCGAATCCGTTGCGAAGCGCCTCCCGTAGTTCGGGGCATGCGTCCTTAAACCTCAGCACCTTGCTGGCGCGAGGCTGCTTCATGTGAAGCTTTTCTGCCAGTTCGCTGACGGACCAGTTGTTTTCCTGCTTGATCCTCACCAGCGCATCGGACTCCTCCAGAACCGACAGCCCGATCTTGTGAACTTCGATGCACATCTGAAGCTGGCGCAGTTCTGCGGCGGTAGGTTCGTGGTCCAGGACGAGTGCGATCAACTGCTTGATGCCCACCAGTTTCGCGGCCCGCCATCGCCGTTCACCGTCGAGCAGGATGTACCGCTTTGTAGCCTGGAGCCAATAGACGATGACGGGGAGAAGTTGACCAAACGCCAACAGGTTGTTCCCGAGTTGCAGAAGGTTGGCGGGATCAAAAATCTTTCGCTGCTGGTCCGGGTGCGGATCGCATTCATCGACCGGAATTTCGCGTTTATCAGCCACGGCGTACCTCCTTCAGTTGCGTAATGATGATTCGTTGCGGTGTGTCCAACCGATGTCGGAGGCCCCACCACGAGCCGGTCAACGCCAGGGCGAACCACACGCCGGTGATGATGCAGGGGTAAATTGCCAGCGGCCCAAGAACAATTCCCAGCCAGACCACGCCGAATCCGGCGATCCTTGCGACACGAGTGGCGACCCTGCCGCCGTAGATGCACTTATCACGAACCCACGCCGCGACCTGCCTGACGACCTGTGGGATTCTTTCACGGAAGAATGCACCGATCCCCGTGATCGCCCGTTTGACGGTTTCTTCACCCGCGTGCAGCCAAGTAAGCAGGTCATCACCTTCGTGCGCCAGCCACCGATTCCAATCCATGCGATTCATAAATTGGTCCTTTCTTCCGGTAATTCCCCAAAAACTCGTTTCTCGTTGCCGAGCGGAAGTATTGCAGGTGAGCGACAAATCTCATCGCCAGTCTCAGGTATTCTCGGGGGTAATCTCGGTTATGATCCGGCCATGGCAACTCGTGTCGGCACCGTTGTAGGTCAAGGCGACATCGTTCGCTTCGAGCGTGTGAAGAAGAAGTGGAGCCGCGCTCAATTGGCGGATGTGGCTGAGGTGTCAGAATCAACGATCAAAAAGATTGAAAATGGAATACCTGTATTTCCCGATAAGCTCGCAGCGGTGGCCCAATCGCTCAATTTGCCGATTGATCTCATAAAGAAACCTGCAATTGGGCCCGGCTTTCTTCGAATGCGGATTGAGGTCGAACTTGACGCCTTTAACCCGCCGGAATGGTTGAAAGCGTTCATGCAAGCCATTGAGACGTCTAACCATATCAACATGGTTGAGCTCAAACGCGGCAGTGTCTTTCTGACGATCGAAATCGACGCCGATGACATCAAAAAAAGATGCCGCTCGTTTCTCGACGGCGACCTCGATGCATTGGCCGTTTCGGACCTGGAAATAATGTCATTGAGTGCGCTGACACTGGAGCAACATATTCTCTACATGATGCTTCGCGGAAAAAGTACGTCAGCCATCGCCGAACGATTGAATCGGATGGAGAAGACGGTCGAACGACACAAGTTCAATATCTTGCAACGACATGCGGTGTCGGATGTCTCGGAATTGGCCAGACTATTATTGCCAAGTGCGCGACAGAATCACGGTGTGTAGCATTTCGCAAGCACGGGCGAACTATGTGTAAACAATTTCATCCGTTGCTTCCTGATATCAACGCCACATGCGTCCTAATCCGTGCACGCTGAAGCCGCAGCCATGCCGGTAAACCTGCCAGGGCCGCTTTCCGGAGGAAGCCTTCGGCCCTTGGGTTGACCGTCGCGATGCTCATGTCTCTGGCGGCTTCGGTCGCTCTCCACAAGGACGCAATGAAGCGGCCTTGAAACAAAGGAGAATGAACATGAGCAATTCAGATAGCAACGCCGGCACCAAGGCCCCCGCATACATCGCCTATCAGGTCCGCGAAGGCAATCAGAAGGGTTACTTCACCCGCATCGGCGCAGCCTGGCCGAATAAGGACGGCAAGGGCTTCAACATTCAGCTCGATGCAGTTCCGCTCGATGGTCGCATCACGCTCCGCCTCGCCAGCGAGAACAAAGAGTAGCCACGCAACCGGGCGGGCCTTGTGCCCGCCCACACCGCGAAAGGAATTCGCACATGACCGACATAGTCACTTTCGATGAACTGCCGCCCGCTCCCGAAGGCATGAACGACAAACGATCCGCCTGGGCAGGTGCTTCCGTCCGGCTGTTTCAGGCAACAACCGGCTGCGATGAAGAAGATGCACTTTGCGATCTTCTGGCCGACCTGATGCACTGGGCTGACCGCAGCAACTACGACTTCGACGCAACGATTGCACGAGCGCAATACCACTACGACGCAGAGACGAGGGCGGACATGGCATGAGGTAAGACCAAGGCCAGAGGCCGGCCATGCCCCTGTTTGGGCAGTTATATTTGTCTACGCGATTACTGAAATCTGAAGCTCAGAGCGCAGTTCACATTGCTTCCCTTTGAGATTTCCATTGAATAATGTTGTGCATTCCCAGCAATGCCTGGTGTGCCCGTTCCGCCGGCACTGTTGTCATAGCATGTGGTAGACGAACCGATGGTCGCACTCGTATCTGAGGCCCCGTCGCTACCGCCGCCAGCAGCCCAGTGAATCGAATTGCAGCAGCCGCCGATATATGCGCCATTATACTGCGCTGTGACCATTCCCGACTGCGGCAGACCATCATCCAGCTTTGTATCAATCATCATCGCCTGCGTCACTGATAGAGAAGGTGCGGCCGCGACAGGCGTACTCCAAAAGATGCCGGTGATTGCAGACAGGCTAAAATAGTTGATGGAGTTGTGGCTGTACGTGGAAATGAAACTGTTCGATCCTATGCTTGACACAGGGAAATAGCTATTGAGTGCGCTACCGGTAACTGCCAAGCCATACACTGATGTAGCTTGAGGCGGAAGCGTTCCAACAATACCTAACGCGGGTAGTAGTAATGACGTACCCAAATCCTGCCAGAAAATGGCGTTCTCGCCCGTAGAAATAATAGTACCTTTGTTAAATCCCGGATTATCCTGATCGACTCCTTCAAGAATACCATTGCCGTCCCCCTCGCCCGCATATTGCCCACGCGGTAGGAAGCCCAACTGAGACGCGCTTGCGCAGTCGCCGGGAAGGCAGTCGTATTTGGTGCGGAATGTATTTACTGCGGTTCGGTAGGTCTCTATTTGCTTAATCTGCGATCGGATTTTTGCAGATTCAATCAAATCCATTCCCACCATGATGCCACCAATGAGTAGGCCAATGATGACCAGCACGATTGAAATTTCGATCAGCGTGAACCCGTTATCCGTGTTGCCTTCCATTCTCCCTGATTAGCACGTTTTATTTAACAATTCTTTAAGAGTTTCATGCTCTTGCGGGGGTAGCTTCCCCGCACCCCTTCCGTCCAGACACGTCCCAGCGATAAGCGTAGCTTGTCGAATTAGTCTTCCAGTTTCACCGCCGCGAACGTGACGTGCGTGACAATGGTCTGCCGGTCCTGAGCGAAGTCCCGGGGTGCCTGCATCACCCAGGCGATCCGGTGCTGGTGCAGGTAGTCATACAGCAGCCAGAGATTCCTTCCGTAAATGCACACCCTCACCGGCTCCATTCCCATGAATTTCAAGGTGATGCATTCGGAGGTGTAGGTACTTTGTGAATCCAGATGCACATACTGAAAGCTATGCACCTTGCCGTCGATGCTGAGGATATGCAGTGAATAGAGCGGTTTATTGGCCGGTCGGGAATGCGGCGTATATTGCCGGCCGTTGAGCGGAGGCAACCCGGCCTCCTCCTCCATCGGCGGAGGTTCCACCGCCGTCATCGCATTGCGCAGCATGGAGCGCAGGTGGGGATTGTCATCGGGCATAGCTCAACTCCTTCTTTGGTGTCACCCGGTAAGCAGCCGCCTTGGCTGCAACCAATGCCGAAATCTGCATGCGGGCGACACGCTCGCGCATGCGCCGCCACAGATGAGGTTTTGGCCTTTGCATCAACTCAGTCGCCGCCAGACGCGGGCTGCTGCGTTCGACGGCCTGCATGAGTTCCCGCTTGTCATCGGTGTAGATCGTGGCCGATTTACGGCCCCGCGACACGGCGACATAAAATCCTTCCCGGTTGCTCGCCGGATAGGATTCACCCGTCTGACAGAAAATGACATGATCGACAGTGCGTCCCTGTGACGCCTGGGACGTGGTCACATAGGCGAAATCCAGCGTTCCGAAATTCTTATCCAGAACCCAGCCGTTCGAGAGCGCGATATCGCCGGAAGCCGTAAATCCAGCGCAGCTATAGACCGCACCGTTATTCACCTTATGCGCGCCATCCTTGGATTTGCCATTGGCGGTGATGCGAATCAGATCGCCTTTTGCCAGGCCGATGGATTCCTTCCGGTAGGCTGAAAAGTTTCCCGCTCGCGGCGGACGCATTGATGCAAACGCATCTGCCGCCGTCACCCGTTCGCCCGCCTTGAAGTCTCCCGAATTCCGATGGAATTGCAGAATCTCGTTCCCCGCATAGTGGCTGCGGTCCCCTCGCTCCGCTTCAGTCCATTGCGTAGGCACCAGCCGCGTAAATTCCCGCTCGGAAGAAGAGACAACGCCTTCGGCTTTCAGTTCCTTACGCACCTGCGCGGTGATCTTGTCGCCTTCGGCGTGCGTCGGGCAGACGATCAACACGCCTTTCTCTTTGTCAGGACTCGCCTCCAGCTTCGCTACATAATCCTTTGCGACGGGGTCGTAACTGTCCCACACCGGCATCGTTTTGATCCATCCCAGATCGTCCAGTTTCCTGAACCCTTCTGCCGATTCGCCCTGCGACAGCAGCTTGACCGCTTGCTTATACTCACCGGACTGCCTGCGAATATCGGTGACTTCCGCGAGCTTCAGGCCTGCGATATTTTCAAGCACGCGAAGTGCCGCCCCCCGTTCCACGGCGGCGGTCTGGCGTTGGTCACCAGCCAGCACCACGCGTGCCTGTAGCTCGTCCGCCAGATCGAATAGTTTGCTGATCGATTTCGTGCCGACGAGGCCCGCCTCATCCAGCCAGATGACTCCGCCAAACGCCCCTGCCTGCATATTTGCATCGATCAGGAAACGGGAAAGCGTATCGGCACCGGCAAAGCCTTCGGAGCGCAACACGCCTCGCGAGGCTTGTGCAGAGGGCGCGAGCATCACCACATGCTTTCCAGCGGCCTCCATATAGCTGACCGCCTCTTGGGTGAGCGTGGTCTTTCCCGACCCCGCCACGCCCCGGAGGATCATCACACGATCCGGCGAGGTCAGAACATGCGCCACGGCGGCGCGCTGCTCGTCGCTCAGCCGCGACGCGCCCAGTTCCTTTTCCCATCCGCTCAGATCCGATGCGATCGGGCGGCACGCCCCTTTGCCGGAAACCGCGAAGCGAAGCATCCGTTGCTCCTCCACGAGTATTTCCTTACTTGTCACCAGCACCCGCCCATGTTCTTCGCGTTTCAACAGGCCCAGCTTGTTCATTTCCGCCCTCACCCCTTCAGGCGTGACCTCGCCAACACCGTGCCGAAGCGCCAGCGTGAGAAGCCGGCGATGGTCGATGACGCTCGCGCGTTCAAAGGCGTGATCGGAGGCATAACGGGCGTGCCCCATGTTCTGATGCGCAACCTTGACCGGTTTGCCTTTGGCACTGCGGACGGCCACACGTTCCGCAGGTTCGAGGAATGTGTCCCAGCTTTTGACGAGTTCCGGATACGGAATCGAACCCAGCTTCGCCTCCCGTGTAGAGGCCCCCAGCGCCGCCTTCAACTTCGGAGCAATGACGTCTACCCCACGTTTTTTCGCAAGCTCCGCCGCCTTCCGTTCGATCTGCGCCGTTCGAAGTGAGAACCTGTCTAACACGGCTTCTGGTATGCCGCTGATTTCAAACGCATTTTTCGTCTTGCGGATGGAGTAGCCGAGGCCCTGCAAACGATCAGCAAACCGTGCCTGTTGTACCGCCTGTCAGTAATAGGCGTCCCCCTTGATTTTGCCGAACTGTCCGGCCTTCCAGCGCGATTCCACCGCGTCAAAAGTTGCATTGAAAGCAAACACATGGCTGTGCAGTTGCGGGCACGGCATTCCATCCACGGGCCGGCTGGTCAAATGGACGAACTCAGCCCAGGTCAGATTGCCCGTGCTGCGATCCTGTTCCACCCCGTTTTTGCGGACACGCGCCTGCATGTCCGCTTCCATTTCCGACATCGTATCGGCAATGGAAGCACGGAACGCCTGAACAATGCCCTCATCCCCGGTCATTGCATGAATGACCGAGACTGATTTCGGTGCCGACCAGGTGAAATCATAGCCCGTGCGCCGGTCGCCCCGTGTGATCGGGGTGAGCGGCTTCTGCTTGCGTGGATCGAGATTGTCGCAGAGATGTTCAAAGGCTTTCCGGTCCACCTCGCCGAACAGGCCGAGGAGGATCGAACCTTTGCCACCCCAGTTGCCGACCAATTCCTGACCTTCGGAATAATAATCTGACTTGGCGAAGTAAGATTTGGCAGCCGCTGATGACCTCTGCGCCGTCACGTTCAGCATGGCCCCATGCTACGCCTGTTGCCAGCTTCGCTCCATCAAAATCGCTGCTGAATACTATATTCACAATATAGATTATGAATAACGCTTCAGAGGCCAGCGCATTAAATTGAAGTTACAGACTCCTCCCCTGTGCTGCGCACACGAATTATTCGCAGTGAATACAGTGCCAGCCGACATTCAAGCCATCCTGCATGAAGGCTGGCTAGCCATCTTGCTGGCTTGCAATCAAGCATGACATCTTTATTGCCGTCATGAAATCCAGCAATCTTTCTTGCTTGCTATCTTGCTGTCACTCTGGCTTGTCTGCATGCCTGCAATACATCATGACATCACTCATGCGTGCCAGCTTGAAATACTGCTTGCTTGCCATCCTGCAAGCGTGCTATCGGTTAAAGATGATCATCGCAATCGCAAACTCCAAAGGCGGCGTCGGCAAATCGACAGTCGCCGTCCATCTGGCAGCGTGGCTACACGAGCAGGGCTACCGCGTGACGCTAGCCGATTGCGACACACAGCAATCGTCGTCAGAGTGGATTCGTGAGGCGGTCCCAGGGGTTAAAGCCGTCCGTCTCGACAATCCCGATGTGATCCTGAACGAATTGCCGCTGCTTGCCGCCGATACCGACTTCGTCATTGCCGACGGCCCCGGCAGCCAGACAGAAACCAGCCGTGCGCTGCTGCTACGCGCCGATCTCGCCATCGTGCCGTGCAAGGCATCAATGCTGGAGGTGAGGGCGCTGGCCAAAGCCACAGAAGTGCTGCGTGTCTCGCAGGACATCCGTAACGGCGCACCGAAGGCGGTCATCATCCTTAGCATGGTTGGCAAAAACTATCGGCTTACCAATGACATGAAGGAAGCCGCACACGCATTGAACCTGCCGCTTGCCACACGGCCTATGACGCTCCGGCAGATTTACGCCGACGCGCCGGGGCAGGGCGCGGTTGTGTGGAACATGGGATCACGAGCCAAGGAGGCAGCGGACGAGGTCGATCAGATCTTCCGCGAGATTCTTCCTGACGCTGCGAAGAAAACGCTGCGAACCACAATCGCGCGGTAAGGGGGAGAAATATGGCTGCCGACCGTCGACCACTGACCGAAGGACTGAAGCCGGCGACATCTCCGGTTGATCCGCAAAAGGAAAAAGAGTTTGTCTATGGCGACAAGGCACGCAAAGACACGGGGGCAGGGGCCACACCACAATCGATGCCGCCTAACCTCAATCGTGTACCGATCAGCACACGCATTCGCGGCGACTATGCCTCTGCACTCAAGAAATGTTCACTGGAGCGACAGTTACACGGTGTTCAGCCCAACACGTTGCAGGACATCCTTGAGCAGGCGATTGAGCCGTGGCTCAAGTCAAACGGCTATATTCCCTGAATTATTTCGTCGGAGCCGGCAGGCCCGGTAGTTCCGCAAACGGCAAATCCTGCTGACGAGAAACATCCTTGAGATGATAGGATTTCACAAACGCCAATCGGTCCCCGTTGAACATGAAGCGGATATTGACGAAGAACACGCCGTCGCTCGGGCTGCGGTACAGAAATTCCTTTTCGAGAAGTTCACGCACCCCGCGCTGGTAGGTGCGATCGCTAAGGCCGTGATCTTTCGCCAAATACTGGTTCAGCTTGATTTCGTCTGAGCCGGGGTTTGCACGCATTTCCTGGTAAACCAGTTCAAATACCTGAATACCTGTCTTTGACAGGCCGGCAGCCTGCTTGATTCCTTCCAGGAACATCTTGACGAAGCGGGTGGTATCGACTTCTTCTTCCCAGTAGAAGCCCATTCCGCCGATTCCCTTCAACTCACCCGTGCTACTGTCCACAATCACCGAGCCTTTGCCGCCGGGTACGTTCATCCGCCGAGATCGCGTGGGAAGTCCGCTTCTTTCCGGGACGCTTGGATTGGTGCGGTAGACGGGAAAGCCGCGCTTGGTACTCAACTGATTCGCGTCTGTGCTAGCGATTTGGCGATCTTCCGACATTTTCCCCTCCGATTTTGTCACTTAACAGTCAGGACATTGGCAGACAACCGACAAAAGAGCAAGCCTTTTTTGTCGGTGAATCGCACGTTGTTGACGGTTGACCGCCCGATTTTGTCGTTTCGGATTCAGGGAAATCAATCGGTTGAACCCTTTCTCTTTCTTATACTTAAAAGGACTGCACTCAATCACGGCGCTGGAGCGCGTATCAAAAGCGCTAGCGCAGGCGCCGTGATTGCCCGTGGCTTTCGAAGATCGTCCCGGACACAACTGATAGGAAGGAAGCTGTGGATAAGTCCTTGTAATCGATGAACAACGCTTCTAACGAATTGCCGGGTAAGTGGTAAGTCAGCAGCAGGCATTCAGATTTAGAACGGGACTTGTGGCTACGATCCAAATTCGGTGTGGCGCAAATGGGTGCCACAGGAGCGGAAGCGATATGTCCGCCACCACTCCCGCCCAAAGATATGATATTGCCGTCAGTGGCCTTCTAATGAGGCCATGCCTTTCGTTAGAATCGTTTACTCTGGCGAAAGGACGCGAATGGGACTGTTAAGCTAACTAAGCTAAGTCGCCGCACGAGGAATCGAGGAAGATCGTCAATTTCGACTGGCCAAAGGCAGGATCGGTGCAAACGAAAATGCGAGAACGCGGTTGTCTCGCCTACAGATCAAATCCGTAGCAAGGAATGTAACCAATGCTGAAACATCTTATTGTCGAACTATCTGACTGTGTCGTGAATCTGTATGCCGACGAAGGCCGGCTTGATGCGCTATTCAAAGAAGCCGGCAAGGGAAAGGGGCAATCGTTGGTAGGCAAATACTATTATCGCAAAGACCCGCCGCACGTTCCCAACGGTCAGTACCATCTACACATTTACGAAAGGCAATATGAACTTTTTGCCCTCAATTGGGACGGAACGGCGCATGACGCGAGTCATGGCGTTGTCATTCCGAACCGCGTAATGAAAGCGCTTCCAGATTATTTCCCCACACTTACTCTTCCGCCTGACGGAAAGATAGCAACTTTCGATCCGTCTGGCTTGGGATTGTTGGTCAAGATCGCGTCAATTGTGCAGTCATCGATGCCGGTACTCGTGGAGCTACAGAACATTGCTCGCCAAATACCGGTAGACCAGCGGCAGTGGCCGAATCCGTGAACGGATCGGAATGCATTTTCTTATTATCTGGCCCGTGGTTCCAAAGGATGCCATCGACCGTAAATAGGGCGTCACCGGGGCGCTAGACTGATTCTGTACGATTCTCTTTCGCTGTTCACGTTACTATCAGCTTGAATACAACTTAGATATGTCAGGAGGTCTTCTTGGCGAGGCTGTCCGAAGGCAAGCCGATAGATCGCGAGCATTTCCTTGAGCCGTCGCAATTGTGCCACTTCGCGGCTGAGCGGAAGCATCGGCACGCGCCGTTCAACGCTCCAACCACCTTCGGTTTCAAAAAGCCAATAGGGAATCAGTTCACTAACGCCCGGCTTTCGATCAGCGGCAGCCAACGCAAATAATTCATCCCAAACGTCGGTCCAGTCTCCAGCACGCAGCGCCGATCTGCCATACGCTTTGGCAATATTGCGCCGAACAGCATGCCCTTTATATCGGTGAACCCGGCCCTCTCGCTGCTCCAGATCAACCGGATTGGATGGAAGGTTCCAGTGGTAAACGACGTGGCAATATGGATGGAAATCCAGTCCTTCCTGACCCACAGACGTTGATGCCAGGATGAATGGTCGAAATGGCGAGTTGAATGCCTGCCTAACACTGCCGGAACGGACGAGGGTTTGGCCATCATCGTCACGCACATCGCCAAACCGAACAGCAAATCGGCAGCGGATAGAAAACTCTTTAACGCGGATATGACCTTGCGGCGTCGCTTTCAGATCGTCCACGCGCAAGGACGACGTGCGCAGGGAAAGCGCCTCCGCCATCGCATCGGCTACGCCGTTAGCGATTTCGTCGCCAGGCCTTTGAGTCAATCCCGTGTTCTCTTTCAAAACGTGTGCATATTCGTCAAGTACGGACTGAAGGTTTCCGTCTGTGCAGTAATTCAGTACCCGCCGCCAATATGGTATGCGGTCGTCATCCGCCCTCAGGAGCGCCGTCACTTCCGGTTGATTGAACAGCGAGCGCAGACCATTTCCGACCCGTGCTGCGGAGGCCAACATCGACGGGCTGATTTCTGGCAAGTCCGTTGCTATGCGGCGAAGCGCGCGCATCGCGCAGATCGCGGGAGAGGCGAGAGCAAAATCGGTTAGAACATCAACCAGGTCATCGGGCATCCTGCCCAATTCCAAGCCGCCCTCAAATGCCTCAATGAAATATGCGATATGCTGGCGAAACCCGCTGGCGGCCTCGCCATCATCCGCCGTCTGGACACTCAACCAACCGTCTTCGTCGTCGCGTACCCACGTCAACACTTCTTCCGCGTAATGTCGGTCCAAAACTGCCAGAGCCGCCCAGTACCAGCGTTGATCTGCTATCCCATCGTTCGGAGAATTCGTGAGACCGATCTTTGCGAGCTTTTCCCGAATACGAACGCCCACCTCGGACCGTACTGTCGATACGTCAGGAGCATGAATCTCGTCTGAACGCATCGCAAATTCAAGTGGGTCAACTAGACTTGCCAATGTGGGGCAGGGGTACATCAATGCCAGTGCGGGCATTCCGGTCGGCCGTTTATCTTCCGCGTCGATCCTAAATTGCAGCAGTTGACGACGTTTTTTGTGCAGCTCATGATATTTCGGAAGGCCTGTTTGCTCTTGGAGCATCAGGCGTTCGCATTCATATGAACAGATCGCCGCAAGCGCATCTGGAACCACCTGCCAACTCGAAAAAATCAACGCCTTCGTCGCCGGAATATCCTTCGCGTACACGCCGCCGGGTTTGAAGTAAGGGAGAGACGGAGGCAACCAGAGAAGTTGCCACTGGCCGGCATGTACTGTCTTCGACATTAACTGACGCAGCCGCGCGTTGCCGGGATCGGTCACGCGATAACGCTGAATATTCACGTTTCGCAGGAGCTCACCGTCTGCTTGCTGAAAGGCCCCGTGCAATTCGGGTGAAGGCTCTTGGCAGTTTTCAAGTAATCGCCGCTTCAACTCATAGTCCCCCATGAAATTGACGAGGTACGGACTCGATTTCCAGTAATCAATCGTATCTCCCGCTTCAACAGATTGGGCTACACGGTCGACAAATCGAGCCGCACGAAGGTCGCCTGAATTTAACGTCGCCGGCTCGGGCGTTTCGACCATCATTGCGTTATGCGATTTTGTCACGTCGATCCGCTCCGTGCGCGCGATGACTGAACGCAAGTGCCGTTCAAGGTTGCACCGAACCTCATTGGCTTGAGCGGCACTTTGATCGTCAAGGCCATACAGCGCTTGGCGGAATCGGCGGAATTCTTGCTTGATTTCTTCGATGCGGGCTTCATCGCCATCAAACAAGAACCTGAGCGTGTCCAGGAAATCCGCATAATGCTCCTCATCGCTTTCGTGATTGAGCGACAGCATCCGGTAGGGCGTGGCCGAAAGCAGCAGCACGCGCACGTCGTGATGCCTGAATAGCTGTTGCGCGAGTTCCGCCGCATCATCTTTACCGTTTAACAAATCTTTGAATCGTTGAAATTCATCTAGAATGACAAGATCGGGTTCCAGCGCATCAATGCACACATCGGCAAGCCGGCGGCGCAGCTCGCCTATCATTTCGTACCGCTGCTCCACCAGATCGCCACGAATTTTCTTTACGCGCCGGAAATCCTGACACACCGCCAACAAATTTTTCAGGAAAGGTCTGTCGGATTCGACGTTTTTGCGGAATGCTTCGGCCAGCGATTCGTCGTACTCAAGCTCGTAGCTCCTCGCCCATCGCGTCCATCGTTCGCGTGACACCTTCGCTTGCAGGAGATTGAACAGCGGTGTAGATCGGATGCCAAATCGCCCGTGCAGCATTCGGTAGATCAGCGCGCGTTCTTCAACTTTCCCGCCACGCGACCGCAGGTCGAATGTTGTGCCGGGCGTGAAGCTTATGAAATTGATCCCGTTCGCTTTCAAGCTCTGCAATTGCAGTGGCAAAAGCGTCAATCTCGTAGCGAACGTGGATGTCTCCTGATCGGTGACATTCAGCCGATTCAGATTTTGCTGCGCAATCGTCGCATTGGAACAAATGTACAGAACGTCTATCCGTTCCACGCCTTGCTGCTGGAGCAGTTCGACGGCCTTCGCGATGATTCCTCGCGCTACCAGAGTTTTGCCGAGTCCAACCTCGTCGGCAACGAGAAAGCGGCGGGCAGTTTTTTCATCGCGGTACATGCGATCGAAGACGTACTCCACCGTCCGGCGTTGAAAGTCTTTCAACCCTTGAAGTGACGCTTCAACACTCAGCAGTTCGGCGCTCATTGTGGCTCCTCCTGCAACATGGAGTCGAAAAGTTGCCAGAGCTCCATGAATTCATCCGGTATGATTTCCTTGCCTTCCGGGGTGGCGTTCAGTTGCTCGACCAATTTCCGCACCGAATTGAGGCGAGACGGATTGCGACTATAAGCTCGGGTCAACTCTTCCAGCAGGGGCAGTCCGTCGAGGCCACCTGTTGCGACGTTCCACGTTCCTCCAATGGCTGAAACAAGATTGCCGATTGAAGGCAGATTTTCCATGTCCTGCAACAGCAGCAGCAAGTACCGCAGGAAACCTTCCCGATTGGCAACAATCGTCCGCAATACGGCAGCGTCCCTACCTTCCGGCATATTATCGACGGGCAGATTCAGTACGAAGCAAATCGAATGACTGCACAGCGTCGTTATCAACTGAAATGCCACAAATCCGGTAATCGAAGCCGTTGCGCATCGCGGTATGACGACCTCACCAAAGGTAGAAAGCGCTGTTCCATCAATTGCCCGTTCAGCAGGGAGCGAAATGGGCCATATGCGAATCGATTCAATCTGTGCTAGGCTGATATTGCGCTTCGAGGAGATGCGCAAATTCCAGATATCGTCGGACACAGCATCGCATGAAACCCGCGCTCCGCAGAGCATCAATTCGGCTCTCACCGCATCAATGATTTCTTCTGCCTGTTCGTCAATGGCTGGCGTTGCCGGTTCATCAGGCGGCTGGAATTCGACGAGGTATTCCTGAAGCCCATCTTCCCCCAGAAAAGAATCGATACCGCCGACGCGGCTTCGCTTGCCGGTTAACTCCGCTAAGATTTCAATGTTGGCACCCAACATCAATGAAGCATTTGTCGCATTCGCCGACCCGAGATAGAGGGTGGTTTCCCATCCGTCTTCTGCGATATACGCTTTGGCATGAAGCCCACGAGTGAAGTGATCGGCAGCAGGAGTATCCTCACCGTCCTCGGTCTCGGCACTTTCGTGCAACACTCTCAGTGCGCCAAACTTGCCAAGAGACGACATTGACAACTTTGCCAATTCATCCGGCCGAGATACGAGAACAACCGCTTCTTGGGTTGTTGCCGCCAGAGTATTCAACGCAGACGCCGAGACAAACGGGGACACAACGCCCAGACGTTTCGATGGTTTCGGCTGCCATGCTCGCCGGTTCATTCCAAGAACGTGAAATGCCAGCTCGTCAAACGAGCCGGGCAATTCATCCCAGGTTGTCTGACGCAATTCTTCGGCAATTTGTTCGCAAAGTTTACGAACGCGGGTGCCCGCCGGATTCGCCGCCATGCCGGGAAGTGTCGCAATCAGATCGGACAAGGGCCTATTTCGCGCCACTGTGCGCTTACCCGGTGTCCCGTCCATACTGAGGCTCAAATCCCACGAACGATCGCCGGTCAGATTGCGCGATAATACGAGCAGGCGCAAAATCACGTCGTCTATGCTTCCGGCCCGCTCGAATCGCAACACCCAGATTTTGGGATGGAATACACCGCCGTTGGGCGCATTAACCTCGACGACACATGATTCCAGAAGGCCATAAAGTACATGCGGCAGGTTCGGAGCGCAGATGCGCCCTTGCTGGGAAAAGATCGCGAGCTTGTCCGTCGTGCGCCGCAGGGCTTCGAGAAGCGCCACCCCATCTTGCAGCATAGCGTTTTGGTCGTCGCTCGACCGAAGGGCGAGGTGCAGAGGCACCGACAGCAGCGTCGTAAGATCGAGCGTATAGGTTGTCGCCAATCCTGCGCTGAAAACGTATCCCGGCGGCGGACGAAGTGAATCGACAAGAAGGCTGCGGCTGTTCGGATCAAGCATTCATTCCCCCTTGAGTCCTTCCTGCAAATCTCGAATAAATCTCTTCACGGTGGGCCAACGGTAATTCATCCGAAATAGTCCGGCAGTGCCACTCCATTGATCCAATGCCCGTGGATTCGTAAAGCGCGATCGTCCACCCTTGAGCCGCATTTCGCGTAAACGGATCAGGGAGCGTGCATCCTTGCTATCCATGATCGAATCGCCACAACTCCGAACCAATTCAACCCACTTCTTGCAGAAATCCAATGTCTGAGGCGAGACAATCTGTTGATGCTTGAACGCCAATGGCCAAACCCAATCAAATGACCATGTCGAGAGGTTTTGGCGGTCAAGCGACTCAAGCCACAGCCTCGCATCCTCAGCGCGTTCTTCGATGAGTTGCGAGCTGCATTTCACTTCCGCCAGCATCATGTTGTAGAGGATCGCAGCCCCATATATGGTCTGCGAGAGCATGTTTGCATGATGCAGTAATTCTCGATGCTCATCAGTAAATCTCCCGTTGGATGGATGTTGCCACGGATAATCCGCGTCGGTCAGCGGCAGCAAGATAATCCGGGCGAGCAACGACTTTGGTTGCGTGGTTACGATCTGATCTTGAATGAACTGCGCTTCTTCCTGAGTTAAACCAATCGTGGCAGTTTCAGGAAAGTCGGAAGGCGGCGAAGGCAATTTCGTGTGCCAAGTGACTGCGGACAGGCCGCCAACGGCATCGGACCCTTCGCCGCGGCGGCGTGCCATTTCTTCAACACGGTGACGATTCTTGCGCCGTTCGTATATGTCGTCGATGGCAATCTTGTACTGCTCTTGGGAACCGTCGAATTTGCGAATTTGCCAATTTCCCAATCCCGCCCAGTAAACCGAACTGGGCAATCGTTTCAGGTCACCGCCGGCGCGCTTTCCGAACACGCCATCCGTATCATCCGCTTCCGAAAGGGACTTCACCAACGCGATCTCGCGCTTGCGCGCTTCCTTCGCGATGTCAGCGGACTCCCATTCGTCGGCCTCAAGCTGGAGATAAATCCATGGCACAAACAACATGTACCGCAGACGCGTTTGGATGGTACTTGTCCCCGGAAAAAGCTCGTCTGCCAAGAGATCGCGAATCACCCCGACGCCCAGCTCGTCACGGGTGTCGCGCTCACGGAAAAGGGCCAGGATTCGGTTCATCCGATCCCGGTCGCGGTTGTCGTAATCGAGCCATGTCAATGCCGAAGCCAATTTGAACGCCTTTCAACAAGTTCATTCCATTCTACAGAAACTACATGGAATGCCATCCGTGCCCAACCGCTTCCTTCGCCTTCCGGCAGGATCGTTTCGGGCGTCACGCTTGTCTGAGCAAAGCCGTGACCATACACGCTGTAACCCGGATGCGCCCTGTCTGTCGCCAAATCGCTTGAGCTTGTAAGAAAAACGTGCTATTATTCCTTACATGGAAAACGGGCATGGACTGACGAAATCGATTGATTCACAGGTACTTACGGCCATCAAACGCCGTGGCCAAGGTGCCGTCTTCGTCCCTGCCGACTTCCTGGCCATAGGGAGCCGAGAGGCCGTTGACATCACGCTCCATCGCCTCGCCCGTAAGGGAACGATCCGCCGACTGGCCCGTGGCGTATACGACTTCCCTCAAGACCATGCGGTGCTTGGACGACTTTCACCATCCGCTGAAGCCATTGCGGAAGCTCTCGCTGGGCGCGATCGTATACGCATTCAGCCCGCCGGTGCCTATGCCGCCAACGCGCTTGGATTATCTGAACAAGTGCCCGCGAAGGTCATTTTCCTGACCGATGGGCCGACCCGGACGGTGAAGGTGGGGACAATGACGATCCAGCTTCGGCGAACTACTGCCCGCAACATGGCGGCGGCTGGACGTCTTAGCGGTTTGCTGATCCAAGCCTTTCGTGAATTGGGTGAAAAGCATGTAACCGCAGAGCGGCGTGAGCACCTAAAGCGCACCATCCCCGCCGCCAAGCGACGGGAACTTCTGAAAGACATCCGCCTTGCCCCCGCATGGATGCACCCAATCTTCCGCGAACTCGCCCAGGGGGGTGTATGAAACTCGGTTTCCTTGATTTGCCGACGCGGGAGCGCGGCTTGTACATCGAGCAAGCTTCCGCGCGCCTTAACGTCTCGCCGGTCGTGCTGGAGAAGGACTTCTGGGTTTGCTGGATGCTTGGGATTCTCTTTCAGTCGCAATTCTCTGGCACCCTCGTATTCAAGGGAGGCACTTCGCTATCAAAGGTGTTCGGCGTCATCGAAAGGTTTTCCGAAGACATCGACCTGTCACTCTCACCCGACTTTCTGAAATTGCCCGAAGCGGGCACGAGCCGAAACCAGGCCCACAAGTGGATGGCCAGGGCGGAAGCGGCTTGCGGCGTAGCGGTACAGAACCAGATTGGCCCGGCGATGGAAGCAGCGGTGGCATCCGTTCTCGGAAACCGCACTGGCGCATGGTTCGAGTTTCAGACGGATGCGGGGACAAACTCTCCTGTTCTCCTGTTTCACTACCCATCATTGCAGCCTGCCGGATTCGATTACCTGAAACGCTCCGTGAAACTGGAATTCGGCTCGCTGACCGATCAGCAACCTGTCGGCTGGCACCCGATTCGCCCATGGCTGGCGGATGCAATTCCCGAGGCGTTTCACGACTGGCGCTGCGAAGTCGTTGCGTTGGAAGTCGAGCGGACGTTTTGGGAGAAGGCGACGATTCTTCACACCGAGTACCACCGACCTGCTGACAAATCCACCCCTGACCGCTTCTCCCGCCACTATGCGGATGTAGCGGCGCTGGCGAAACACCCCGGTGCAAGTATGGCGATTGAACGGCACGATATCCGCGACCGCGTCGTGCGGTGGAAAAGCCAGTTTTTCGGAAGTGCATGGGCCAACTACGATGCTGCCAAGCCCGGAAGTTTTCACATCATACCGCGCCCTGAGCGAATGG
>Ga0116230_10001679_pt1 | contig 21184 bp, 20 predicted proteins | sample S1TSphfallax_3_FD_88678 | JGI IMG/M metagenome (GOLD analysis project Ga0116230, IMG submission 88678) | Host-associated microbial communities from peat moss isolated from Minnesota, USA - S1T2_Fd - Sphagnum fallax MG | ecosystem: Host-associated > Plants > Peat moss > Unclassified | place... | reverse complement strand
GCACGGTCAGGGCAATATCTTCCTCAGCCGCGGCGTTGCGGGAAACATGGTTGACAAGCGCCACTATGACGGCGCGATGAGCGTCTTCAAGAAGTATCCCGGTATCCACATCGTGGCCGAGTACTACGGTATGTGGGATGATCAGACGACGCAGCTCGAGACGGCGAAGGCGCTTGCCGCGCATCCCGATGTCGATGGCATCTGGGCGCAGGCGGGTGAAGATGGCGCACTGAAGGCGGTTCTCGCCTCTGGCCGGCAGAAGCTACCCAAGCTGACGGGCGAGAACTCGAACGGCTTTCGCCTCGCGCTTGCCGATCCCGCCTTGAAGGCACGCGGCTTCGATGGCGTCTCGTCCGGATCACCCCCGGCTTCCGCCGGCGTCGCCTTCAAGCTAATGATGGAGCAACTGGTCAATGGCCGGAAGCTTCCGTTCCACAACGTGCTCTATCCGCTGCCCTGGGTTCCGGCCAGCGCCGTGGATGTATGCAAAGGCGATACCTTCGAGAATGGTTGCAATGCTTTCCCTGAAGGCAAGGTGCCTGACAGTTTCGTGGATGAGGTCTTCAACCCGGTTCTCGTGCCGGAACTCTCGATTGCATCCGCGCTGACAGGCGCCCCCACGCCAGGTGCTACGATCAAACCGCTTCCCGGCAACGACTACTTCAAGGAATCGCCCAACGTGCCGGGCATCGACTGCAACCACTGCCAGCCACCCGCCAACCAGTACCCGCTGACCAAGGTGACACCCTTTACCGGTGGTTCGTAGCCGCTACGGTCTCTGTCACAGATGAGGGTGCGCGCCGGCCGGCCAGGCGGGCGCGCACCGACGAGAACGGAATGGTCGTCATGAAGCTGATGGAAAACAGTGTCGCCGTCGTAACCGGCGCAGCATCCCCCCGAGGAATTGGCCGCGCAACGGCGCGGTTGCTTGCCGAGCACGGGGCGACGGTCGCGATCATTGATCTCCGCACGCAAGAGGCCGAGGCGGCGGCAGCGGCACTCGGCGAAGGACATCGCGGCTATGCCTGTGATGTCGGCGATCGCGGCGAGGCGCAGGCAACCGCGCGGCGCATCCTGTCCGATTTCGGCGGCATCGACAGCCTGTTCAATTTTGCGGGCATCAGCCGGTCGACGCAGGTCATGGATATCGGCGACGAGGAATACGATGCCGTCATGCGCATCAATCTCGGTGGAACGATGAATATGTGCCAGGCGGTCATCCCGCACATGCGGGAGAGGAAACGGGGCGCGATCATCTGCATCGGCTCGGTTGCAGCGCTGCGCGGGGGCGGCCTGTTCGGTAGTTCCCACTACGCTGCCTCGAAGGGCGGGGTTCACAGCCTTGCCAAGGCATTGGCACGGGAACTCGGCCCCGACGGCATTCGTGTCAATGCGATTGCACCAGGGTTAATCGAGACGGACATATTTCAGGGCAAACTGACCGAGGAGAAGAAGCGGGAGATCGTAGCGGGCATTCCGCTCGGCCGTGTTGGCCAGCCTCAGGATGTCGCGCAACTGGCTGTGTTCCTGGCTTCGGATGCTGCGTCCTACATCACGGGCACGATCATCGATATCAATGGCGGTGGGCATATCCATTGAACCAGCCGACATGACCAGGCTAGAGGACAGGCGATGATCAGATATCTCAAAAAAGGTGTCGACGAGAGGGAAGCGCGGGAGGCCGACCGGAAAACCCGTCACACGGTCGAAGCGATTCTCGACGACGTGGCCGAACGCGGCGAGGCGGCGGTGCGCGAACTTTCCGCCAAGTTCGATCGTTACGAGCCGGAGACGTTCCGTCTTTCCGCGGAGGACGTCCGATCGCTCATCGACAGCCTGCCTCAACAGGTCATCGACGATATCCGCTTCGCTCAGGCGCAGATCCGGCGCTTTGCAGAGGCACAGCGGGCGACGATGACGGAGCTTGAGGTGGAGACGCTGCCGGGTGTAAGGCTCGGCCACAAGCTCATCCCCGTTGCGAGCGTTGGTTGCTATGTCCCCGGCGGTCGCTATCCCATGGTTGCGTCCGCGCATATGAGCATCCTGACCGCCAAGGTGGCGGGCGTTCCACGCGTGATCGGCTGCACACCGCCCCTCGGAGGCAAGCCGCCGGCCGCCACAGTCGCCGCAATGTCCATGGCCGGCGCTGACGAGATCTATGTCTTGGGCGGCATTCAGGCGGTCGCCGCCATGGCGCTCGGAACCGAAAGCATCCGTCCCGTCGATATGCTGGTCGGGCCTGGCAATGCGTTCGTGGCGGAGGCGAAGCGCCAGCTCTACGGCCGCGTTGGGATCGATCTTTTCGCCGGTCCGACGGAGACCCTCATCATCGCTGACGATACTGTGGATGCGGAGATATGTGCCACCGATCTGTTGGGACAGGCCGAACACGGCCCGACTTCCCCCGCGATACTGCTGACAACCTCCCGCAGGATTGCTAGTGAGATCGAGGCTGAAATCGAGCTGCAGTTGGCGCGGCTGCCGACGGCGGATGTGGCCTCGATCGCCTGGCGCGACCACGGCCAAGTCATTCTGGTCGATACGGATGAAGAGCTGCTGTCGGAAGCGGAGCGCATCGCCTCCGAACACGTGCAGGTCATGACGCGCGAGCCGCGCTGGTTTCTGGAGAGGATGCGAAATTACGGGGCTCTTTTCCTCGGGCCACGAACGAACGTCTCTTATGGCGACAAGGTAATCGGCACTAATCATACGCTGCCAACGAAGAAGGCGGCGCGATACACGGGCGGTCTGTGGGTCGGCAAGTTCATCAAGACGGTGACGTATCAGGAAATTACGAGTGATGAGGCGAGCGCCATGATCGGCTCTTATGGCTCCCGCCTCTGCGCCATCGAGAATTTTGCGGGCCATCAGGCGCAAGCGGATTTGCGCGTCCGGCGCTATGGTGGCCGCAATGAACACTGATCGTGAAAGTCTTCGCCGGATAGAAGATGGATATGACCTGCCACCTGCCGCGATGGTCGGCGGAGAGGCGGCGAGCAACCTGCCTCTATCGTCCGATCTCGATGACAGGACCGTCGCTTATGTGCTCAAGGCGCGGGAGTCTTTCGAAAGGCTTCGTCGGGGGGCCTCGCAACTGGCCGGCCTTCTCGTCTTGGCAGCTATCGGCAGCCGGACCGCACAGGGGAACCCGATGCTGGAGATGGCGACTGCGGTACATCAGGAGGCTGCGGATGGACTGAAGGCGCTGAAACCGACGGCGCAGTCTGCCCATCATCATTTCCATCTTTGTCGTGCGGCGGAGCGGTTGGGGGAGGCGCTGACCATAACGCGTCACGTTCTGCATTTGGATGAGGCGGTGAGCGACAGGGTCAGCGGCCTCATGAAGGAAGCTTTGGAAGATCTACGCTGGGCCGGCCGGGCCTTGCCCGGATTCGAATTGGTCAACTTTTCGCAAGGGTGCTGCGCGATGCATGGTGCCCCTCCCAGTAGAGACGGCAATAAAACGCTGCGCTTCCGCAGCACCGGGGAAAGAGCATGACGCAGTATTCGATCTGGGTTTTGGAGTACGCCTATGTCGCGAACTACCATGTAAGCGGCATCGTTTACGGTGCGCATAATCAAGGATTCCGGAAGCTTCCCTATTGCTACGTCCTGATCAAGGGGAATGGCACTGTCGCCATGGTCGATGTCGGATACAACGAGAAGGACGTCGGCGCCGAGATGGCGCGGAAGTTCAACGTTGAAGCCTGGCAGTCCCCCGCCGCTATTCTCTCGCAATGCGACGTGACGCCCGAACAAGTCGAGCATGTGTTCCTGACGCATGCGCACTTCGACCACATGGGCAATACCGACGCTTTCCCGAATGCGAAATTCTACATTCAGGAGAAGGAGGTCGCGAAATGGGTTTGGGCCATGGCGCTTGATCAACGCTTCCGCTGGCTCAACCTGGCGACCGACCCAAATGACGTGCTGCGCGTCGTTGATCTGGCGCGGCAGGGGCGGCTGATCTGCCTGGATGGCGACAAGGATGATGTGCTGCCTGGCATCGACTGCCGAGCCGCCTTTGATACGCATACCTGGGGTTCGATGTTCGTGACTGTACGCAACGGCGGCGGCGGGAGCGTGGCCGATAACTGGGTTCTCGCGGGCGATCTCGTCTACAGCTTCGAAAATCTCGTTGGCCAGGATCCAGAGGCGCCACCGCAATACGTGCCCGTGGGTCTGGGCGTCGGCAGCCAGACGAACCTCATCTTCACGACCGACCAGATGGTGCAGGAAGGTGGCGGGAATGTGGAGCGCGTCATCCCCATCCACGAAGAAGGCCTCCGTGATCGCTTTCCGTCTCGCATCAATTCGAACGGGCTGCGCGTGACCGAGCTTGCGTTGGCCGACGGTGAACGTAGCCGCGTCGCCTGAGGAGCGAGGAGATGAGGGACGAGTGGGTGGACGCGGCAGTCGCGCTTCAGCAGGCCTGGACCCGCGCCTTCGAGGCGCGGGATCTTGTCGCGCTGAGCGGGCTCTATGCCGAGGAGACGCAATTCTACGGCTCTACGGCGACGTTCTACACGTCGCCCGCGGGCGTCAGGACCTATTTCGAAATCCTGCCGCCGTCATATAAGCGGTCAAAATACGCAGTGCCGCACATCGTGCGGCTCAGCGACGATGCCATGGCCGCCACCGGCGAGGTCATGTTCTATCGCGAGGAGGCGGACGGCACGGTGACCGAGCTTCCCTTCCGCATGACACATGTTCTCGTCAGGCAAGGCGATGACTGGAAGATAGCGACACATCACGCTTCGCCGCGTCCGAAGTCGTAGAAAGCAATATCAGCTAAGCTTAGGTCTGCTTACAACGTCCGAGCTATCCAAAGACGGAGCGCAAGAGCGCGACGAGCGGCTGCGGCGCAATGCCGAATATGAGGATCGGCATCGACAGAGCGGTGATCGCGAGGCGACCGCCCAACCTACCCGACGGAATCTCGCCCGGGCGCATCGACATGACAAGAATAATGTTCAGATAGTAGAACAAGCCGATCACGCTGCTCGTCACCATGACAGCGGTGAGCCCCCACAAAGCCGTATGGATCCCCGCCGCGAAAATATACATCTTGGCGATGAAGCCGATGGCTGGTGGGATACCGGCGAGTGAAAGGAGACTCAAGGTGAGCACCGCGGCCAATGCCGGCTGCGTCCAGAACAGGCCACGCAGGCTGGCGATGGTATCGGTATCCCGCGTGGAGGCGCTGCCACTCAGGGCAGCGATAGTGCCGAAGGCGGCAATCATGGTGAGAGAATAGGTAACGAGGTAGAACATCACAGCCATCTTACCGATCGAGCCAGCGGCCAGAATGGCAACGAGCAAATAGCCAAGATGAGCAATGGACGAATAGCCAAGCACCCGCTTGATGTTCTCCTGCAGCAGCGCAAGCAGGTTGCCGGCGAGCATCGAGAGGATCGCGGCTAGGGTTAAGAGCGTCTTGAACTCCGTTGGGATGGTGCCTCCGACTTCATTGATCAACCGGATCAGCACGGCGAGCACTGCGATCTTGGCGACCACCGCGACATAGGCGCCGCTGGGCGCCGGGGCGCCGCCGTAGATATCGGGCACCCAGATGTGGAACGGCACGACCGAGAGTTTGAACCCGGCACCAATGGCAAGCATGGCGAGGCCGGCGAGTAGCGCGGTGCGGCTTGCCATATCAGGGGGCACCCATGCGAGGAGTTGCGAAAACTGCAAGCTTCCGCTGGCAACATCAATGAGGCCGATGCCAAATAGTACAAAAGCCGAAGACATGGCCGACAGTATGAGATACTTGAGCGCCGCCTCCTCGGCGTCCGGGCGGAAACGGGGATACGCGATCAGACCGATCATCGCGAGGGTCATTGTTTCCAGCCCAAGGAAGAGCGTAATGAAACTGCCGGCGGCGGCCAGTGCTGTGGCGCCAAGCGTCGCGATGAGAACCAGCAAGGGAAATTCCTCGCGGGGAACCGGCGTATCCTCCCGCCAGTAGGCAGCGGCGACGATGAGGATCAGCAACGCGCTGAGCAGAATGAGGGCGACGAAGCCGAGCGCGGCATGGTCGCAGACGAAAAGCCCGGAAGCGGTCACCGGCGCTCGCGCGGCGTAGAGGATGCCGAGCAGGGCAACGAACAGCCCGGAGCCGGCGGTCAGTGTTGAAAGCGCATAGGACCGCTTGCAAGCGATGACTGCCAGCAGCACGCCGACCGCGATGGCAAGCAGGATCATCGGCGTGGTTGCTTGCAGCATCATCCCGGCTCCGGATGTCTGAGCATCGCGGTGACTGGAGGTACCAGAGCGCGCAAGGACGGTGCGGCGATGTCGAGCAGTGGCTGTGGCACCACACCAAGCCCAATGATGGCGGCGGCCAGCGCTAGCATCATGGCGTTCTCGCGCAGGCCGAAGTCCGGCACGTCGCGCTTGGTATCTGCCGCACCATGGAAGGCGCGCTGCACGGCAAGCAACGAATAGAGTGCCGCCGGGATGAGACCAATGGCGGCGAACGAGGTCACGACCGGTGCTACGCCCCAGGCGCCACGGAGGATCAGAAACTCGCCTACGAAATTGCCGAGGCCGGGCAGGCCCATCGCGGCAAGGATGAAGAACGTGCCGAAGGCGGAGAGCCGAGGCAGGTCCGTCCATAGGCCGCCCATGCGGTCCAAATTCCGGGTGTGCAGCCGATGCTGCACGGCGCCGACAATGATGAAGAGCGCGCCTGTGCTGATGCCATGCGCCACCAGCAGCATCACCACGCCCTGCCACGCGATGGTGTTGAAGACGAACACGCCGATCAGGATGAAACCCATGTGGCTGATGCTTGTATAGGCAATGAGTCTCTTGAGGTCTGACTGCCCGTAAGCGAGTACCGCACCGTAAAGGATACTGAGCACGCCAAGCCAAAGCGCTACCGGGGCGATGGCGTGCGCGGCGTCAGGGATCAGCGGAACCACGAAGCGCAGCAGCCCGTAAGCACCGGTTTTGAGCAGGATGCTGGCGAGGATGACGGAGCCGGCTGTCGGCGCCTCAGTGTGGGTTTCGGGTAGCCAGACGTGTACTGGGAAGGCTGCCAGTTTCACAATGAACGCGATGAAGAGGCCGAGCATGATGAGAAAGCCCAGCTCGCCACCCGGGGGTGAGCGCATGAGTTCGAAATAGTCGAAGGTGAGACTACCCGTCTGCCGCGCGTGCCAGAAGGCGAGTGCCAGGATCGAGACGAGGATCAGCAGCCCGGAGCCTTGGGTGAACAGAAAGAATTTTATGGCGGCGCGGCGGCGGTTCTCATGGCCCCAGATGGCGATGATGAAATACATCGGCACCAGCATCAGTTCCCAGAAATAGAAGAACAGGAACATGTCGAGCGCGATGAACACGCCGATCGTGCCGGCGAGCGAGAACATCAGGTTGGCGTGGAAAAAGCCCGTCTTGTCATCGATCTCCCGCCAGGAGACGATGGCCGCGAAAGCGCCTAGTACGATGGTGAGGATGGTCAACAGCCAGCTCATACCGTCGAGGCCGAGCCGGATATCCATCCCGAATGCAGGGATCCAGCTTGCGTCAAAGGTAACAAGCCAACTGCCGGCGCTGGGGTGCAGCAGCGGGATTGCGAGAGCAAGTTCCAGGGTGAGCGACACGAGGCTGATCAGCGCCGGAGCCCGGGCGTGCAGCTGTGCGGCGGGCCAGGCGGCGATGCCTCCCAGCAGCGGGACGATGATCAGCCAGATCAGCATCATGCGAACAGCACCATCGCGATGGTGGCGACTGCCCCGGCCATCATCCAGGCGGCGTAACGTCGAAGATGTCCGGTCTGGGTCGCGCGCAGGCGGCGATGCAAGGCGGTCGCGGCCTGCTCTGCCCACACGGAGACCTGATCCACAGGGTCGTAACGCAGGGCTGCGACAAGCTGCAGGAACGGCCACACGAGCAGCGCACGGTAGGCGGCGTCGAACCCACAGGCGGATTTGAGGAACCCCGCAAGTGGAGTTTGTGCGCGATGCGCCTGCATGCGCCAGAAGCCTTTGCGATGCAGGGTCCAGGCGATGCTGACGCCGAGGAGCGGAACCATGCAGCCCGTGAGGGGGATGAGCGGCGAGATGATTTGTGCAGCGCCGGTGCCGTTTGTCGGTCTCAGAAAGGCGGATAAGAGATGGTTGCCACCGAGAAAGCCCGGCGTTTCCAGCCAGCCGATGCAAACTGCCGCAAGGGCCAGAATGAACAAAGGCAGCAGAATGCGGATGCCGTAGGTGCCCGAGGGCGCGGTGATGATGCGACCGAAGAACACGGTGAAGACCAGGCGGAAACTATAGATCGCCGTGAGCAGCGCGCCGGTGATGCCGGCGATCCACAAGGCCGGGCTAGGAGCCGCCCATAGCGCGCCCAGGATCATCTCCTTGGAGAAAAACCCCGCGGTCACGATCGGAAGGGCAGCGAGCGAGGCCGCGCCGATGAGGAAGCAAATGAACGCTAAGGGCAGCGGCCGTCGCAAGCCGCCCATAGCGAAGATGTTCTGCTCATGATGCAGCCGCATGGTCACCGCACCGGCAGACAGGAACAGCAAGGCCTTGAACACGGCGTGGGTCAGAAAGTGGAACATGGCGGCGGACCAGGCGCCGACCCCGAGGGCGATGAACATGTAGCCGATCTGGCTCATGGTCGAGTAGGCCAGCACGCGCTTGATGTCGGTTTGGAATAGCCCGGCGCCGGCGGCGATGAGCAGGGTGAGTGCTCCGCCGATGGCGATACCGTGCATGACCCACGGGGCTTGCATGAACAACGGATGCAGCCGCACCACCAGATAGACCCCTGCCGTCACCATGGTCGCCGCGTGGATCAGCGCGCTCACGGGCGTCGGTCCGGCCATGGCGTCGGGCAGCCAGGTATGGAGCGGCACCTGGGCGGATTTGCCGAGGCCGCCAAGGAGGAGCAAGGCCGCCGCGGCTTCCGGCAGCAATGCACCGCGCGGCCAGTGTGCGCTGGTGGTCGTCAGATCATGAATATTGAGCGTGCCGATCCGAGTGGAGAGCAGCAGCAAGCCAGCCAGCATCGCGATATCGGCAATCCGCGTAACGATAAATGATTTCTGCGCAGCCGCGCCATTGGCGGGGTCGGCAAACCAGAAGCCGACCAGCAGATAGCTGCAGACGCCGACACCTTCCCAGCCGACGAACAGGATCAGCAGGTCATCGGCGAGTACAAGCAGCAGCATCGCCGCGACGAACAGGTTCAAATAGGCGAAATAGCGCGAATAGCCGGCCTCGCCCGCCATATAGTGCGTGGAGAACAGATGGATGAGGCCGCCAATGATCGTGATGACGAGCACCATCAACAGCGATAGCGGATCGAGATAGAGGCCGAAGCGTACCGTCAGCCCGGGCAGGCTGACCCAGGTCCAGAGAGTCTGCACGAAGGCACCGCTGGGCGGTGGATGCTGCAACCAGCCGATGCCGATGCAACCTGCGATGATGGCCGCTAGGCCGACGCTGGCGGTCCCGATGATCGCACTCATCCGGCTGCCCAGCGCCGGCCCTGCCAGACCGAGGACTATCGCACCAACGAGCGGCAAAGCCGGGATCGCCCAAAGGAGCGTCATGGAGCGTCCCGCGACAGGGTCGCGCTGTCGCCATCGAGTGTCGTGAGCCGGCTACGGAGGCGTAGCAGCAGTACGAGGCCGAGCGCGAGCTCCGCGCCGGCGAGGTTCAGGACCAGGATCAGCATGATCTGGCCATCCGGGTCTCCCCAGCGCATGCCGGCGGTGATGAACAGCAGCCCGGCGGCGTTGAGCATGATCTCGATCGACATCAGAACAAAGATGAGATTCGTGCGGGTCAGCAGGCCGAGCAGCCCGAGCAGGAACAGCGCGAGCGCCAGCCCGGCGGGCGCCGGCCACGCGATCATGGGTCACGCCGCCCGAGATGAAACGCCGCGATCAATCCCGCCAGCAGAAGCATCGATGAGAGCTCCACGGCCGCGAGGTCGGTGGTGAAGAGTTTGACCCCCACCGCTTGCGGCGTCACGCTGATCGGGGCCGTTTGAGTGCCGCCACGGAGCATCAAGCGGCCCAATTCCGCGGCCAGAAGGCCAACCAGCAGAAGCGGCAGCACCCAGCTGGGACGGGCGATCCAGTCCCGCTCACGCAGGATGGCGGCTTGATCCAAAGCCAGCATCATGACGACGAACAGAAACAGGACCATGATCGCGCCAGCGTAGACGATGACTTCCAGGGCGGCTGCGAAGGGCGCGCCGAGGGTGTAAAAGATCACCGCCATGCAGAGCAGGGACACCACAAAGTAAAGCAAGGCATGGACCGGATTGGCGCGGGTGATGGCGAGTGCGGTGGTCAGCACGGCCAGCGCGGCTGAGATGACGAATATCGGGGTCATGGCAACAAGCCGCGTGGGTCCACCGGCGCCGCATTGGCACCGGCGCCACGGACGCCGGCGACGCGGTAGAAATTATAATCCGGCACCTTGCCGGTTCCCGCGATCAGCAGATGTTCCTTCTCATAGACCAGGCTCTGTCGCGAGAATTCGCTCATCTCGAAGTCCGGGATCAGCTGGATAGCCGAGGTTGGACAAGCCTCCTCGCACAGGCCGCAGAAAATGCAGCGTGAGAAATTGATCCGGAAGAACTCCGGAGTCCAGTTGTCAGGCTCGGACGTCTTCTGCAGGTCGATGCAGTCGCAGGGACAAACGACAGTACAAAGATGGCATGAGACACAGCGTTCGGCACCATCAGGGTCGCGGGTCAGCACGATCCGGCCACGATAGCGCGGGGATAGTTTTGGCTTTTGCTCAGGGTATTCGAGTGTTTCGGCACGGTGAAACAGATGCAGGAATGTCAGCCAGCAGGTGCGCAGGGCGGTGAGGATGAACATGCTTCAGGACCATCATTTGAGAGTCTTCTTTGTTCGGTCTCGCTAATCTATCAGCCTCTTCCCAGGATCACCGCACCGGTGATGGCGAGGTTGAGGATGGCCAGCGGCAGCATAAGCTTCCAGCCGTATGACATCAGCTGGTCATAGCGCGGGCGGGGGAGAGCAGCGCGGAGCAGGATGAAGAAGAAGATCAGCGCGCTCGTCTTCAACGCAAACCAGAATGCGGGTGGCAGCAACGGACCGTACCAACCGCCGAAATAGAGCACCACGGTCATCGCAGATATCAGAACGATGCCTGCATATTCGCCGACAAAGAACATTCCGAACTTCATGCTGGAGTATTCGGTGTGGAAGCCGGCGCCAAGCTCGTTCTCGCCTTCCGGCAGATCGAACGGAAGCCGGTGCGCTTCCGCTATTCCCGCAATCAGGAAGAGGACGAAGCCGAGACATTGCGGGACTACAAACCACAGGTGACGCTGCGCGTGGACGATATTCGTGAGGTTGAAGCTGCCGGCGAGCATGACGACGCCAACAACCGCCAACCCCATGAAGACCTCGTAGCTGATCATCTGCGCTGCGGCGCGCAGTCCGCCGAGAAGCGAGAATTTGCTATTGGAGGCCCAGCCGGCCAGCACGACGCCGTAAACGGAAAGGGAGGTCAGCCCGAGAAAAAACAGCAGGCCGATATTCAGATCGGGCGCGATGCCAAGCCCCGGCGTGAACGGGATGACTGCGAACGCCAGCAGCACCGTGGCCATCACGATGACGGGCGCGGCGATAAAAATGGCGCGGTCGGAAAAGCGCGGTGTCCAATCCTGCTTGAAGACGATCTTGATCATGTCAGCGACGATCTGTAGCGATCCCTGCCAGCCGACCCGGTTTGGACCCAGACGGTCTTGTAGAAACCCGAGCAGCCGGCGCTCCACCCATGTCAACAGGCCAGCAAAGAGCACGATGCCGATCAACAGCCCCGCAGCACTCACGGCGGCGTTGATAACCGCGCTCATTTTGCTGCGGCCTGTCGATAGGCGATGATGGCCGGAGACAGACTGCTCAGCTCCTCGACTCCAAGCCGCCGATCATCGGGGGCGGAATGGTCCGGGATGTCGATCTCGGTCGGGAAGCGATCTTCGAACAGGAAGATATCCGGGGCGCTCAAACTCGGAGCTCTTTGAAGGACCTGCACCGAGTTCCAGCCCGGTGCCCACGGCAGAGCAGTGCTGGGGCCTTCCATGGTGGCGCCTAGGGGTGAGTCATCATGCTGCGGCGGCATGGGTTCGCGCACGTCAAGATGCGCAGTGGCGGCTGTCCGCCCGCTACTCCGGTGGGGCAGGGTGGCAGGGCGCGACATTGGCTTGATGGGCCACGCGGCCTGGCAGGGAGCAAGTTCAGGGATGCTGGCGGCGAGGCTGCCAAGCAAGGCGGCGTGCGTTTGCCATTGCCCTGCGGGCAGCCGGCCGGCGTCGATCCCCGCGTCGCGCAGGAGCTCCCAGGACGGCGGCGCGTTATCCGCCAGCACGCCCTTGAAGAAGCTTTGAACCCGCCCTTCGAGGTTCACGAAAATCCCGTCGCTTTCCGCAAAGCTCGCCACGGCGATCGCGAGATCGGCATTCATCACGCTGGGGGTCGTTATATGGTCCAGCACGATCACGGATTTTGCCGTGGCAAGAATTTCGGCGGCGATCGCGGGCTCGCGGGTGATGTCCCGCTCCAGCACGATCACATGCCGACCGGCAGCGGCCAGCGCAGCGGTCCCGAGGTCTCGGGAGTCGAGCAGCCCGAGACCAATGCTGTTTGCTTCCGGCAACAGCAGGCTGAGTTGGGCAGATACGCCTTGGCGGCGCAACGCCAGCACAAGATTGGCAGCTGCCGCCAGCAACGCGGGCTCGCCACCCGCCACAATGAGCGGCCGTTTCGCCGCAAACAACACGGCAGCCGCCGTGCCGTCCACGCTGGCGGCTGCTTGTTGCGAGCCATCAACCCTTCGCGCCACGGAACCAAGCCAGCCCGGAGCGGATGTCGCGGTCATGAAGGGGTTCGTGTTGCCGCGATGCGAGCCGCGAGCGGCTTGGCGCAGCGCCAAAGCAAGGCGCGGGGCGACGAGAGCCGGGTCGTCCCCTAGCAGCAGAAACGCATCGGCTTGCTCGATGTCCTTCAATGTTGGAGGCCGGATCCGCCGCATGATGGCGAGCGACGTGCGGAGCGCAGCGGCATCAAACGCCGAGAGGCCGCCAAAGAAATTGGTATCGCCGACGACGGTCCGAAGGACAAAGTTCGACTCGACCGAGGCCCGTGACGAGCCGATGCCGATGACGTTTCCCTCTGCCAAAATCGCCGCCAACCGGGAGCGCGCCGCAGCGGGTATGAGAGAACCGCCGGAACGCTCACGCACGTCCCGCAACCGTGCCGGGCTGTTGAGGAAGCCGGCTCCAAAGCGGCCACGATCACAAAGGAAATAGCCGTTCAGCGTTTCATTATAGCGGTTCGTCACGCGCCGGACGGCTCCGCTGCGCTCGTGCACAGTGATGTTGCAGCCCACGGCGCAATGCGGGCAGATTGAAGGTGTTGCGCGTAGATCCCATTTCCGGCGGAAGTTTGCCGAGAATGGCTTGTCCACGAAGACCCCTGTCGGGCAGACTTCCACCAGATTGGCTGCAAAGTTGCTCTCAAGCGGGCCATCCTCGGCACGACCGAAATAGATGTTGCGATTGGCGCCGAAGACGCCGAAGTCATCGCCGCCCGCATAATCCCGGTAGAACCGCACGCAGCGGTAGCAGCCGATGCATCGGTTCATCTCATGGCGGATGAACGGGCCGAGGTTCTGATTCAGGTGCGTGCGCTTGGGAAAATGGTATCGCCGCCGATGGTGCCCGGTCAGGGCCGTCATATCCTGCAAATGGCACTCGCCCCCGACCTCGCAGACCGGGCAATCATGCGGGTGGTTGGTCAGCACCATTTCAACGACCGCCTCGCGAAATACCGCTGCCTCCGCATCATCCACCGAGATTCGCAGGCCGGGCGTCGGCTTGGTCATGCAGGCCATGACGATCTGGCCCTTGATGTCGGCGGGACCGCTGAAAACCTTCACCGCGCATTGCCGGCACGAGCCTACGGCCCCCATTGCCGGATGCCAGCAGAAATAGGGAATGTCGAGCTGCGCCGCGAGGCAGGCGGAAAGGAGGTTTTGCTCAGGCGTGGCATGGATCGGCCGGCCATCGGCGATAAACGTCAGTGCCATGCGCAGCTCCGGCCGATATGCTGCTCAAAGTCCTCTCGGAAGTAAGCGAGGCCGGTTTGCAACGAGGCCATGGCGCCGGGTGCAAGCGCGCAGAAGGTTCGGCCCGGTGAAAGATGACCGGTCATTTCTGAAAGCAGTTCAATGTCGGCCTGTGTGCCGTCTCCTATCTCGATGGCGTTGAGTGTCTGCTCCACCCAGGGCAGGCCGTCACGGCATGGAGCGCACCAGCCGCAGGACTCCTGGGCGAAAAAATGCTGCAAGTTGTGAATGAAAGCGACCGGGCATGTGCGGTCATCCAGCACGATCGCGGTGCCGGTGCCGAGGCGGTGACCACGCTTGGCAAAACCGCTCACGCTCATCGGTATGTCCAGGTCCTCCGCCAGCAGGAAGCCGGTGGAGGCGCCGCCCGGCAGCAAGGCCCGAAGCGAAAAGCCGGCGCGCATACCACCGCCATGCTCGTCGATCAGATCACGCATCGGCGTGCCCATCGGGAGTTCATAGCTCCCTGGACGGTTCACCCGCCCGCTGACGCCGAAAACTTTCGTGCCGGCCTCGCCGTTTAAGCCGAGGCTTCGATACCATTCCACACCTCGGCCGATAATGTGGGGGATATTGCAAACCGTCTCGACGTTGTTGATGACGGTCGGATGCCCGAACAAGCCGCTGGTCTGCGGCAATGGCGGTTTTGCCCTGGGGATGGCGCGCTTGCCTTCCAGTGCGTTCAACATGGCTGTTTCTTCGCCGCAGATGTAGCGCCCGGCGCTGGCATGGACATCGACGGCGAGGTTGAAGCCCGAACCCAGGATATTGTTGCCGAGCAGGCCAGCTGCGTGCGCCTCGGCGACGACGCGTTCCATGCGCCGGATAGCCTCGGCGTATTCGCCGCGAATGAAGATGATGCCGTGATTCGCCTGGACAGCGTAGGCGCTGAGAACAAGACCTTCCAGCACCTGGTGCGGATCGCCCTCAAGGAGGAGACGGTCTTTGAATGTGCCGGGTTCCATCTCGTCGCCATTAATAATGAAATAGCGTGGGCCGGGACGTTCAGCCGATGAGGGCATGGCCTGCCACTTCCGGCCAGTGGAAAACCCGCCGCCGCCACGGCCGCCAAGCCCTGATTCGGCAATCGTGGTGATCACAGCCGCCGGCGCGATCTTTCCGATTGTCGAGCGCAGGGCTTCATATCCCCCCGCACGCTGATAGCTCACGAGATCAAGCGGTGCGGCGCCGGGCCTTATGTTGCGGGTCAGCGGGCGTTCCATCAGTCACGCTCTAGGCACAGCAGCGTATCGAGCTTATCGCAGTCGAGGTCGCCATGCAGCGCCGTGCCGAGCAGCATGGCCGGCGCGTGGTCGCAGTGGCCGAGGCACACAATCGGCAGCAGCGTGACCCTGCCATCGCCGGTCGTCTCGCCGGGCCTGATGCCCAACCGTCGGTGCAGATGCGCTTGCAGTTCCGGCTGTCCCATCATCCAGCATGTGATGCTATCGCATAGGAACAGCACCGCTTCACCCACGGGGCGGCGGAAGAGCAAATTGTAGAAGGTTGCGACCTCGTCGATCTCGGCGATGGACATGCCGAGCATCATAGCGACTTCACCGAGCACATGGTCGCTGACATAGCGTCGCTGCTCTTGGACGTAGCGCAATACATCCGTGCAGGCGGCACGGGGTGCTGGACCGTGCGCGATGAGGGTCACGATGGCAGCGCGTTCCGTCGGGGTCAGGGTTTCAGCGGTCGACATCGGCCATCACGAAATCGATGCTGCCGATGATGGCGATGAGATCCGCAAGATAGACGCCACGGCAAAGCATCGGGATGGTTTGCAGATGCGCGAACGACGGTGTGCGAATTCGTACCCGGTATGGGCCCGTGCCGCCGTCGCTGATGAGCGCGTAGGTATTCAACCCCTTGGCGGCCTCGATCGTAACGGCAGCCTCACCAGCCGGAATGACGGCGCCCCAGCTCGCATTGAGGAAATGCGGGATCAAGGTGTCAATATCCTTCAGCATGTCGGCGCGGGGTTGCGGCATGGCGAGCGGATGCCGGGCCTGAATCGGGCCGGGCGGCATGTCCTCGACGCATTGGGCGATGATGCGCAGGCTCTCCCATATCTCGTCGAGCCGAAGCCGTACCCGATTATAGCAATCGCTTCGGTTGGCGGTCGGAACATCAAACCTGAATTGCTCATACCCCGAATAGGGCCGGGCTTTGCGCCAGTCGAGTGCGACGCCACAGGCGCGCAAGCCTGGCCCCGTCACTCCCCACTCCAGCGCCTCGTCCGCGGTATATTCGCCGATGCCGATGGTGCGAGCTTTGAAAATACGGTTGCGCATGACCATCGGCTCGTAGTCGCGGAGCCGCTTCTGCAGATAGCGAATGAGGTCCCGGATCATGCCATCCCAACCGGACGGCAGATCCCCCGCGACTCCACCGATACGAAACCACGCCGGATGCATCCTGAAACCGCAGATCGTCTCGATGACCTCCAGCGCGCGTTCACGGTCGGTAAAGGCATAGAAAACGGGAGATAGCTGCCCGACATCCTGAACCATGGTGCCGAAGAAGACGAGGTGACTGATGATGCGGAACAATTCCGCCAGCATGACGCGGATGGTCTGGGCACGATCCGGCACCGCTATCCCGGCGAGCTTTTCGACTGCCAGCACGTAAGGCAGATTGTTCATCACGCCCGCGACATAGTCGATGCGATCTGTGTACGGGATGAAACTATGCCATGATTGGCGCTCACCAATCTTCTCGGCGCCGCGATGGTGAAACCCGATCTCGGGCAGCACATTCACGATCTCCTCGCCCTTGAGCTTCACGACGAGACGCAGAACGCCATGCAGGCTGGGATGATTCGGGCCGAGGTTCAGAATCATGGTATCCGAGTCATCCTCGTTCACCATCCGCGCGGTGACGGGGAGAGTCTGCATCGACGCAAGTTCTGCCTGCAGCGCCGCATCGCTCATCTCGAATGGGCCGTGCTCGGTGGCGCGACAGAAATGATCCTTCTGTAGCGGATGACCCTGCCAGCTTTCTGGCATCAGGATGCGCCGCAGGTCGGGATGTCCCTCAAAGGTTACACCGAACATATCCCACACTTCGCGCTCATACCAATTTGCGTTCGGCCACAGGGCGGAAAGGCTCGGCGCCCGCAAAGCATCCGCGCGCAGCGGCACCTTCACCCGCAGTTCCTCGGCATCCTGAGGACGGACAAAATGATAGACCAGCGTGAAATGTTCAGCCCGATGGTGTGGAGATGTCCGGCGTTCCCGTTCGTCGACTGCGGTGATATCGAGAAGTATCGCGAAACTTTGCGCCGGGTCGTGTTTCAACGTCGTGCAGAAACCAATGAGGCGGCCCGGATGAAGCCAAACCGTTCTTATGCCGTCCTGCGTAACTTGGCTATCCAGCTCCAGACTCGGGCCTGAGACGTTATCTGGCATTGCCTGGTTCATCTGGCAGGCTGGTCATCGCCATCCGGGCCGATTGCTTCAAGTCCCGCTGACTTGGCTTGGCATAGGGCACCGGCCCCGCATCGCCGATCATCCAACTCAGCGGTCGCCGGGGATGTGCGCCGATTGACTGCTGCAGCAGCAAAAGTCCTTCGAATAGCGCCTCGGGTCGAGGCGGGCAGCCGGGGACGTACACATCAACCGGCAGAATGCTATCAACTCCTTGTACTACGCTGTAGACATCGTACATCCCGCCCGAATTCGCGCATGACCCCATCGAGATCACCCAGCGTGGCTCGAGCATCTGGTCATAGAGCAGCTTGACCACGGGGGCCATTTTCAAGAACACAGTGCCTGCGATCACCATGACGTCGGCCTGGCGCGGCGTCGCGCGCAGAACTTCCGAGCCGTAGCGGGCAATATCAAATTTTGAGGTGAAGGACGTCGCCATTTCGACGTAACAACAGGAAAGCCCGAAATTAAACGGCCAGAGTGAGTTCTTTCGTCCCCACGCTACCAGTTCCTCCAACCTGCCGAGCATGAACTTTTGGTTGGTCATGGTAACGAGGCTCTACGGGTTGCACGGGATATGCTGCTGCTTTGTGTTCTCCAATCAAGCCCGCCCGACCGCCAAAGATAGCCCAGGGCGACCAACAACAAGGTCAGAAACGCGAGCATGCCGGCATAGCCAGGCCAGCCGGCCGGACGCACCGCGACGGCCCACGCCAGCACAAACACCATCTCGAGATCAAAGATCACGAAGAACATAGCGATCAGATAGAACTGGCTGGGGATGCGGATATTTGTGGCATGCAGCGGCAAAATTCCGGACTCGAACGGCGCTTGATTGGCCAGACCGCGGCGCCGTGGCCCAAGTACCCAGGACCCGACAAGCATGGCGCCCACCATGAGGCACATCGTAAGCACATAGATGCAAAGCCTGAGGATCACCCGATCTTATCTCCAGGAGACGGAGGATGGGCGGAGTGGTTCGAGCGTGTGACGAGCGGAAGTTTACGCATTGTGGACGGCAGCCTCGGTGAACACCCGGCTGGAGAGAATATCCGCGGGCGCGATCAGCCCAGGTGCCTCCCGCGCGACCGGCTCCTTCACAGTGACCGGCTTCAAGCCGACCAGGTCTTGTTCAAGCGCGGCGAGATACGAGTCGAATCCTGCGCACGCGAAATCTGCACGAAGATCAATTGGCGCATCAGGTGTGATCGCATCGGCATCAGTAGCGTGAACCTTCGGGCTTCTCCTCGACATAAGCGCACGTCTCGTAGCGGATGTTGCGGCCTTACGCTTCATGGCGGATCAGCATGAATACAGGTTCGTGACAGGGTCGCTGAACGATGAACGACATCCGCAGCGATTCCCAGTTATGCACGCAATCAACGCGCAAAGCCGGATATAGCATTCGCCGTGCATCAATCGGCACTCCTTGAGCTCACCCATGATGGCCTTGGCATCGCGGATGTCGAACATCGGGTGCCCCCACATGTCCCAGTAGGTGTTCCGTGGGTGCAGATCGTCAGTGTATTCAAAGCTCACTGCCCATCCGTTGTCCAGGCAGTATTACACTCGTTTTGAAATCTGCTCGTCGGTGTGACCGGGCAGGTTGTGGGGGACACCATGGCTTCCAGCGCCAGCACCAAATTGCAGTACGACATCATCTTTCAGTAAATACAGTAACTCGTGCATCTGGCCGAGATGGATGCCGCCGGATGCAACTGGCATACGGAACCGGAAGCTTGCAGACGCTCAGCGATTTTAGGGGCGGCATCCGAGCGAGCGCGCTTTTGTTATCTTGCCCCAGCACCCGAAATGGCAAGTAGACCTACTCCCTGGCCGGGCTAGGCTGATCGCCCAGGCAACCTTCGAGAAATGTCGCCTCATGACGAAGGATCGACAGACGGCATTGTTTGTGTCGTGCGCCTTTTTGATGGCGGCCGCTCTGGCGGCGGCCATACTATTTGTGCGCGGCACAGGTCCGCACGGCGTTGATGAAGCTTTGGCCGCGACAGCCCGGTTAGCCTTCGTCTTTTTCCTGCCCGCTTATGTTGGCGGAGCGCTTGTAACGATTTTCGGGTCTTCTTTTCTGCCGCTGGCAAAGCGCGGGCGGGACCTCGGGCTTGCGTTCGCGGCCGTGGAGGTCATTCATCTGGCGCTTGTCGCCCAGCTTTGCACCATCGGCGCGGCCCCGGGTCGATCGACCTTTATTTTCTTCGGCACTGCCGCGTTCTTTGTCTTCTTACTCGCGGTCCTCTCCATGCAGGCCGTGCGACGCTTCTTGCACCCAGGTCTTTGGTGGGCGGTTCGCCTGGTTGGGATGAATTTCATTGCATATGCATTCTACGTCGATCTTTCAGGTCATTCGTTCGACGGCGGCCTGATCCATGGGCTTTACTACGCACCATTCCTTTTCAGCCTGGTCGCCGCGTTTATCTGCCGACTTGTCGCCTCAAGCCTCAAGGTTCTGCGCCAATGGCCAAGGCTCGGGCTATCATAACGCCAAAGCAGGCAAGAAGCCGGCATAGCCGAGCAGACCGGCATGAGCGCTAACGGGTCGGTAAGCAGGCCGGTCCGATCGGCTCAAAGCTTTTGTAGCCAAGCACGAATTCCTGGTGGCCCAGAGCCTCCGAGCGAGAGGGTTGGCCGCGCCCGAATGCCACCAGGAGATCGAGGATTTCCTGGGCGACCTCCGCCAGCGTCGCCTTCCCGTCGAGGATCCGCCCGGCATCGACATCCATGTCGTCCGACATACGCCGATAGGTCTCCGGATTAGCGCAGATCTTGAGCACGGGAGCGATCGCCGATCCCACGACCGAGCCACGCCCGGTCACGAACAGCACAGCATGGCTGCCGCAAGCGATAAGTTCGGTGATTTCGGAATTGTCATTGATGTTGGGGAAGCCGAAGCGCACCTCGCCATCCGGCACGACGTCGAGCAGATAGAGGCCGCCCTTCGGCGGCAGGTCACCGGGCTTGATGAGGCCCGAGATCGCCGACCGGCCGGACTTCGCGTACGCGCCCATCGACTTCTCTTCGATCGTGGATAAGCCGCCATCGGCATTGCCCGGCGCGAAGGAGCCATAGCCCAGCGTCGCGTAGTAGCGCGCGGCCTTGGCCACACTCGCTTCCAAAATGCCGCCGAGTTCCGGGGTCGCCGCACGGGCGGCCATGATGTGCTCGCACCCGATCAGTTCGCCGGTCTCCTCGAAGATGCAGGTGGCGCCGGCCGCCACCAGCCGGTCGAAGGCGAGGCCGGCGGCGGGATTACCCGTAATACCGCTGGTGCCGTCCGAGCCGCCGCAGACGGTGCCGATCACCAGTTCATCGAGCCCCATCGGCACCGTCGGGCTGGCATCGAGCAAGGCGCGTTGCTCCGCCACCCAGGCGCGGCCCTCTTCGATGGAACTGCGCGTCCCGCCCGTGTTCTGGATCGTGATGGTCCGCACCGGGCGGCCGGAGGCCTCGACCACGCGCTCCAGCTGATATTTGTTGAAGCTCTCGCAGCCGAGCGAGACCAGCAGGACCGCGCCGACATTGGGATGCATGCACAGCGCCTGCAGCATGCGCTGGCCATAATCGTTGGGAAAACAGCCGGGAAAGCCGATGAGCTGCACGCCATCCTCT
>Ga0116230_10001675_pt1 | contig 21195 bp, 15 predicted proteins | sample S1TSphfallax_3_FD_88678 | JGI IMG/M metagenome (GOLD analysis project Ga0116230, IMG submission 88678) | Host-associated microbial communities from peat moss isolated from Minnesota, USA - S1T2_Fd - Sphagnum fallax MG | ecosystem: Host-associated > Plants > Peat moss > Unclassified | place... | reverse complement strand
TCCGGCGACGCCGCGCAGCAGGGCCGCTGCCTTGCACTCCACGGCTCCCAGCTCCACCCGTCCCGTCCCCGTCCGTCCCAATTCCAGCTTCAACCTTGCTTTGCGCTTACAGCTCTGCTGCGCCATGCGGTTCTCCTGTCCCTGCCCTTTCTCCGTCTGTGCGTCTCCTTCTGTCTCCTATAAGACGCTTGCACCCCGCTCTTCGAGGTCCTCTGAACCCGTTCCGGCACTCTCCCATGCCCGCTTTGGGAATAGGCGTGCGTGCGGCCTTGCCTTCCACATGCGGCCGCCATTTCCACCGCGCTTCTTGCTTGCGCCCGCCCCGCGGCGGACGTACGCTTATCCAGTCGCGGCAAATTTATGCCGCAAAACCCCGCAATTCATGCGGCTTTCACGAACTTTCCACAGCAAAACCCCAGAAAAACCGAGGTCCATCGCCGCTATCTCGCTCATTCTGGGGGTATCTACTTGTGCACCACAACATCTAGTTGTTTTACACTTGACTCGTACCACCGCTGGCGCTACTTTCGTCTTCACCAATACACGTTGGTGAAGCGCCTGTAGCCCAGGCCACACCACAGACCCTAACCTGACGCCTCGCCCGGCCCCGCCGGGGCCCGCTCCGTCGCAACCCGCTCGCCCACCGGCGCGCACCTTCTGGTTTCAGCAACGGACTTGCAGACCTGGCTTAGCCGACATCGGCCAAGTCCGAAGTCACGCAGCGACACCCTCCCGAGGGCGTTCCGCCCCATCGGGCCTGTACCACTGTCTTCTCGTTCGGCTCTCTCGTCTGCCGCCGCTGGGCCCGTCCCGATCCGGTCGTCTGGATCGTGCGTCTGGCTCTCTGCGGTACGCGCTCGCCGTCGCTGTGCTTTTGGGTCCCGTCGTTCCGCATTCCGTCGTTCCGCATCCTGCGTCCAAGTTTCTCCTGAGAGGTTTTTCCGCCATGGCCGATATGCTCCACACCGAAGCCGAAGTCCACGCCGCCGCCGCCGCTCCTACCCACACCGCCGCCGCCCCCGGTCTGCGCTTCTCGCGTTACTTCACCCGCCCTGGCGTCGACCCCTTCGACGAGCTCCAGTGGGAGCGCCGCGACGCCATCATCCAGGACTTCAAGGGCAAGCTCGTCTTCGAGCAGAAGGACGTCGAGGTCCCCACCGACTGGTCCGTCACCGCCACCAACATCGTCGCCAGCAAGTACCTCCACGGCGAGATCGGCACCCCCGCCCGCGAGACCGGCGTCCGCCAGCTCATCTCCCGCGTCGCCGAGAGCATCCGCAACTGGGGCGTACGCGACGGCTACTTCGTCGACCGCGAGTCCGCCGACACCTTCTTCGCCGAGCTCACCCACCTGCTCGTCAACCAGAAGGTCGCCTTCAACTCGCCGGTCTGGTTCAACGTCGGCTGCGACCGCCTCGAGCCCAACTCCGACGCGCAGAACTGGCACTGGGACGCCGTGTCGGGGAACGTCGCGTTCTCCGTCACCGGCTACTCGCGCCCGCAGTGCTCGGCCTGCTTCATCAACTCCGTCGACGACTCGCTCGACAGCATCCTCACGCTCGCCAAGACCGAAGGCATGCTCTTCAAGTGGGGCTCCGGCGCCGGCTCCAACCTCTCCGCCATCCGCGGCAGCATGGAGACCCTCTCCGGCGGCGGCACCGCCAGCGGCCCCTTGAGCTTCATGCGCGGCTTCGACGCCTTCGCCGGCGTCATCAAGTCCGGCGGCAAGACCCGCCGCGCCGCCAAGATGGTCGTGCTCAACATCGACCACCCCGACATCGAGGACTTCATCCAGTGCAAGGTCGCCGAGGAGCGCAAGGCCTGGACCCTCATGGCCGCCGGCTACGACGGCTCCGGCCCGGACTCCGAGGCCTTCACCAGCATCTTCTTCCAGAACGCCAACAACAGCGTCCGCGTCACCGACGAGTTCATGCAGGCCGTCGAGAACGACGGCGAGTTCACCACCCGCACCGTCAAGGGCAAGCTGCCGGTCAAGACCTACAAGGCCCGCGAGCTCATGCACCAGCTCGCCGAAGCCACCTGGCAGTGCGGCGACCCCGGCATGCAGTACGACACCACCATCAACCGCTGGCACACCAGCAAGAACACCGCCCGCATCAACGCCTCGAACCCCTGCAGCGAGTACATGTTCCTCGACGACTCCGCCTGCAACCTCGCCAGCTTCAACCTGATGAAGTTCCTCACCCCCGGCGGCGGCTTCGACGTCCCGGCCTATCGCCACGCCATCGCCATCGTCACCACCGCGATGGAGATCATCGTGGACGCGGCCGGCTACCCCACCGAGCGCATCGCCCGCAACTCGCACGACTACCGCCCGCTCGGCCTGGGCTACGCCAACCTCGGCGCGCTGCTGATGGACCGCGGCCTGCCCTACGACTCCGATGCCGGCCGCGCCTACGCCGGCGCGCTCACCGCCATCCTCTGCGGCGACGCCTACGCGCAGTCCGCCCGCATCGCCGAGAACGCCCCCGCGCTCGGCGCAGCCACGCCGCTTACGCAGCAGAACGGCGTCCACGGCGGCGCCTGCCCCGGCTTCTACGTCAACCGCGAGCCCTTCCTCAACGTCATCCGCATGCACCGCGCGGAGGTCAACAACATCGACAAGAACCTGAAACCCACCACGGATTTGTCATCCCCCTCTGGTTTGTCATCCCCGGAACGGGGATCTGCGTCTCCCGCATTTATGGACGCCGCCGGCTTCGTCGCCCCGCAGCTCGCCGAGCTCAAGGCCGCCAGCCAGGACGCCTGGGACACCGCTCTGCAGCTCGGTGAGCGGCACGGCTACCGCAACTCGCAGGTCACCGTGCTCGCCCCCACCGGCACCATCGGCTTCATGATGGACTGCGACACCACCGGCATCGAGCCCGATCTCGCGCTCGTCAAGTACAAGAAGCTCGTCGGCGGCGGCATGATCAAGATCGTCAACAACACCGTCCCCGGCGCGCTCTTCAAGCTCGGCTATACCGACGACCAGGTGCAGGGCATCGTCAACTACATCGACGCCACCGGCACCATCGAGGGTGCGCCTGGACTGAAGCCCGAGCACCTCGCCGTCTTCGATTGCAGCTTCAAGCCGGCCAAGGGCACCCGCACCATCAGCTGGCTCGGCCACGTCAAGATGATGGCGGCCACGCAGCCCTTCCTCTCCGGCGCCATCTCGAAGACCGTCAACCTGCCCAACGACTGCACCGTCGAGGACATCGCCGAGGCCTACACCGAGGCCTGGCGGCTCGGCCTCAAGGCCGTCGCCATCTACCGCGATGGCTCCAAAGGCACCCAGCCCCTCAACGTCAGCGCCCAGACCGACGCCGACAAAAAAGGCACCGCCGTCGACGCCACCAAGAAGACTGACCCCAACTCTGTCATCCTGAGCGGAGCCGAAGCGCAGTCGTATCGCGCTTTGGCGCAGTCGAAGGACCCCGACGCTCTCGCGGATGCCACGGTCGTCCAGACCCTTTCGGTCACCAACGCCGCACTGCAGCAGCAGCTCGCCGCCGCCCACGCGCAGCTCACCGCGCTCACCGCCTCCGCAACCCAGAACGCGGAGTCGATCGACGCCCAGGCCCCGCCCCGCGCCGTCCGCCATCGCCTGCCGGCCGAGCGCGCCAGCGTCACCCACAAGTTCGGCATCGCCGGCCATGAGGGCTACATCACCGTCGGGCTCTACCCCAACGGCCAGCCCGGCGAGATCTTCATCCGCATGGCCAAGGAGGGCTCCACCATCTCCGGCTTGATGGATTCCTTCGCCACCGCGATCTCGCTCTCGCTGCAGCACGGCGTGCCGCTGAAGGTGTTGTGCGAAAAGTTCGCCCACACCCGCTTTGAGCCCTCCGGCTGGACCGGCAATGAGCAGATCGGCTACGCCAAGTCCATCATGGATTACCTCTTCCGCTGGATGCAGCTGCGCTTCCTCAGCGGCCAGCAGCTGGACCTCTTCGCCGGCCTCGCCAACGCGGGTGCCCCATCCGCCCTGGGTGCCGCATCCAGTTCTTCGCTTGTCATCCCGAGCGCAGTCGAGGGACCTGCATCCCCGGGAGCGGCACCCTCTTTAGGTTTGTCATCTCGACCGACCACCGGGAGCGGAGAGACCCCTGCATTGGCCTCTTCCCCAGCGGCAATATCCAACCCCTGGCACAACGCCGGGGGCGACAGCTCTTCGTCGGCGGCGTGGAACGCCCCCGGCGCACCGCTCTACGCCGACCGCACCCCACCCGCCCACGGCATCGCAGGCGAGCCGCAGGCGATGATCGCCAAAGACCTCGAAGCCCGCTCCGGCATCCACTCGCCCTCTGGACCCTTGGCCCTGGACCCTGGCCCCTTGTCCTCGATAGAAGACCGCGGCATCTACCACGCCGCCGACGCCATGAAGGGCCTCTACGACATGGGCGACGCCCCCAGCTGCAGCACCTGCGGAGCCATCATGGTCCGCAACGGCGCCTGCCACAGGTGCATGGAATGCGGCAGCACCTCAGGCTGCAGCTAGAAACTAGCGCTCCAGTAATCGCGTTCTATTTTGTGCAAAGGAAGGCCCCGCCATCAAGGTGGGGCCCTCCTATCAGACAAATGACTGACTACACCCAACGAAGGTCGGTGTGGCCAAGTCAGAAAGTCCAAGCGGGACGTACTGCATCGTCTCATCTGGGAGGCTTTCGGGAAGCACATAGTCATTGAATACGACACATTGAATATGAGCTTCCGGCATCAATCCTCTATGCCTAAAGATCGTCCTAGTGCACGTTGCAACCGAGGCATCCGCGTCTTTCCAACTAAGACTTCCGTTCTTGCATTGAACCACCGCCAAAGGTCGATACGGTACGGCGCCAAAGGGAATAGACCATATGATGTCAAGACCGCCATCTTTCTGGCGTCCACGAAGCGTCTTTTCTGCAAAGCCCAAGCCGTGCAAATATCTGTTTATCGTGACGTTCGTGCGGTGAAGTTCTCGTGGATGACCCACTCGATGCAACGACCCCATGACTCGAAGCGCTATCCTTCCTAAGACTGCCTTCTCAAAACTTGCAGAAGAAACTCCCTCGCTCCGAATTTCGTAAACCTGATTTATGAAAGAAATATACTCTGGATCAACAGACGAAAATTCTCCCGTACGAGGATCGTAGGTGAACGGTAATCTATTTTGGCGGTCCATAAAATGGATCTGAAGATCTGCTACTGCATGGACGATAGCATCATCAAAGCTAGTTCCATAGTGCCCCATGAGCTCCTCAACGAAAGGGTTATTGGTGTCGGCACGCTCCCAGTCCCGCTCTGTGATGACTCTAGCGGGTACTGAACTCAACTCAATCGCGACCGTCTCAAAAAGCGTGAAGATGGAACTCGGCATTATTTCTTTATAGCCCTCAAAAATTTGGTCGCAGCCTTTGAAAACGCTGAACTGGTTTGCCTCAGCTCGGCGGCGTCCTGGCTTTCAAATCCGGTAGTAACTTGGTTCACAAGCGAGGGCAAGGTTTTTGAAAGCCGCTCCAGTCGCTTGATAGTCTCCGCTCTGGTATCGACGAGTATGGCTGCATTATCAAGACTCCTGCTCTTTGCCAACAACTTATAGGCCTTCGAAGATTCTAAAACCTTCGATAAAACCTTTACCTCGCGGGTTTCGGATATTACACGGGAGTTGGGATCTCGTTTAGTGCGATCGTCTTTGCCGTAAAGAAAACTCAATAACTCGTCAAACCTAGCTTGATCGAAGGATATAATTTCATAATTTGTTGGATTGACTACCAGCAATATGAATTTCTTGGTCCCTGTACCAGATAACGCTTCAGCTAGAGTCCAGTAGTCTTCTGAAGGATCGAGCTTTTTATTGGCGGCGCGCAGCAGCCTTAGGGGAACAACCAGCCTGCGCACGGTATCTTTCGAGATGCGCATCTCGTCCAGAATCTTCTTCAATCCACCCGGCTTCTTAATTTCAGCATCCAAAAATAAAGCCTTACTATTGGGAGGCCATTCGCGGAATCCGAAAAGATGGCGCACTCCAAGATAGACTCGAATAGCATCGTTGTCTCCCTTTCCGGTGGGTTCTGGGAAGGTGATTACAGGTATAGATTGCAGTCGCTTAAGGACTTCAGTAGCATATTTTTCAGGGTGGCTTACGATGTGCATGATTGCGGCTAAACGTCGATTACCTTCTACTATGATCCAATTTTGCCCAGAGGGCCGCACGACGAGAGGCTCGTACTCAATAAAACCATTTTGTACGAATGACTCAACCAGTTCAGACGCATAGTTGGGCTTCTCATAAAGGTATGATTGAATCTGTTCTTGGGCATCTTGGCCCGCGAAAGATACCTCTCCAAAACGTGGATTCTCTGCGTCAAACAGCAAATTAGCCGGATTGACCCGCATGAATTTAGGCGATACGGCACTGGCCGTTTTCGTCGTGGGCATTAGGTGAGAACCTCCAACAAGTTCTGGGCGACAGCCTTGAATAACGGTGGAGGTACGGCGTTGCCGATCATTTGGAACCGGTCGCGGACGGTTCCTCGAGTCCATCCGAAGACATCGGGAAAGCCTTGGAGTGCGGCACACTCTATATAAGAGAGTCGTCTAACTTTTCCCTTCTTCGAAAACTTCCACTCGTCGGGACCGACTCTCTCGAGTGGAGGGCTGTCCGGATGCAATGGTATGTGTCTCCAGTGTCCAACAATGCAGGGGCTGGGCTCTGCCCAATCATTTCGCCTTTTCCTCGACAGGTAATACCAGTGAAGAGGTTCATCATTGAAAGATCCGGCTTCTGGCTTTCCGAGATCACCAATTGCCTTACGTTGACTTTTAAAGGGCGATCCGGGAATCCCATGCGATGCCATGGGAAATTCATAACGAAAGTCTTTTATGTCAGATCTAACGCCAACGATAAATATTCGCCTACGAAACTGGGCGACCCCATGCTCCTGCGCATGTAGGATGTGCCACTTCACAGAATAGCCGGCTAACCGATATCGAGTAAGTTGTGCTGCTAGGAGCTCTCGGTTTGCGCCGAAGGACATCCCGACAACATTTTCAACGATAAATGCTTTCGGCTTGGTCTTCCGAAGCACGCGATCAAATTGCCTGTAGAGAAAATTGATTGATTCTCCCCAGTCGCGGCGACCTCCTTGGGTGAACCCTTGGCAAGGGTAGCAACCGACGAGAAGGTCAGCCTCAGAGAACTGTGTGAACTCGCGGATGTCTCCGCACTCGACCGTGGCGTCGGGCAGATTGTCTTCGTATGTCTGACATGCTGTTTCCCAGATGTCGTTCGCCCACACGACATCGATGCCCAGCTCCTTCAACGCAAGGTCGGATCCACCGCAGCCGCTGAAGAGCGAAAGTGCTCGAATGCTCATTGTTACTGTTTTATAAGCTCTTAGACCACGATCCGTCTATCCAATAATCGCGTTACGATAGTCGGGTGCCCCATTCATGCGCTCGCCTTTGGCGCATGAGTGGGTTCCTCGCTGCCGCAGGCCGGAGTGGAGCGCAGCTGAAGCGACTGATCTGCCTTCCTCGCCTCACCTCAGCGCTGGGTGCCCCATCCATAGGCAGTCTCATCGCGGATGGGGTGGTGCCCGTATCGGCTTTACACCCTCGAAAGACGCCCACAAATCGTTAAGGGCACGACTTCAGTCGTGCCGTAGAAGCCGGGTAGAGTCCCCGAGCTTGTCCCCTTCAAAGTTCGCCAATACTGTCCCCGTGCCCTCAGGCCAGCCCATTGCCACGGCAATGTCGCATCGCGTACAGTAGCGTTCATCCCGCTGCAAAGTCGTTCCCACAATCCCCGCTGCGCCTGCGCGCACGTTTCCGCTTTAGGAGTCTTCCTATGACCTCGCGTTTTACCCCCCGTTTGGCGTACACCGTTGCCGCCTGCTTCTGCCTGGCCGTTCTTCCTGCGCAGGCGCAGGCCCCGGGCCTGTCTGCTGTCGACGCGCAGCTGCGCGCGCAGGAGACCAGGGACTCGCAGCTCATGTGGTGGCTGCATGAGGTGACCGACGTCTACGGGCCGCGGCTCACCGGCTCGCCCGGCCTGCGCGCCGCCGAGGACTTCGCGGTGGAGCAGATGAAGAAGTGGGGCTTCTCGAACGTGCATCTCGAGGCCTGGAACTTCAACCACCCCGGCTGGCAGAACTATGAGCTGGAGGCCAACACCATCTCGCCCTTCCAGCAGCCGCTGAACGTGCGCGCGGTCGCGTGGACGCCGGGCACCAAGGGCATGGTGCAGGGCCCGGTGCTGGTGGTGGAGCCGCCGCAACCCCCGACGCCGGCCGGCTTTGGTGCACGCGGCGGTGGCTTTGGCGCGGCCGGCGGGCCGACACCGGAGCAGCTCGCGGCCATCAAGAACCCCGGCAGCGCGCCCCCGCCCATGCCGGCGACGCCCGTGAGCGAGCGCAAGCCCGTCACCCAGGCCGCGCTCGATGCCTATCTCGCGACCATCAAGGATAAGGTCCGCGGCGCCATCGTCTTCTACGGCCCGCACGTGCAGGTGGAGGAGAACTTCGTGCCCGCGCCCCTGCGCCGCAGCGAGGAGTCCTGGCAGCAGCCGCGCACCGGCGGCCCTGGCCGCAATGCGCGCGGCGGCCCCGGCACGCCTCCCGAAGGCCTCACCGCCGCCGAGATCGCAGGCCAGGTCAGCAAATTCCTCATCGCGAACGGCGCTCTGGTCAAGGTCACCGACGCCGGCCGCGCCTACGGCATCATCGTGCAGCAGTCCACCGCGGGCTACAACGAGAACCCCAACAGCCCCAACCTGCCCTCGCTGCTGATGGGCAATGAGGACTACGGCCGCATCTACCGCACCGTGACCATCGACCACCTGCCGGTGGTGCTGAAGGTGAACATCAAGAATGAGTTCTATCCCGAAGGCCACACCGTCTACAACGTGGTGGGTGAGCTGCCCGGCACCGACAAGGCCGATGAGGTGGTGATGAACGGCGGCCACTTCGACTCCTGGAACCCGGCCACGGGCGCGACCGACAACGCGGCCGGCGGCTCGGTCGCGGTGGAGGCGCTGCGGCTCATCCACACGCTCAACCTGCCCCACCGCCGCACCCTGCGCGTGGCGCTGTGGAGCGGCGAGGAGGAGGGCCTGTACGGTTCGATCGCCTACGTCGCGCAGCACTTCGGCAGCGCCGAAAACCCCAAGCCGGAGTGGTTCAAGCTGGACGCCTACCTGAACCTCGACGACGGCACCGGCAAGCCGCGCGCCGCCAGCGTCTTCGGCCCGCCCCAGGCGGCCGAGATGGTGGCGACCGCCATGGACAACTTCAAGGACTGGGGCTTCTATCGCGTCAGCCCGACGCTCGCCCGCCAGACCGGCGGCACCGACAGCACCTCATTCAACAACGCGGGGCTGCCCGGCGTCGGCTACAGCCAGGACCCCTTCGACTACAACACCTACACGCACCACACCAACTTCGACAGCTACGAGCGCATCTATGAGCCGGACATGCGCGAGGCGGCGGTGGAAGAGGCGCTGACGCTGTATTCGCTCGCCAACGCCGACCAGATGGTGCCGCGCTGCTCGGCGGCCACCATGCCGTCGCCGCCCCCGGCGCGTGCGGGTGCGCCCCGCGTCGCCGGCGTGCCGGTTACGCCGGTGGCGGAGTTCATGCTGCCCCCCGGCGTGAGCGCGCCGGAGCGTCCCAACCCGTGCACGGCCGCGCCGCCGGCCCAGGCCGCGCCGGCTGCCATGCCCACCGCGGCCACGCCCGGCCAGTAGCGCCCAAGCGACGGGTGGCCAGCGGCACCTCGCCAACGACAGCAAGGCCGCTCGACGATCGAGCGGCCTTGCTGCTTCCCCTGCTCCAACTTCGTCTACAGCGTTCTAATGCCGTCCGCCGCCGCTGGGGTGGCCTCCACCGCCGCGGTAGCCGGGCAGCGCGTGCTCGTTCTCCGGGCCGTGCGGCGGCTGGCCGGGGTTGCCGTGCGCGTCGATGGCCACGTTGCCGTGGAAGTGGTTGAACGGCTCCGCGCCACGCTCGGGCAGCGGGCCGTGGTAGCCGAAGTGCGGGTCATAGCGGTTGTCCACGTGGCCGACGAAGCCGCGCGGGCCATGGAACCATGGGCCGGCGCCGATGAAGATGCCACCGCTGAACCAGTCCGGGCCATAGTAGCCGTACGGCGCGCAATCGTACGGCGGATAGCTGAAGTAACCATACGGGCACACCGGGGCTACGCCGATGCTGACGCCGATCTGGGCTGGGGCCACCTGGCTCGGTACGAGCAGGGCGGCAGCGAATGTGGCTAACACGAGCGGTTTCCAAAAAGACATTGCGATCGTCTCCTAACTACGCTGCAAATTCGGATGGCGCTTCGCCGCAGTTGGTTGCCGCTTGCGCCGCCTTGCGGAAGTATAGTCGCGTTCCGCTATGTTCCATTGGCTTCCTCCTCCGCAGGCAACCCGGCCGCCGGCACGGCGCGTTATACTTGCCGCGTCTCCAGCACGTTCCTATCTGCCACCCCTATCTCTGCACCGTATCTACAGGAGCCGTTCATGGTCCGTCGCCGCCCGTTCGCTGTCGTTCTCTTGTTCGCTGCCCTCGCCGCTTCCGCGGCGCTGCTGCCGCTCACCGGCTGCTCCAACGCCGCCGCCGACAAGGCCGCCATCGACGCCAGCGTGCAGAGCCTCACCAGGGCCGTCAACGCCAAGGACATCGACGGCATCATGGCCTACTACGCGCCGGACAGCTCGCTGTTCGTCTATGACGTCATCCCGCCCCGCCAGTACGTCGGTGCCGACGCCTACCGCAAGGACTGGCAGGGCGTGCTCGACAGCTTCTCCGGCCCGCTGCACTTCGCCGTCGCCGACTGGACCATCGAAACCGCCGGCGACTTCGCCTACGCCCACGGCACCGCCCGGATGACCGGCACGGGCAAGGACGGCAAACCCGTCGACGAGACCATCCGCCTGACCGACGTCTACCGCAAGATCGGCGGCAAGTGGCTGGTGGTGCATGAGCACGCCTCGGTGCCTATCGACCCCGTCACCCTCAAGCCGGACATGGACTCGAAGCTATAGGGCCCCAGCGGAAGTCCTGGAACGGGCTCACCGAAACCCTGCACTTTCCGGCGCTTTCATTGACAGTCGATGCGGCCCCGAGGGATGGTAGGCACGCCTGTGCGTCCCAGGCTGGAGCTCCCGTGCCTGCGCTACGTTCTGCCTTCCGAGCCGCTACCGTCGCCCTGGCCGCGGGCCTGCTGGTGGCGACCGCCGGTCTCACCGGCTGTGGCGCGGCTGCGTCCAGCTCCACGGCCGCCTCGACTGCCACCTCGACGACATCCGCCGCCACGCCGGGCGGCATCTCCGGTCGCGTCCACGGCGGCCAGCCACCCATCTCCGGCGCCAACATCCAGCTCTACGCGGTCAGCTCCGCGGGCGACGGCACCGCCGCCAGCTCCATCATGAACAACGGCGTCACCGTTACCACCGCCTCGGACGGCTCCTTCAGCGTCACCGGCGACTACACCTGCCCGTCCTCGCCCACCTACGTCTACATCCTCGCCACCGGCGGCAACCCCGGCCTCGGCGTCGGCGGCAGCAACCCGCAGATCCAGCTCATGGTCGGCCTCGGCCTCTGCTCCAGCATCTACACCAACCCCATCTTCATCGACATCGACGAAGTCACCACGGTCGCCACGGTCGCCGCGCTGCTGCCCTGGATCGCCTCGGCCACCAGCATCGGCTACGGCTCTGCGGACGCCGCCGCCTTCGCCACCGCCTTCAACACCACCCTCAATGAGTACGCCAACATCAACAACGGCAGCTCGCCCGGCCCCGCGCTGCCCAACGGCTCCAGCGCCTCCTCCACCACCGTCAACACCCTTGCCAACCTCATCGGCACCTGCGTGGACTCCGCCGGCGGCCTCGCCGGCTCCTCCACTGCATGCGGCAGCCTCTTCACCAACGCCACACCGAACAACAACACCCCCGCCTACGACACCGTCACCGCGCTCATCGAGATACTCTCCTACCCGCGCCACCAGGGCGGCAGCACGAATCTCTTCAACCTTATCGGCTCGTATACACCGTTCCTGCCCATGCTCGGCTCCCAGCCCATCGACTGGAGCCTGCCCATCGTCGGCTCCAGCTACGGCACCGCCTCCATCTCCACCTCCAGCAGCAGCCTGGTCAATACCATCACCGTCAACGAAGGCACGCCGTCGGTCAGCTTCACCGTGAACATGAGCGGCAACACCTCCGGCGCCAGCGTGGGCTACGCCGTGGCCAACACCGGCCAGGCCGATGCCGGCCGCGACTACATCGCCACCCAGGGCACCCTCACCTGGGCGGCCAATGACAACACCTCCCGCACGGTGACTGTGCAGTTGTACAACCCGGGCGCGAGCAGCGGCACGCGCTATTTCCAGATATTCCTCAACTCCCCCATCGGCGCCAAGTTCAACACCAGCTATGAGTACGACACCGCCACCATCAGCGAGACCGACACCGCGCTCTCTATCTCCTCGCAGGCGCTCACGGTCGGCTCCGTCGGCGCCTCGTACAGCGCAGCGCTCACGGCCTCGGGCGGCGTCGCGCCCTATACCTGGTCGCTGGTCAACGGCAGCAGCCTGCCCGCCGGGCTTTCGCTCAGCGCCTCCGGCGCCATCACCGGGATGCCCACAGGCAGCCAGCTCACTAACACTGTCTTCCAGGTCAACGACTCCGCCACGCCCACCTCGCAGAGCACCACCATCACCCTGCCCGTCATCGTCGCCACCACCTCCGCGGCCGCCTCGCAGGACAACCAGGTGCTCGCGCTGCCCAGCTCCACCCAGGCCCAGGCCATCCAGAAGGCCCTGCTCACCTGGGGCGTCGACATGGTGGCCCAGCTCAACGCCAACAACCAGGCCACCGCCGCCAACAACCTCCAGACCGATATCGCCAACGACCTCACGGCCACCTTCACCGTGCCCACCTCGCTGCCCAGCAACCTCTACCCCGCCATCCCCAGCATCGCCACCAACCCCTCGGTCACGCAGCAGGTCAGCGCCCTCAACTCCCTGCTCAAGACCGACGCCTCCACCCCCCCCACCTACCCGGTCGCCTACACCTCCGCGCTCAATGCCGCCACCGACGTCCAGAACGCCATGCAGATGACCTGGGCGCTGCTGTACTCCGGCCAGTCGCTCTATCTGGACCCCGCGCTAGTGCCCAGCCTGCTCACCCGCATGGAGAACGGCGTCAACGCGCTCTCCAACTCCTCCATCTCGCCGGACTTCACCACCATCGCCACGGTTCCGCTGGAGTACCTGCTGCTCACCCAGGGCTGGCCGCAGCTGGTCTTTCCCTCGCGCCAGGCGGTGTGGCTCGCCGCCATCACAGCCAACCAGAACACCACCGTCTCCGGTTCGGTCGGCACCCATCTTGCCGCCGGGCCCAACGATGTGGGCGACAACTGGATCAATGCCGACGTCAAGTGGCTCGAAGGCATCGCCTACGGCGTGATGATCACCGGCACCGCCCAGACCGCCATCATCCAGGGCGGACTCGCCGAGATGAACGAGTCGCTCTTCTTCGACGGCGGCACCAACTACATCGAGACCGAGAACGAGGCCTGCGAGTACCACCCCATCTACGCAGCCGAGCTCGCCCGCCTCGCCCAGGTCACCAACAACGCCTACAGCCTCAACAACGGCGCCATCACCGGCTACACCCTCGCCGCCGGCACCAAGAACTACTACCCCCTGAGTTTTGAGCCTGGGAACGTCTGCGAGTACATCACCGCGCCCTCCAACAAGAAGTACTGGGACGAGTCCAACGCCTCCATGGGCCAGCAGGTGGCCACCTACCTTACCGGCGACCCCTACAACTACTACCAGATGGCCGGCGCCGGCTGGGCCACCGGCTTCGACGCCGCCGCCTACTACCCCACCAACATCACCGGCCAGGCGCTGCCCTCCAGCTGGATCACCTACGACCGTAACGCGCTCGGCCCGCACGGCGTCAACGACGCCAACGGCTTCAGCTTCCAGAGCACCACCCGCAACGCCGCCGACCCCGGCGCCGCCCGCGGCGAAGAGGGCGTGCCCACCTTCGTCGGCGGCATGCTGGTCGACTCCACAGCGCAGAGCACCGCCTGGGCGCTCAACGGCGCCGTCGAGCGCATCGGCAACACCGTGCTCTACGCCCCCGGTGCCGAACTGCTGCTCTCCAACGCCAACTTCTACGACCTCGCCGACAACCAGAACGCCGCCCAGATCACCACCAGCACCTTCGGCTCGGTCTCCACCGTCTTTGCCATGGCCGGCTATGAGTCTGGGCCCAAATCCTGGACCCAGACCGAGACCTGGGTGCTGCTGCCCGACCGCGTCATCGGCCTCTGCTCCATGGTCAACTCCGCCGCCGAGACCGCCTACGCCCTCGAGGGCGCCGTCCACTTCGTCTCCGGCCGCAACACCACCGGCACCCAGAAGACCCTCACCGCCCTCAGCTCCAACCTCTACGCCTACAGCGTCGCCTCCGACCCGCTCTCCATGCAGTGGCAGGTCTTCAGCCACGACTACGCCAACATCGCCACAGAGTACAGCGAGACCTACTCCGACCCCGGCTACAACAAGGCCTCCAACCTCCTGCTCAACGACGCCCATAACTCCACGACCGCCACCTATACCTGGCCCGCCGGCACCTCGCATTATTTCTTCTCGGAGTTCCGTCCCTCCACATCCACCGCCGCCGGCAGCCCCACTGTCCTCACCGGCCTGCCCACCGGCCTGGTCGGCTTCACCTTCCTCGATGAGCCCAGCGGCGTCAGCTACACCATCGTCCACAACCCCACCGCCGCGGCCATCGCCTACACGCCGTCCTCCAGCTACGGCTCTACCATCACCATGAGCGGCACCCAGTACCGCGCCTCCTGGATCGACCCCACCAATACGCAGTCGGTGCCCTCGGCCACCTATGCCGGCTCCATCCCCGCTTACTCCCACATCGTCATCACGCCGTAGCTGGCCCGGTATACTTGTGTCCAGAGACACCTCATGGCCACACTCCTCGAAGCAATCAACATCAAGCGCAAGATGGTCTTTGAGCTCGACAGCGAGCCCTACCTCTGCCTCGACTCCGACATCTCCACGCCCACGGCCAGAGGTGGGCAAACGCTTGTCAGGTTGAAGATGCGCAACCTGCTCACCCAGGCCGTCTTCGACAAGACCTTCAAGGCCCAGGACCGCTTCAAGGAGCCCGACCTCGTCCTGGTCCCGGCGACCTACCTCTACACCGACGCCGACGGCATCCACTTCCTCGATCAGGAGTCCTTCGAGACCCACACCCTCACCCCGGAGATGGTCGGCGACGCCACCGACTACCTCATCGACGGCCTCGCCCTGCAGATCCACAAGTTCAACGGCAACCCCATCGGCCTGCAGCTGCCTATCTTCGTCGACCTCACCATCACCTACACGGAGCCCGCGGTGCGCGGCGACACCTCGTCGGGCGCCACCAAGATCGCCCGGCTCGAAACCGGCCTCGAGGTCAAGGTCCCGCTCTTCATCAAAGAAGGCGAAACGGTCCGCATCACCACCGAAACCGGCGAGTTCTCCGGCCGCGCCTAGAGCGCCGCGCACAAACTTCATCCCCTCGCTTCTTTTCATCCACCGCTCCTTGCGCGGCTTCTCTCCGCGCGGCTACACTCGCACCGCGCACAAAAGGAGCGCGAACTCTATGCCCGACACGATCGACCCGCAACAGCCGCCCATCCCCACCCCCGACACCACCCTCAGCCGCCGCCGCTTCCTCGAAGCCAGCTCAGCCGTGCTCGCCGCCGCCGGCCTCAGCGTCGCCGCCCACGCCCAGCACGGTGGTCCCGTCGTGCAGCAGGCGCCCTACCGCACCCCGGACCACAGCTCTGTGCCCGAGTCCCAGCCCGTCGCGCCCAACGGCCCGCTCGACGCCGAGAACCCCAACTCCGTCTTCGCCCCCGCCACCGACGCCGGCGGCCAGCCCCCGTTCAAGTACAGCTTCTCGCTCTCCCACAAGCGCCAGGAGGACGGCGGCTGGACCCGCCAGGTCACTGAACGCGATCTCGCCATCAGCAAGAAGATGGCCGGCGTGCAGATGCGCCTCATCAAGGGCGGCGTCCGCGAGCTGCACTGGCACGTCGGCGCCGAGTGGGCCATCATGCTCTACGGCGAAGCCCGCATCACCGCCGTCGATACCGACGGCCGCGCCCACGTCTCCGACGTCAAGAAGGGCGACCTCTGGATCTTCCCCGGCGGCATCCCCCACTCCATCCAGGGCATCGGCGACGATGGCGCCGAGTTCCTGCTGGTCTTCGACGACGGCAGCTTCAACGAGTTCGAGACCTTCCTGCTCACCGACTGGATGACCCACACCCCGCCCGAGGTGCTCGCCAAGAACTTCGGTGTGCCCGCGAGCACCTTCGCCAGGGTGCCCAAGCATGAACTCTTCATCTTCGCCCGCGACCTGCCCCGCCCGCTCGCGGAGGAGAAGGCCGCCGCCGAGCGCGGCACCGGCCCCGTGCCCCACAGCTTCGCCTTCTCGCCGGCGTCGATGGAGCCCACCAAGGTCAACCCCGGCGGCGAGGTCCGCATCGTCGATAAGACCGTCTTCCCCGCCACCAACATCGCCGCCGCCATCGTCACGCTCAAGCCCGGCGGCCTGCGCGAGCTGCATTGGCACCCCAATGAGGACGAGTGGCAGTACTACCTCTCCGGCAAGGCCCGCATGACCGTCTTCGCCGCCGGCGGCCGCGCCCGCACCATGGACTTCCAGGACGGCGACGTCGGCTACATCGGCAAGAGCATCCCCCACTACATCGAAAACACCGGCGACACCGACCTCACCTTCATCGAGGTCTTCCCCACGCCCTACTACCAGGACATCTCTCTCACCGAGTGGCTCGCCCACACCCCCGCCCGCCTGGTCGACCAGCACATCGGCGTCGGCGAGGACTTCCTCAACAAACTGCCCCGCGCCGAACAGGTCATCGTCCCCGGCAAGAAGGCATAAGAACGTAGAAGTTTTGTCATCCTGAGGCGTAGCCGAAGGACCTGCGTTTCGGCCTTCGCGCCTGCCCCATCCATGACGACAGCCGTCGTCATGGGTGGGGTAAGGGGATGCTTGGGTGGGTACCAGGACACCCGCATTGCGTCATCTCGACCGGAGCGCGTAGCGCGTAGTGGAGAGACCCCTGTATTTGCCCTTTCTGTTGTCATTCCCGCAGGGAATCTGCGTTTGCAGTTGCTTTTCTTTCCAGTCCCGCACCGCCGTCCTGTGCGAAACTCCGCTCCCTTCGCGCCCTCTGCTTGAGCGCGGTTGCCTTTCCCGGCACGCCTGTCAACCCCGCGTCCCTCCCACACCTCCACCAAACCCTCATGAACACTGGTGATCTACGCCACCGCCGCTTGGCGTAGTTCCTCTCCCCGCTCACTAAAATTGATAGAGAGGGCCATCGATGCTCTATGCGCGTGGGTATCGCCGTGTCGCTTGAATCCAAAAATCAAAATCACCAAGGTACGAAGCTAACCTGCGCATCTTCATCATTTACGCAAAAAGGGGGGGTGGGGGGGTGCAGCCATAGCCCCCAACCCCCCATCAGGAGTCAACCATGAAGCCGACCATCCGCCGCGTCCTTCCGCCGCATGAGCTCAACGCCCGCCGCGCCCGCAAGCGCACCCTCACCCGCCTGCCCGCGCTCGCGGCCAACCCCAGTCCCAGCCCCGCCGCCGGGCCCAGCCCGCAACCGCCCGCCCAAGCCGTAGCAGAGAAGGAGAAGTAGCGGGGCAGTGAGCGGAACCAGATGAAAGGGATTTCATCGCCGACTCACGGTTCCATTCCGGGGCGTCCTCTATACTCTTTCGCATGAAGCCAACCTTTGTGCGTCTCGCCCCCCGCTTCGCCCACTGCCTCGCTGCGTCCACCCTCGTTCTGCTTACTGCTGGCGCGTTCGCCCAGGCCGGCCCGTACAAGGTGCTCAAGACGGTGAAGGTCGGCGGCGAGGGTGGCTCCGACTACATCTACGCCGACTCCGCCGCGCGCCGGCTCTACGTCGCCCGCAGCGGGCCCGCCGGCGTCATCCACGTCTATGACCTCGACAGCTTCGCCGAGGTCGGCACGATCCCCGGCGTCAGCGCCCACGGCGCGACCATCGACACCAAATACCACCACGGCTTCGCCACCAGCAAGCCCGTCACCATGTTCGACTCCGAGACCCTCAAGGTCATCAAGACCATCGACACCGGCGGCTCGCCCGACGGCTATCTGCTCGACCCGCAGCTGGACCGCGTCTACATCCTCTCCCACGCGCAGCCGAACGTGACCGTGCTCGACGCCAAAGACGGCGCAATCCTCGGCACCCTCGACGTCGGCGGCGCGGTCGAACAGGCAGCGCTCGACGGCAAGGGACATCTCTACATCGACCTGGAGGACAAGGACGCCATCGCTGTGGTCGACACGGCAACGATGAAGCTCACCGGCAAGTACGACGTCTCCAGCAAGGGCGGCGGCTGCGCCGGCCTCGCCATCGACGCGGCCCACGGCGTGCTCTTCGCCAGCTGCCGCGACAAGAAGAACCTCATCATCGTCTCCGCGAAGGACGGTAAGGTGCTCGACGCGCTGCCTACCGGCGTCGGCTCCGACGGCGCGGTCTTCAACCCCGCGACCCTGGAGGCTTTCAGCGCGCAGGGCGATGGCACCCTCACCGTCGTCAAGGAGACCAGTCCGACGGCCTTCGCCGTGGAGCAGACCGTGGCCACGCCGCTGCGCGCGCGTACCTGCACGCTCGACGCGAAGACCGGCCACATCTTGCTCATCACCGCGGAGTACGGCCCGGTGCCGCCGCCGGCGGCCCCCGGTGGCCGTCCCGGCCGCGCGCCGATGATTCCGGGAACCTTTATGATCGTCGTCGTCGGCAAGTAGAGGCAGCTTGCGGCCGCGACGCAACTTCACTCCTCGAACCGCGTTTGAGCGGAGTGAACTGGCAACGCGAACCACAAGCAGCGCGAACGACAAGCAGCGCGAACCACAAGCAACGGGGCGTCGCACACGTCCATCCAACCACTCGCTTCACGAACGAAAAAGGAGCAGAACACCATGAAGCAGACCACCATGAAGAAGGCCATCCACGCCGCGCTTTGCGGGATCGTCCTCAGCACTGCGCTCGCCGCCAACGCGCAGATCGTCGTCCGCATCGGGCCGCCGCCCGAGCGCCCACGTGAAGAGGTGCCGCCGCCTCCTCCCGAGCACCGCGACTGGGCCTGGCACGCCGGCTACCACCGCTGGGACGGCCACGGCTACGTCTGGGTCCCGGGCCGCTATGAGCGCCCGCCCTATCCTCACGCGCACTGGGTGGAAGGCCACTGGGGCCCCGGCCGCGGCGGCTACGTCTGGCATGAAGGCCACTGGGCCCGCTAAGGCAGTGAGGAAGGAGTAGAGAGTAAGGAGTAGAGGGGGCGCGTACGCTGAGTGCCTACTCCTTACTCCTTGCCCTCTACTCCTTCCACTATCATGGAAAGCATGTCTCTCTCCGCGGAACTGCGCGCGCGCCGCGTCAAGGTGCTGCTGTATGACGTCGATGGCGTACTCACCGACGGCGGCATCACCATCATTCCTTCCGCCGACGGCTCCAGCGCCGTCGAGGTGAAGACCTTCTCCGCACACGACGGCATGGGCGTCTCCATCGCGCGGCTCGCTGGGCTGAAGATCGGCTGGATCACCAAGCGCCAGTCGCACGTGGTCGCCATCCGCGCCCGCGACCTGAAGATCGACCACGTCTATCAGGGGCAGTCGCACAAGCTCGAAGCGCTGCACAAGGTGCTGGCGGACGAGAACTGCACCGCCGAGGAGGTCGCCTACGTCGGCGACGACATCATCGACCTGCCGGTGCTGCGCGTCGTCGGCCTGGCCATCGCCACCGCCAACGCGCGCGCGCAGGTCAAAGCCGCCGCGCACTACATCACCCCGCTGCCCGGGGGCGCCGGCGCGGGCCGCGACGCCATCGACTTCATCCTCGGCGCACGCGGCGTACTGGAGAGCACCATCGAGCGCTACCTGAACCCCGACGATCAGGAAGCCCGCCGCGCCGACATCGGCGTCGGCAATATGTAAACGCCACGCTCTTCGCCTATCTACCTGGATCTGTCTTCGCCTACCTACCTGGATCTTTTCATCTCGACCGGAGCAGGACGGCTCTATCGTCCTGCGTAGTGGAGAGACCTGCATCTCTGCGATGACACGTCCCGCTACTGCGGCCCGGCGCTGTACTGCTCTTCGGCCACCGGCTCCAGCCAGTCGACCACCTTGCCGTCCAGGCCCTCCTGCACCGCGAGGTGGGTCATCGCGGTGGTCGCCGACGCGCCGTGCCAGTGCTTCTCGCCGGGCGCGAACCACACCACATCGCCCGGCCGGACCGCCTCAATGGGCCCGCCCAGCCGCTGCACCCAGCCCAGGCCGGAGGTCACGATCAGCGTCTGCCCCAGCGGATGCGTATGCCACACCGTGCGCGCGCCGGGCTCGAAGCGCACATGCGCGCCCGCCACCCGCGCCGGCGCGGGCGCCTGGAACAGCTGCTCCACCAGTACGTTGCCGGTAAACCAGTCCGTGGGCCCTTGGGTCGAAGCCACGCTGCCGTTGCGCTTGATCTCCATCGTCGTTGCCTCCGTGTCTCGCTCGATCTCACTCCATCGTATGCGGGCCGGCGGCTCCGGATGCGCCATGCAAGGGAATGCGTGGCCGCCGGGCGAAGACGGGGCGAACGCCGCGCTACAATCTGGCATGGCTGCTGCCCTCGCCGAGACCGCGCCCCCGCACCCCGAGCTCGCCTGGGCCCACCCCATCGTGCAGGAGTGGTTCCTCGCCAGGTTCGGCTCGCCCACCGAGCCGCAACTCGCCGCGTGGCCGGCGGTCCTGCGCGGCGAGCCGGTGCTGGTCTCCGCGCCCACCGGCTCCGGCAAGACGCTGGCCGCGTTCCTCGCCTGCATCGACCGGCTGTTTCGCGCCTCGCTCGACGGCCGGCTCGCGCCGCACACCCAGGTGGTCTACGTCTCGCCGCTCAAGGCGCTCTCCAACGACGTGCAGAAGAACCTCGACGGCCCGCTCGCCGAGATCCAGCAGCTGGCGCTGGCGCGCGGCCTGCTCGGGCCGGAGATCCGCACCGGCGTGCGCACCGGCGACACGCTGCCCAAACACCGCGCCGCGATGCTGCGCCATCCGCCGCACATCCTGGTGAC